>Ga0255039_10000121_pt1 | contig 26274 bp, 31 predicted proteins | sample BC1_12_1_MG_FD_181713 | JGI IMG/M metagenome (GOLD analysis project Ga0255039, IMG submission 181713) | Seawater microbial communities from Strait of Georgia, British Columbia, Canada - BC1_12_1 | ecosystem: Environmental > Aquatic > Marine > Strait | place: Canada: British Columbia | collected... | reverse complement strand
TTCTCTAGGAATGATTAAATTATGTCTTGCTCCAATAACTGATAATGGTTAAAAGTGTTTTTTTATTCTACTGTTACTATTTGTAACATACTTTTCATAACCATTTATATTAGATTCCAATGATTGAATACTTTCTCTATACCATAATTTAATAATATTAAATTCTTTTTTGGGTGAAATGGATATCCCATTTAATAATTTAAAGTCATCTATATTTTTATGAATATCTTCACTAATTATTTTTAATAATAATTTATCCCATTCTGATTTTATATCTTTCAATGGAACTTTGAAAGATATACAACAACCATCACGATTTTCCGGGTCTTCCCATCTAGGAAATATATCTTCTCTCATGAAAAAATACATACAATTTTGCAAATTATGTGTTTTTATTTGATCTTTAATAATATTATAATCAAATAAATTATTACATTCAAATATTTTATCATAACTATTATTATCCCAAGATTTATTACTCAATTCGTGAATCCATAAAGACCAATTATTGTTTATTTTTACTTTGTCTTTTTCCATAATATATATATTATATATTATACTTTTATTTTAAATAATTTCATAGAAAATAATATAATAAAAAATAATATATTGAATATAGTATAAATGAACTTCGTAAATATTATTATTGTATTCGTATATATATATTTATTATATTGTCAAATTAATAGAGATGATACCGGTTCTATTGTGATATTGACTGGCGTTGTTATATTATCTTTATGGTATAATAGAAGATATAGAGCATTCGAATTATTTGAAGTAACTGACAATTATGCTAATATAGAAGAAACTACAGTATCTGAAAATTTTGTTCCCGAAGTTTTTCCTGGATTATTAGCCAGTCGAGTAAAAAACTACGATGGATTATGTTTAAAAACGGGTAATACTGAGTCTTGGAGTCATGAACCCAGTTGGCCACTATTGAACAATGATGAATTATATGTTGTCCAGGGTAATGCTGTTCCGGCTGTCCAATATCAAACAAGTGATGAAAATTTAACTGGTCCTCCAATTAATGGGTTTGAAGGTGGCCCAGAAAAAATGTTTATGTTTGCAAATAATATTTCATCGCCAGAATGCTGTCCATCTACTTTTGCCGATAGCACTGGATGTGTTTGCACGACTGATGCTCAAAGAGATTATTTTGCCCAAAGAGGTGGTAATGCCGTTGGATGTGCTTTATAAATTTATCCAATTAACCTTTGATGTAATTTATCATATTGATTAAAATGTATTTCATCTTTATTTATTAATCTCTCAATCCTTTCCCTCTCTTTTAATTCTTTTAATTTTTCTTTTTCATGTAACTTATGTTTATCTTCTGTAGACATATCATAATTTATTATCTTTCTCTCTTTATTATAATCTTTAATACTCATTTTTCTATTTGATATATCTATACTATTAACATCTATTAATGTTGATTCTTCAAATGCTTCCCTTAAATCTCTAAATCCTAGACCATTTATTTCACCTGTATAACTACTAACCTTGCCTTGTCCCAATACCGACAACGAATCTATATTTTTTAATGATATCAATTCCATTGGTTCTTCATACACCTTTAATTGATTTTTAGATTTATTAATTTGTTTTAATTCATTGAATTTTTGATTAAATGTATTTTCATTAAATTCTTTCATATCATAACTATGTGAATTACTTTCTTTTTTCAACCAATCTCCATAACCATCATCTAAAAAATCATCATTTATTTTATTATCTTCATATATTTTATTAAATTCGTTAATATCGAATTTATTTTTGACTTTTTTATTATTAACTTTTTTTTCAGTTTTAATAAAATCCGTTAATCCTTTTTTTAAATCACTATGTATCTTATCTGAACTACCACCACTAATTTTTTTTAATAAAACTTGATATGATACTGTTACTAATTTAAACTCCTTCCCATCTTTATATTTTTCCCCACCTTTATCGGGGTGAACTATCATTGCTCGTTTAATAAATGCTTTTTTTAAACTTTTTTCATCGTAATTTTTAGATATATTTAATATTTTATATGGGTTTATTTTTAATTTTTGTTCCATTTATATTAAAAAATATTTTATTTTATTATACTAAACAATTTAAAAAATTTAAAAAATATTAGTATAAGTATAAATGAAATATAAAACTAAAAAGAAAATGGTTAAAAAACAGAGTGGTGGTATATGTCCAGCTTGTTTAATACCAATTGCATTGGGTGCCGTTGGTATGGGTTCGGTTGGAGTTGGATTATCAAAAAAATCTAAATCAAAAAAATCTAAATCAAAAAAATCTAAATCAAAAAAAGGTGGTCAAAGAATTAAAAAAGGAGGATCTCCTCCTAAAAAAACTAAAAGAAAAAGTTTGAAGGGTAGATTAACTAGACATAGAAAACCAACACCACCACCCCCACCATCACCACCCAGAACAGTTTATGAATGGTTATTTGGTAAGGGTCCCAAACCACCAACGCCACCCCATAAGCATAAACCCCCGAGTCTATCTAAAAAAAATAGCAAAGAAATGAAAAAAGATCCAAATTATAATAAATTATCTAAAGCAATTGCTAGGGAAATGGAAATACCTACAGCTCAAGGGAAATTTGTATATAAACAAAATTCTAAAGAAAAACAGAGACATGATACTAAAACAAAAAATTTATATAATGCATTATATCAATAAGGAGTAATCTTAAAATAAAAGAAAGTTTGTGATTATGTAAATATAGGTTTTAAATGAATTATTTACACATTTGAACAATACAATTTACTTAATAATTATATCAATAAGGTGAAACATATTTCTTTATAATCCAACATAATAAAGCATATAAAAATAAAAAATATATTATTAAATAATTTTTTAATTCATTTATATTTTCTCTATTTTCTAATGTAATGATTGGCGGCATTTTTATTATAATTATAATTATTTACTAATTATGTATTTAAATATTTATCTGTTTTGGGGTTCAGAATAATCATATTTAATATAATCAAAGATATCTTTCTCATTATTAAATACATGATCTACTTTTTTCTTTGTTTCAGAATCTTTTAGTGAATATTCATTTAATGTTAATCCACGTTTAAGGAGGTCTTCTCTCATTCTAACATTAAATTCAGCTGATCCTGTAAAATATAATATTGCAAATGGATATTCATCTGGTTTTGTAAACATAAAATCAACTCTTCGATTAACCTTATCTATTTTTGATAATCCCATATACTTTTTCTGACCTCTAGACAATTCATCTACTAAATATCCTGTTTTAACTAATTCATCAATGAATTTATTATAAATTGAATTATTCTTTACTCCGGGTGTATTAATTAATACATCTATATCACCACTATCTGGTTTCATCCTTCTAAAAGACCCAGCTATTGTTAATTGAGCAGTTGGATCTATACTATTTAATACACCTTTTAGAATCTTTTCGTGTTCAACTATTTCATCTCTAGGTATCCTCTGTAAAATATCATCATAATATTTAAGACCCTTTAATTGAACATTATTCAATACTTTATCAACATCTTTGTCTTTCCTTAAATCATCTATAGTTTTATATCCTTTTTTAACAAGTTCATTCGCTTTTACTGTTCCAACACCATGAATATCTAAGAATAATTTTCTAGGATCAACTATATCCTTTACTTTTTCATACATTGGACAAGTTCCAGTTTGAATTATTTGATTAATTTTTTCAAGAATTTTGGACCCAATTCCTTTCATTTCAATTAAATCTGTTGGAATCAATTGCGAATCATCATCTAATTGGGACAATGCTACATTTGCCTTTCTATATGCGGCGGCTTTAAAGTGTTCTCCATTAATCTTTTCATATTCATCGAGTTTATTAAATATTAATTTAATTCTCTCTAAAACATCATTGGAAACGATTGATTTATCTTTTTCTTCTTCTTTCATTAGTTCAACATCATCTCGTATCCGAGTATATCTTGCAAATCTTGGTTTACCTCCATCAGTTAAACCAGAATACTCGAAAGTTATAATTGTCCCAATTGGATGGCTTTCCTTATAACTATCTCTAATTTTATCATCCATGCCAGATATAGCAAATACATGTTCTTTATTTTCATCTATAACTTGGTAATTGCCTTTATTGATTAATGGTTTGCATATAAAAGCACCCAATTTATCTGTATATTTGCCTGCTCCCGGACGATAATCTATAATTACCGCTTCGGCATCAAAACTAGGTTTATATTTTAACATGAAATTTGATCGTTTATCTTCATATACACTACTGGGATCTTTTAACATTATCCCCTCGGCACCCTCTTTTAATATTTGTTCATAGTATTTTTTCATTTGATCCATGCTTGTTACAACTGTTTGTTTTGTTAATATCATTGGACAAGTTACTTTATTGAATTTTGGATCCAGTGTTGCTCTGAATTTAATCCAATGTTCTTTTACCTTTGGCATAATTGATTTCATATAATTGTATCTTTGTTCAAATGTTGCATTAATATCTGGCGTATCATATACATAGTATTTAATATCAAACCAATCTTCATCTATTGGTTCTTTTTTTCTAGCTGCTCCCATTTTCTGAAATCCATCTCTACCCATAAATAATTCACCATCTAATGGTATTTCAGGTAATGCGGATTTAAACCAATTTGGTGCAGGAAATGTTGGTTTATTTTGCCTCGATATGAATAAATTCGTTTCAGGTTCCCATCTAGCTCTATAACCATCAAACTTTTCAGACATTAACCAACCAATTGGTGGATTATAGTCGGGAAGTTTTCTCGGGGCTTTCATACCAACACTATATTCTTTCGCAAGCATAAAATCTAATTTTTTATCTTTTTCCATTATATATAATTATTGTATTATAGTTTTATATAATATTTATCAAAATATTTATCAAATTATTTTACGATATAATTATTGTTTTTTATGAATACTATATTAAATTTTTAAAAATCGTTTTATCTTATTTATATTTTGATGATTGTATATTGCTTTTCCCGATTCGATTTCTGAAATTATATTTAGTGGTAAATTAACTGAATTCGCTAATTGTTTTTGAGTTAAATTTTTACTATTTCTGCTCTGTATTATTTTTATTCTTAAATCATCGGCTACTTTAATATGTTTTAGATCATCGTTTTCCACTTTTTTTTCAATCTGAATTGCATTTTTATCAAAGTTAGTATTTTTACTTTTAGTTACTGTTACGATTGGACCTTTATCTTTTTTCTTTAAAGATGAGTTCATTATAATTGTTTTCCAATCTTGATGATCAAATATTTCATTATTGTTTGATGACATTATTTATATTATTATATTTAAATATATTTTTAAATGATTAAAAATCCCTGCTTTCATATTGATCTTTATAAGGAACAGTTGTTCGTGTATATTTATTAATATGATTTTTTTGATTGTTTATTTTTGGAATCAAATCAATGGCTTCGAATTCACCATATTTTTTTAATTTATTTTTGTATTTGTATGTAATATTATTGACACGATTAAATAATCTAAATGTGAATAGAGTAAAATGTTTATACATTATTATTATTCTTTATATTTTTTTTATTTGTTAATTTCTTATTCTTTTTTTTCATCCTCATCTAGACATATTAATATATATATATATTTAAAAATAATTTATGTATAGTATATATATAAATTATAATATTAAATGGATCCAAAAGAAATAAATAAAACCAATTTTTGTGGAAAACAAATAGATAATATTATTTCAAATGAAATGAAAAAATATATCATACAAGATATGAAATTAAGAACTTCTTTAACACCTTCTTCGCGATATGCTAAAATTTATAATGAAGCTTATAAAAAAAACTTTAATAATCCTCATATATTATGTTTAAAAACATATGGATCGCCATATTTTTTATATTTAACAAAAATCAATGATATTAAATATACATTACTAATCGATAAAAAAGTGAAAAAGGGATATGAATATCCTAAAATGTTCATAGTTCCATATTGTTTTAACACAGATTTATATAATGGTAGTTTATTTGAAACAGAATTATTGCGCGATAATGATAATGGTTGGTTTTTACTAATAGGTGATATATATTATTATAAGGGTAAAAAAACAAATGATACAATTATTACAGATAGAATAAAACAAATATATTATATTTTAAATAATGAATTTGTATCAGATTCAGAAATAGATATTTGTGATATTCAAATTAAAAAATATTTTGATATTGAGGATAAATTAACTGTATTTAATGAATTTATTCCAAAATTAAATTATAAGACACGGGGATTATATTATATTCCTATTAATGTAAACTATTCAAATGTATTGTATATGTTTACAGATGACGAATTAAAACAAATATATCAATCAAAAACTACAAATAATAAAAACTTCTTGAATTTTAAGATAACTACTACAATGAAACCGGAAGTATATGAATTATATTTGAAAGATAAAGATACAATTTCAAAAATAGGAACATCGCATATTTCAGGTATTAAGAATAGTCAATATATTAAAACATTATTTTTAAATGAGGATGAATCTACAGATATTATTGTTCAATGCGAATATAATAAATTCTTTGAAAAATGGACACCAATTAAACAGACAGATAAATTAATACATCATGTAAGTGATTTAAATTTAATAAATTAAAATTTAGTATGTTTCTCTAATAAAATCAAAATCCGAAAACTCAATATCAAAACTTTTGCAATTATTGAGTGTTTGTTCTTTATATTTTTTAACACATGTTTCCGGTTTGTTTTTTGTTGGTTGGCATACATTTTCATTGCATTTTTCATATTTCGTGGAATTACATATTGATTTATTGATTTGTGGTTTTCTATATTTATCATAACAATTATGTATTGGTTTACACGATGGTTTGACACAAGGAGTTTGTTTGCGTTTTTTAGGTTTTGTTGGTATTTTTTTGATATCACATATTTTTTTGATATCACATATTTCTTGGGAACCATTTTTATCATCAACATAATATTGACCCATCATTAACATATCGCGATATGTTGGAATATTACAATTAAACATATAACCCAATTGATTATTATCATTGCTACTATAATTTGAGAATTTAGTTAAAAATGATATTTTTGTTAATGGACTGATTGAATAATTATCTAAACTTCCAAAATTATTTTCATTCATATTTTGAATACTAGTATATTTGTCTTTTTTAATAATAAATCCACTGGTTAGGTGAAAATTTAATGGGAGACTTTGATAGTTTTTATTATCATAATTAGTATATTTCCATATTTCGGTATCATTTTTTTCGACAGTAAAGTTCATTATGTTATTATTGTATTTTTTAAATGGATTACCAGTATGTTTTATTCCACATTTTAATTCCAATGATACATTTTTGTGAAGTGAATTTAATTCATTATTATCTAAATGTTTATTTTCATTTTGATTTAATATTTTAACAATACCACAATTATAACTTTTTTTAATAATTTTAGTATCAATAAATTCGGGAGATACATAACATTTGTGTTCTAAATGACTTAACCCGAGTTCTAATTGATATTTCTTTTTTATGTTGGGATTTTTTTGTTTATTAACAATAAATTCTATACCTAAAAATTGCATAATTGAATTATTACCTTCAATAATATAATCTTTATCGTGCGATTCATTGGATAAAGTTATTTCAACGATTTTTATATCTTTATCCAATAAATTACTCGATTTAGAACAAGGGTCTTTCATATTTTTTCTTCTAAATCCAGATATATCACTAAATGATTTATGCCAATCATATTTTAAATCTATGCATTTTTCTTTAAACTTATAATTAATTAATCTTTTTAATTCGCATAAATCAAGAGGCATACAGGTTGCATCAAATATAATTTCATGATGTTTGACATCATTAATATGTCCACTATCAACTTCATGACCACAAACACAACAATTTTTATTTGAAAAGTAATTACCCCAATGATCATTTGGATTATTACAATTATCGCCATTGCAATTATTGGAATTACATCCACAGCATATAATAGTTTCAAGTTTAGGTTTTTTACAAATTTCAGTAATATATAATATATTATTGGGATGAATATTTTTATATTTATTACAGTTTTGAATTTTAAATAATATACTAGGTAATTCAGACTCATCCTTAAAATTAAACCACGACTGTGAATATATTTCCATTAATCCATTGAAGTAAAAATTTCTAATTTTATTATCACATATACTTACAGTGTGATTCGGCCAATTATAATAATATTTTACTTTATCTTGAATTGTAATATGATCTATTAATTTAAGAATATGATTGATATCACAAATTTTAGAGTGTTTTTGTAATTTAAAATTACAGCAAATATTATATGGTAAATCTGAACATTTTTTCCCTTGTCTTGAACTATTTAATAATTTCATAAATTCTAATTTACATTCATTATCATCAAAAAAATTATTATCATTGGTTTTAACATCTGTAATATAGCATCCAGTATAAATAGATAATGTATTAATTTTGTCACAATTATTAATACTATGTTTTAAATTATTTGATTTTATAGTAGCAATATCAAAATCAAATAATACAAGTGAAACATTTCTATTATTCTGTAAATCAATTATAATTTCTTTTCTATCAAATGCTGATAATGAAATCATCTTTGTTTTATAATGTTTTACAAATCCACAATTATGTCCAATAACATTAAAGTTAATAAATTCGCAAGTTTTATTATCAATTACCCCATAATAGTGTCGCCTTCCGTTATTTTCAGAATTACATATCCTTAGCTTAAGTAAATTATCACATAATTTATATTTTTTCGGATCGGGATCTAAGTTTGAACAATTATTTTTATCTAAAATATCACGTATATTACATTCATCGTAATTTGTATCTTTAATTGATGGCGTATATTTACCAATTAAATTACCATTAAAATTTATCATGGAGTTATGGACCGGTTCATTTGAATACAGTTCATCCGAATTATACGTCCCATCAATATCAAATACCACACTATTAGTAATAAATATAAAATCATTATTATTTATAGTAAAATAATGATCAATTGAATCAGAATATTTATCTTTAATAATATATGGTATATATAGATTGCTATATATAGAACTTGAAGATGTTTCATTTTGGGTTGGATACCATAAACTGAACATTGAATTATTCAGAACTTTAAACTTTGGATTAATACATTTGCCATTAATAGTATTGGCTCCAAACTCAAGTATATTTGATGATCCATCAACAAAAGTATTACAATTAAATCCTTGTGGGTGTATAGTTATATTTGTATTTATTTCATTTATAAATTCATGTGAATAGTTATTATTTTTTCTATATACAATTAATGGCAATCCATTATCACTTTCTATTTGATGATCATATTTAAGTGTTGTAACAATAGATCCATATATAACAATATTCCCAGATATATTACTTAAAAAATCATCAGAACAAGTTATTGGTTTTTTATAAAATTTAACACACCCTTTTATTAATACAATTTCAGTATCAATAATTTTATTTGATGGTCTAGATAGATCAATATATAATTTTTTACAATTAAATCCCATATATAATATATTATATATAATAATATAATAAATATGAACAATTTTCAAAATATAGGATATTATGAAAGAGTTAATAGTATAATAGATGGATTAGTATTAAAAAATAATTATGATACTGAAATAATTAAAAACCGATTTTTATATGAAGTTTTATTATATGAAGAGAAACGAGATAAAACTAAAAAGTTTTATAATAGTTTTAGATTTATAGTTACACTTGGTTCTCTATTTTTACCAGCGATATTATCAATTGGTCAAATGGACCCCAATAAATTGCCAAAAAATTTTGATGCAATTAGTTATTGGGCGGCATGGACAATATCATTGACAGTTACAGCATGTAATGGATTCTTACAATTATTTTCTCTAGATAAAAATTATTTTACATATTCCATTGTTACTGAACAACTTAAGACAGAAGGTTGGCAGTATTTTCAATTATCTGGGAAATATGAAGATAGTCCTTCACATGAAGCAGCTTTTAAAAATTTTTGTAAATCGATTGAAAATATCAAACGCAAGCAAATAGAACAAGAATTTAGTAGCGGAAAGGCCGGAGATAAGAAAAAAACATTTGATTTTAAAAAAGAAATGAATAATACATTACCAATTGAATATAAAAATACAAATGAAACTCAAAATAAAGAATCAAATGATATTGATAGCAAATTAGAATTATTAAATATGATGGCTAGTAAAATTGGTTCTAATAATTCTAGTATATCAAGCATTGAAGATTTTACATCATCTTTAAAAAACAATATGATAGATACCGCGAATGAAAAAATGGACGAAACCGTAAAAAATATTAAAGAAACAACTGTAGAAATAGTAGATGAAATAAAATCACCTCAAATTAATAAAGATAATCCATAAATTTGATTATATTTTAATTAAATAAATAAAGAAATGTATTATATAATTGATCCAAATTGTTGTAATAAAGTATATGAGAATGAAGATTTTGATATTCATTTATTAAAATTTAAAACAAAAGAAGTCGCAGATATATATTTGAAATATAGTATAAATGAAATACCTACTGAAATTGATATTAGAAAAAGAATAAAAGAAGATAAAAATAAATATAAAAATGAAGATGAATGTAATTTAAATGTATTTACAGATGGATCTTGTTTAAATTATGGAAAAAGTAACGCAAAAGCAGGATATGGTGTATATTTTGGAGATAATGATAAAGCAGATAATTTAGCTAAATTATCAATTAAATAAATTTATAATAGACATTTATCAGTTGTGATAATTTCATCTGGGTCTCTTTTACATTTTCTTTTTTTACCGTTCTTTATTCGATTTACTAAATCTGTATTATCATTATTTTTGTAATATTCTACTTCTTCCCAAAATTGATGAATTTCTTCCATTGTTTTTAGCCACCAATCTCTATTGCGTTTAACTAATGTGCATTCATATCTTTCAATTTTCCACCATTTACATTCAATAAATGTATAATTATTATTTAAAATCCATTGTTTTTGTTCATTGATCCATTTAATATAACTATTATATGATAATTCTAAGTCTGGATATAAATAACTATAGGATATAGAATCATTTTTCTGATATGTTACTGTGCATCCTTTAGGTAAGTTATTAGAAGTATAACCTTCTTTAATAGTATTATCATAAATAAAAGTATCATTTTTATATTCTTCCATAGTATCATATTCTAATAATTTTACTTGTAAGAAATCACATTCTTCTAAATTACAACATTCTAATTGACCTTGCATTTGAAATCCATAATGGTTTGGAACAGTTTTTGTGAATTTCCTCTTTGGAGGACACTTGATTTCTAACATACGACCAATAAATTCGTCCGGCGAATCATTTGAACAAATACCATCTGGAGAAGCCCCGAAAATTTTAAATTCTGGATGTGGAATTAATCCGAATTCTAAAATTTTAACATTGTTAATTAATTCATAGAATTTAGTTGCAATTTCTTCATATTTAACACCCCATTCAGTAATTGGATTTGATTCAAATGGTTTCTCAACGGGATCTGATTTATCTAAAATTAATTCATCTCTACTTTTAAAGAAACAATGACCAACAGCACTGGCTAAACTACTTGCAGTTAATAGACCTCTACGTAATTCAAACCATTCTTTTGATCTTTGTTCGGGTAGTTCTAATTTTTCTAAATCAGATACAATTTTCTTAAATTTAATTATTTTAATATGATTAGTTGTAATATCATTCACGACACTATTAATAATTGATTTAATCATATATATTTCACTAATATTTACAACATTGTGAATATTAATAATACTATAATTAATATCATCGATAATTTTATTTATAATTTCTATATCATCAATATTTTCTATGATATTATCTACATAAAAATTTGATTCAATGAATTGTTTAATAAATTCATTGTATGTGTATCCCCTAATGTCCATTATATGTATTTGTTTATTTATATTTTAAATAAATAAATTCAAATTTTTATTAATTTGAAAATTTTTTTAATTAAAATATAAAAATATAAAGTGTAAAAAAATAGTTAATGTTATCATTTAAATCTGCGATCGATAAGAAAGTGAGTGATACTAGTATGTTATATAATTGTAATACATGTAAGAAACAAAAAAACAATAAAATCTGGGCAATATATTATAATGAATCAAAAAAATGCGATGTGAATGTATGTTCTTATTTATGCTATAATATTGAGGAAAAAGAAAATAATAATGTATGGAAAAATTTAAAAAATAAAGAAGATTTTAATTTCCTTTACCCAATTATTACACCAAAAAAAGAGAAATTTGTAATTAAATCAGAACAAGAAATTTATGAAATGAATAAATTAGATAGAACTAAATATTATAATAATTTAGATCATTTTTATGATAATGACCCGATTAGAGCAGTATTATTATATAATATTCAAAATAATATGGACTGTCAAGATAATATTGAAAATAACTTAGAAACTTTCAGTAATTCAGACGACGACCCAATTGATGATTATTAGGTTTAATATGAAAATATTAAATATTTTCATATTTATAAAATGATAGAATTAATAGAAGATAAAGATAATATAGTTGAGATAATTGAAACAAATCATAAAGATAAAGTATTATCTTTTTTTTATTTTACTGCGAGTTGGTGTGGTCCGTGTAAAAAAATAGCACCAACAATAGAAAAATTATCAAATAAATTAAAAGAAAACAATAAAAATGTGAAAATATATAAAATAGATATTGATGATAATGAAGCGTTCTCAAATAAATGCAATATTCGTTCAGTTCCTACATTTTTAATAATAGATGGACCAACCATATTATCAGGTTGTAGTGGGATTGATTTTAAGACTATTTCAAATATGTTAATAGAAATATATAATGGATTTAATTCAAAAGATAAGAAAATTAATATAATATAAAGATAATTCACGGATATATTAATAATATGAATGAAGAAAGGAAAAATGAAAATATATGTGATTTATCATTCGAAGATTTAAATATCAATGATGAATTATTGCGAGGTATATATGCGTATGGTTTTGAAAAACCATCTAGCATTCAACATAAAGGAATACCGCATGTTGTAAGTGGGAGGGATTTAATTGCTCAATCACAATCAGGGACAGGTAAAACGGGTTCATTTACAATTGGAGTATTAAATAGGATAGATGTAAATATTAAAAAAACACAGTATATTGTGATTGCACCAACACATGAATTGGCAAATCAGATATATGATGTATTTGAAAATTTAAGTAATTATATGGATGTAACATTAGCTAAAGTTATTGGTAAAACAAATATGCAGCAATCGAGATCAGAACTTCAACGCGACCCTCAAATCGTAATTGCTACACCAGGTAGACTTTTAGATATGATTAATAGAAAATATTTATTTACTGATTCAATACAAACACTTGTATTAGATGAAGCAGATGAAATATTATCATATGGATTTATGGAAACAATTTACTCTATAATTCAGACTCTACCAAAAACAACACAAATTTGTTTATATAGTGCCACTATGCCAAGTGAGATTTTAGAATTAACAAATCAATTTATGAATGAACCCGAAAAAATTTTAGTTCAGTCTGATGCATTAACATTAGAAGGCATTTCGCAATTTTATATTAGTTTAAAACAATATAAGTGGAAATTTGATGTATTAATGGATATATATGAAACAATTAATGTAACTCAATCAATAATTTATGTTAATAGCAAAAATGTATTATCAAATTTATATGATAGATTAACATCAAATGATTTCCCCGTATCGCATATTCATGGAGATATGGATAAGAGAGAAAGAGAAAAGAATTTAACAGATTTTAAAGCAGGAACAACTAGAGTTTTATTATCTACAGATTTATTATCACGTGGGATTGATATTCAGCAATTATCTTTGGTAATAAATTTTGATTTACCTCGAAGTAAAGAAACATATATTCACAGAATTGGTAGAAGTGGTAGGTATGGTAGGAAGGGAGTTGCAATTAATTTTGTAACAGATGAAGATACAACTCATATGCATGATATAGAAACATTTTATAATACTGAAATCAAAGAAATGCCTCAGAATTTGGAGGATTATCTAAATTAATATTAAAGGATAAGTGTGTTTATAATATATCAATTCTTTCTAATTAGAATATATGGACAACTTAAATATTTTATCAAATGAAAATATACAAACAATAAATTTAGATTTGAATAATATGAATGATAATGCTGACATTGGTATAGAGATGTTGGTTAATTCAGACAAATCAAATACAACAGAAAATAAAATTAATAAAGAGGATATTAATTTATTCAATGACACGTCATTAGAAGATGATAATAGAAATATATCATTTGATAATATATTACCCAATGATCCAATATTATCCAGAGAAGGATTAAATAATGACGACGATTCGGAATTTAAGGCAATATATAAAATGACACCACAAGAAATTAAAAATGAAAAGATTGATTTAATTTATAAATTTAAGCGATTGGAAAATCAAGGTATTAAAGCAACAATGAATTATAATATGAATTCACAATTAGATGATATGAGAAATGAATATATTAAATTAAAGAAACAAAGAGAGACTGAAAATGCTATTAAATTTCAAAGAAAAATGTTAATGGCTTGTATTACGGGAATTGAGTTTATGAATGGTAAATTCGATCCATTTAGTGTTAAGTTAGATGGATGGTCTGAATCTATGAATGAAGGAATTGATGATTATGATGAAGTATTTGAAGAACTACACGACAAATATGGAGGTAAGGGTGAAATGGCTCCAGAAATTCGATTGATTTTTATGATAGCGGGTAGTGCTTTCATGTTTCATTTAACAAATACAATGTTTAAAACAAGTTTGCCGGGAATGGATGATATATTAAAACAAAATCCCGAATTAATGCAACAATTCGCTAGTGCTGCTCTAAATACACCAAAATCCGACAATAATCCACCAAGACAACCCCAACCTACAACTAAAGACACTAGACCAGCACCACAACCAATGAATATGGGAGGTCCACTTGGCGGATTAATGGGAGGATTGATGGGGAATATAATGGGAACCGGTGGAGGTGGAACTCAAGCCAATAATATTGGAGGGGATCCAATATCTAATATGATGGGAGGATTGATGGGTAATATGATGGGAACTGGAACTGGTCAAAATAGCAAACCACAGAGAAATAAAACAAAACCACGTTCTACAAATGATATAGATGATATTGATAATATTATTAATAATATGAATATAGATCCATCAAATATTGATTTAGATTCTATTTCTATTATTAGTGGTGATTCAGATAATGGTGGATTAACACTTAATATTTAATTTATATTATTCATTCTAGTTATAATATTATTCAAGTCATCTTTAATATATTTAATTTTTTCTCCTTCTTCTTCTTCTTCTTCTTCATCATTATTTGAAAATAGATCACCTATAAATAATATAAAAATTATAGTTAATGTAATTGATGCTAATATGTCTCTAGTTGCCATAAAAAAGGCACAAAAAATAATTATTCTTCTAAATAATTTAGTATTAATATATTTTTTTTGATTGGGTGATAATTCTTCAATTATAAATCGTGCTCCAATATTTATAATAATCATAATAATACCGAGAAAATATTTATTTTCCGATATATCATTTAATAATTTAATATCTTTCATTTATATTTAATTGTTATATTTTTTTTATATAATAATTTAATATGGGTAGTCTGGGGTTTTGTAATTTAGATGAAGCATTTAATTCAAACAATTTAAATGTTAAGAAAAAGAAAAACTCTAAGAATAAAAAAAAACAAACTGAACTATTAGATAGTATGGCTGGAACATTAGAAGGGACATTTATTAATAACGATAATATTGCATCTAATAAAATATCTGGGACATCTTCTACAATTGCTGCGAGTGTCCCAATATCGAATTCAGATTTCGATACAAAATCTGAATTTAAAAAAATTAAAACAGATTCAATATTATCTGGTGGAAATGAATCTGTTCAAATGGATAAAAACACCAATAAAGAAATATTATTACTTAATAAACAAATAGAAAATTTAACTAAATTAGTAAATAATATGTCAAATAATAATAATAATTCATTGATTGAGACATTTACAAATAAACCATTGTTTAAATTTGATAATCACCAATTCAATGAATTATTATTATTCATATTTGCTGGAATTTTTATAATATTATTATTTGATTATATTTATAAATTAGGGAAAAAATCATATTAAAAAAAATCATATTAAAAAAAAAAATCTAAGTTATAACATATAAATGAATAGTAATACCACCAATAGTAAATTATGTATTTTAGAACCAAATCAAGTTTTAATTACCACTGGGAAAATGGAAGGCGAATGTAAAATAACAAATAAAGTTGAGATAGTTCAAAATCTTTGGAATTATAATCATGTTTATCAAAATGAAGTTTTAAAGAAATATCCATATGTTGGTGTTATTCCTCAGGGACCTGCTACGGGTTCTTGGCCGTGTAGAAATGGAAATAATAATTACTTTTCGCCGAATAATCCTGTTATTCCTGAAAGTTTCCGAAATATTGATTTGCTGAGTTTACCACCAAATTAAATATACACACCTAATTTTTTTAATTATCATAAATTTTTAAATAATATATATATTAATATATATATATATGGATATCAAAGCTTTTATTTGTTTTTTTGTGGTAGTAATATTAATATTAATTATTGTTAATATGGTTAATAATGGTTCTATAAATAACTTATATTATAAGTTATTTAATAATAATGCAACAAAATATGAAGTAATTGATGGATCATCTGTTTCGGGAGTAACATATAAAATGATTAATAATAAACCAACCGTAAATATTATTAGAGATAATGGTGAATTGGTATCTGGTGATAATACAAAATATTTCGAACCAGAATATATATTAAAAGATAATATGAGTGCCAATGATATTAATTCTACCGAATTTACATCTGCTCAAATTCCAGATACTATACCAGATACTGCTTGGACTGACTATAGAATAAGTCAAACTCCTTCTTTTTATACTAATAATATAAATGATGAAAAAACAAACCTTAAACTATTTTTTGATGATCAACTTAAATATCATAATACAATAGAAGGGAGTTATTATAATAATAATATTAAAAAAATGCCAATACCAGCATGTTATATTGGTAAAAATAATGTCAATGTTTGTAATTTTAATAATAAATTACAAAGAATCCCATTGAATTTATCGAATTTGTCATATAATGATTTATATTATCCACAATCTAATAGTGATATTATTGATAATAATGAATTTATTAATAATACAATTTATGATGGACCAGTTATGGCTGCTTCTGATATTTTTTCAAGATAAATACAATTGTAATTTATAGGCATATTATATTCTCCACACCATTTAATCGATAAATTAATCTGTTCTTCCGTTGGTCTCAATATCATTATTTTATTATCTATTTTATTTAGTATTTTATCTATATTCTCTATTTGTATTGAAATACATTTATTATTATAATTTGTTATATCTTTTATAAATTCATCTGGAATATTAATCATCATATTATGTTTATAATTAAAGAAATATTTCATTATTCGTATCGCGGATGGATTTTTAATATGGTTTTTACATACTATATATTTTTCTGAATTTGTGTTTCTACTTGTATATGGTTTAGTAATATATACTTCTTCATATGATTGATATAATAAATATAATAATTGTATTGTTTTATAATGTGAAATATCAAATATTTTTATAATAAATGAACCTTTTTCTTTTTGTATATGTAATCCTAATATAATTTCAGAATATATTAATTCATATGATAATAATTCCTGATTATTATAATCATTTGAATAATCGATACCCCCATCACAAGTTACTATTTCTTGCGAATTTTCACCAATTTCATTGATTAACGATTTTATATTTTCCATATCACAAATATCACCAGTCTCTTTAATACCATATAATATTTTGATTTTATTATTATTTTTTATTATTGGATGCCAATCTGGTATACTATTATTATTTGATTTTAATGTTATCCCATTTATATGTTTAATATTTAATCCATTTTTTTCATGATTATATAATAATGATTGAATAAATCCACCCGGACCTTCCGCAATTGATGTTATATTTATATTATCTATACCTATTATTTTAAAATCTATCAAAATTTCATGTATTTTATAAAATGCTCTACTGATTGATTTATCATATTTACATATATTTTTCTTTTTTGATGTGCAAAAATAAATATATTCATAGTCATTAAATAATTTTTTGCTTTTTTCCCATTTATTTGAATAATCATCTATCTTTATTTTTGTCTGTTCCAATTCATAATTTATAGATGAATCTATTATATGATTTTTTTTATTAATTGATATTATTTGTTTATCATAATTACTATTTATTAAGTATGATTTCATAATTATATTTATTGAATAATTTTTAAGTCTATTATCAAAAAATATTTATTTCACATATTGACATTCTCAAAGTTTTATAAATAAAATTATCTTTATTCATATTCGAAAACCTTCTATTATTTCTTTCTATCTTATTTAAATTATAAATATAATTATTATATTTATTAATATCTTTTATTTTGATATTATTATTCATAATATCTAGTGTATTATTTAAATTATTAAATAATTCTGATTTTATTATATAGTATGCCAATATATTAGAATATTTATTTATATCTATTATTCTATTATTATCTATTCTTGATATATATAACACTTTATGTGCTTGAAAATCTATAAAATATCTTTCTAAATATACTACTTTTATAAAAAATGCATATGGATTATTTAATATTTTTGAACATAAATATATATTTATTAATATTGCCCAATAATCTGTATATGCTTCAAATGTATTTATATATTTAGATTTTATATTGTATTTATTCTTATATTCTTCTATAACTAATTTAGATTCATCCCTATAATCTAAATTCATATGATGGATTAATTCGTGAATAGTTGTCTTTAGTAATTCTTCCTTCCTCCATATATTAATTTCTTCTATTGAAGAAGACCCCGTATTAACATTATCAGGCGTTAATATTTGATCTCTACCTTTATTAATTTTTTTCTCATTTTCGGTTAAATAGTAATTAATTTTGATATCTTTATTATAATCTGATATATTATACATAAATTTTATATATTTTAATATTACTTTAATTGCAGTATCTATATCTTTCTCATTGTGATAAAAAAAGATTGTTACCTTTTTATTATTAATTATAGATGTAACTTTTTCAATATTCTTTAATTTTATAATATTTTTTTTAATTTTATCAGATATATATTTATTTTCAAGTAAAATATTTTCTGTAATTGTCTCAATTTTATATATATTATCTTTATCGGAATAATACATTTCGAAATATTCATATAATTTTTTAAGTTTTTTATTATTCTTTTTTATCTCTGATTTTCCTAAACAATAATTAATTAATTCTATAGAATCATTTGTTAATGTAATCATATTAATGTTATTTATATTTTAATTATTCTTACAAGTTCTAATAATAAATATTCAACATGAACCATTTTATAATATGATTTACTATATCTATATTCTGTTTCACTTATAAATTTTACTATTTTAAATTTTTTATTTAATGTTATTTTGTGATCTGATAATAATGTTATAAGTAGTTTATTAAAAAATATACAATGTGGAATACCCACTGTTAATACAAAATATGATATTTTTTTAATATTCTCTATTGTTTTTTTCTTTTCATAATTATCAATAATAGATGATTGTATGAAATTAACTATATTATCCAATATATTATCTTCTACAATAATATTATTATTATTTAAATATTTAATATTATCTGTATCATAATCTAAATATTTCATAAAATTATTTATTTTAATTGAACATTTATCATCTTTTTTAATTATTTTCCATTTGTTATAATTATTAATTTGTGGTATTCTTAAACATAGTAATCTACTTTTTATTGGATTTAATACTTTTGATAAATTTAATGTTAGTATTATGAATATAATATGACTATTCTTTTCTAGTATAACCTTTAATACATTCTGAATAGATGCATTTAAAAAATGAAAATTATTAAATATTATTATTTTTTTGTTTTTACAAAATATATTATCTGATTTGCATATTTCTTTGATTAATTCAACCCATTGTTCTTTATTTTTATATTTAATATTTTTAAGGTTAAATTCATAATATATATTGTTTTTTATATATTCTATACCTTTATAATCGGAAGTAATGTTTTTATTTATATCATATCGTTTTTTTAGTGTATTTATTATTATACTATGTCTCAAATTATCTCCATATAAACAAATATTTGGATGATTTTTATTTTTTAATAATTTTAATAAATTATTTTTTAATTTATCTAAATACATATTATTAGTTTATAATATTATGTTTATATCCTTATTTTTATAAATTCCATAAATTAAGTAAATAATGTTTTTAATTATTAAAGATAATAAATTTAATATAAATAATATAAATATATCTCTACACCAATTATATAATTTTTATCATATATTCTACAATACTGAATATATTAAACTTAGTGGTATACCAATAACTATAAAATATACTAAAATAATCGAGAAAAATAATAGGTTTTTTATATACTATGATGAAGATACAAATATTGAACAAATAAATTCGTGGTTTAATGAACAAATTGATGATTTTTATTTTATTAGAAAAGATATTAATAATTTTGATAAATATATAATTGGGAATTTATATAAAGATATTAGTGATACTAATTCATTTATTATTAATAATAAAGAAAAAACAATAGATATAATTATATACAAAATAAAACATATTAAAGGGAAATATATCCCTATAATTAATATAATATGAGTTTTATAAAAGAAGATACAAATTTATTATTTTTAATATCTAATCCCGATAAAAGAAAAAACAATGATATTAATATAAAAGAAAGAAATTTATTAAAAGAATACATTATAAAAAAATTTGATTTATATAATGATGATTTATTAAATATCATATATCAAAATATTACTACATATATAAACAATATTGATACCGATTTATTAATTATTAATAATATACTTGAAAATATAATTATTCAAATTATCGATGAATGATTTAATATGCAAATCATTTATTACATCTATTAAATGTGATATTACCAAAGAATTATTAAATAAATATGATTCGTTGAATTTAGATATTACATTTGAGGAATATAAAATTTTTGTAATTAAAAGAGTAAATGTATATTCTGAACATCCGAATTTTATCATTCGGGATGAATCTGATAATAGATTTATAAGTAGAAAAATAACACGAAACAAAAAAAATAAATGTGAGGCTAGATTATGGAATAACTCATATGGTGGTCAGTGTTCACATTTATCTATTTGTAATAATTTTTGTAAGAAACATAATCTAATGATAAAAAAATATGGTAAATTAAGGTTTGGCAATATTAACGATAGTTATCCAGATTTTGATTATTTGAATGGTAATTCCTTAACTTGGTCTTTGTTTAATTGATTTTATATTTTAATAGTTCTGAATGTATTCGATAACTATCATTAATTAATAATTTGATTACATTATTTAAATCCGATATTTCTTTATTTTGATTATCTATTATTTTTTGTAAATTTGCCCCGTCGTATATTAATGTATTTATCAAGTTATGTGTTCTTATTTGTTTTAATGTCATATTCGCGTGGTTCTCCTCCATGTTTGTCGATATTAACTTTTTTTATTATATTAAATAATATATTATCAACTATAAAACTATGATAAATATTTTCAGTATATGATGTATTTTCTATATTTTCAGTATTTAACAATGATCGTCCTTTAATTAGTTTACTTGACATATTTTATATTTTATACATATATTATATTCAAATTTTATAATAAACTCAGGTATTCATCCAACGATCTCTGAATAATAGCCGTTAGTTCAAGAGTGTCTTCATGTTTCATATTATATTTTTTGCTAATTACAAATGTATTGGCCATTACTTCAGTTTTGAATTGTATTACTTGTAGTTGTTCAGATAATTCTTTATTTACTCTAATATTTTTAGGAGATATACAATCTAATGAATCAATTGTTACTAAATCATTCACATTTACATTGCTTATAAACCAATCCCAATCACCTATTCTTGTTTCTTTCCATAATAAATATCTAATATTATCAGTAACGGTTCCAGATACATCTAATATATCATCACATAAATTAAATGATTTATGATATATATCACTTGTTTTCAAATTAATAAATATCTCGGCGTGGTTTATTAATTCTCCATCAGCACACTTTGTCAATGGTTCAGACGGTAATCCAGTCTTGATATTTATACAATTATAAACAACCACGCCATTTGTTTTGAAAAAACTACAAAAATCTGGGTTGTTCATTATTTATTATTATTTTTATTAATATTAATATTAATAAAATTCAAATTTATATATTATACTTATTATGAATATGTTTCTATAAATTCATAATTTGGTGCCCAATATTCCCTAATTTTAGTTATCGGTGGTGCGAGTGACGTTATCGCTACCCCTGGTCCCGTTTGGGCCGTGGTTTCTTGGAATAATCCCTTTTTAGCGGTTATTATATCATCTCTTTCAACATTACTCCACGCTTCATATCGGTTTACCGGATCCCCATCTCCAATTAGTGATTCATAATTGCATATTGGACCCGTATTATGTAAATATTCTCCATTACCTGTTCCGACAGGTCCTGTTTGAATAAAAAGGCAGTTTTTCGAATTGCCCACGGGGGTATCACTCGCCTCTCGCAGCCAAGGAGAATATGGTGGTCGTGTAAAGGCCTCCCCTGTCACGCCTCCCAGGTCTGTGACTGTCAGATATGTCTCTACATCTCTGGCACTGTTCGAAATTGACCACCCGGGTGTATCTTCTGTGCCTGTAAAGTTCCATCCCTCGACATTTCCTCTTTGTGGTATTGAAACGGGCTTAGCACCAACCGTTGCTCTATTCCTGCGAATAGAATATTTCTTTGCCTCTTCTATTACTCCTTGTGTGTGCACTTCTCTTCTAAGATCCGCATTTTCATCATATAGAGGTAGGGATCCAATGCCCCGCATCGCACTCCAGGGCACCCCATTCAGATCACTATATTTTTCTTTTCGCCCGGCTACATTTCCCAATTGTTTATCAATTTGACTCCATCCAAAACTATCGAATTTATTACAACAAGAAATACAATAATCACCATCAATCCACTTATCACTTCTCCCCTCTTCGACTCCCCCCGCTCCCGTGGATATCAGATTACCATTTGGCTCCTTACCCGGACCACAGTTTTTACAGTCTCCATCTTTCACAACAACTGGATGCGGATATCTTGGATCGGGGCAATGATTTACCCCCAATCCAGTAGTAGATGCGTGTATTCCGGAAGTCCCTGGGTTAATGGGGGCAGAGGTTCTCCACCAATCACCACTGCGTCCAACACTAGAAAAATCCTGCCAACAAGAATCACTGTCAGTTTGATCGCCATACTTATATGGGTTCGTGCATATAAGTGGTATTTGTTTAATGTTATTCCAACCGAATTCACCCTCTTGTGAGTCTTGAATTTCTACAGTATTATCTTCAATGGCTCGCATCCACCTACCAACACCAATATTGGCTAAATCATTTACACCTGGACAATTAACTGTTCCATCATCATTGACGGTGGTTCCGGGTATGTCTGAATTACAAAAAGGACCCTGTCGTGGTTCATCTTGTTGTGATAATCCTAATCCCGCTCCACCGGAACACGATCCAAAATCTCTTTTTTTTAATGGAGGGTTTATCCATGGTTGTAATCCTCCTAACATTTCTTCGATCTGGGAATTTCCATCTGGAACTGACCAATCTGGATTGGGATTATCTCTTTCGGGATATTCATATACCGGCAAATCTATTAATTCAGATTTAGGGTCTAAAACACACCATTTTTCATATAATGGTTTTGAATCATCTTGTTCTATTAAGCCTTCCATTCCTTCTTGAATACACTGAGATGGTATTTCACCATTCCCTTCATACCATTTACAACCAGCAATGGCAGATACTCCAGTTTTAGATATTTGGTCATCAATGGCATCTATATCTGATGCAAATCCCCTCGAACCCACTGGTAATCTATTTTCATTATAATAAGAATTTGTATTTATAGTTTTATTAATTCTAAGACTGGCACTCATATTACATAAATCTTTTATATCTACAATTGGTTTTCCCGAACCATCAACTGGATTAAAATCCCCACCTGGATTTGTTTTAGTATTCCGACCACTATCATCTTGGAATTGCCATTTTTGTGTAGTTTCATTATATTTATAATTATTAATATATTCACACGTTGCAAATTGAGCTGGAATCTTATTATATGATCTGGAATCTTGAGCATTGATTGAATATGATTCCAATTTTGAAGAACCTGAAACGCCATTATTTATAATAGAATCTGAATCTGATTGAGATACTTCTATTGGAGCACCCGTTAACGGGTCAGATGAAATACTAATAATGGGCTTTGTCTCGTCTACTACATCTGGGGATATTCGTTCTCCGGTGTCGTTGTATTGTGGAACAGAACCATATGGTCCGGATTGTGTCCAATATATTTTTTTAGTGCATTCATGAATACTAACTTCTTTTGGTGCAATAAATGTATATTGCCAACCACAACTAGGCAAATCGCACCCTGGTCCTTCTATAGCGCAATCTGTTTTAGAATTTAATTCAACTTCTTCATTCTCATTTGTTATATTTATATCTGATACATCATTTTCTTCTTCCGTCATTAATTCAATATTATCTTTATTTGTAGCAAATGATTCAACTATATCTCCACCACCCTTTCCCCATATGTTTTCCATTGGTTCATCTTCATCAATTACATCGGATTGTAATGATTTAATTTGATTAATTGTAGATGGTGATTTAATACCTACTGTATTTGAAGAATTAATATTTGTTGGATTTAATATATTTGATAACGAATTTTCTTCTTCGCTTGTTAGTTTTATATCTTCATTTAAGTAAAAACTATTTATTATATCTTGTTGATTATTTATTAATAAATCATTAATACTCCTTGGTTTAAATTGTTTTATATTTCCTTTGTATTTTTCATCGATTCCATTTTTTTTATAATTTTCAATTTCTCTCAAGATTATATTTTTTTTTATATTAAAATTTTCATTATTAGTATTTTCATATGACATATCTAAATATGTTTCGCACGATTTTATATTTTTAAATTTTTCTATATTTTCCTCGCCTTCATTTTCTGTGTCTTTTTTACTATTAATATGATCACCATATCTATCCATATTTTCTTCTTCAAGTAGTAGTAAACATTTATTAAACCAATCAGAATTTATCCTACCACTTTCTTCCATTGGAGCACAATCGAAACCAATATATTGTTTTTCTGCAATTGTATTCCACTGTGAATTATATAATGGTCTACCCGTAAATCTTTCATCCGAAATATCATAATTTGAGTAATCTCCTTGAGCATTCTCGTATATATTATTTATAATTGATGTTTTGTGTATGCCACATGTTTTTTCATTACAAGATAATGATGGCGCACATCCATTAATATTAGGACTACATTCGAATGTATCTGGATTGCATAATATTGTTGTCATTCCGGTTCCATTAATCATGGGACTTTTCCATTGTGTATCTTCTTCTAGATTAAATCGCCCACTCTGAAATCTATAACGCGAATGTGTTTCATCAATTCCACATTCCATAGAAATCATTCCACAAGTCTTTCTATCGGGTTTAGATAAATCTATTCCGAATTCCTTTTCAGATTCATTTTCATACCAGCCATTTTTTTTGCCATAGAAATAAATTGTTAATATAATACAAATAATAGCTATAATTATAAATATTAATAATCCAGTAGTAGCTCCACTAATTTGCTCTTTTTGAATTGCATATGATATTTTTGGATTATCCATATATATATATATATTATATTATATTATATATATATATATGGATAATAAAACAGGTGGTAAAT
>Ga0255039_10000120_pt1 | contig 26302 bp, 27 predicted proteins | sample BC1_12_1_MG_FD_181713 | JGI IMG/M metagenome (GOLD analysis project Ga0255039, IMG submission 181713) | Seawater microbial communities from Strait of Georgia, British Columbia, Canada - BC1_12_1 | ecosystem: Environmental > Aquatic > Marine > Strait | place: Canada: British Columbia | collected... | reverse complement strand
TACTCATCTTTTTTCCCCAAATATTTCTCACATATTCTTTTCTCTTCTTCTGTTTCAACCTTTGCATATAACCTTTGTTTCAATACTTTAAAAATTAATTCAATTTCGTGAAAAATACCACATGTATTATCTTTTGTATATAAACAACATAAATGGTTCTTTTTTAAACATTTCATATACTCTATATGTTCTTTAAAATCATTAACATTTGTTTCCATACATAATTTTACATTATCTTCAAATTCCTGATTAGTAATCTTATTATCTAACCGTTCATCAATTAATTGTTTAATAGTTTTCATATTATTATTATATTATATTCTTATATTTAATATATAAAATTCTTATATTTAATATAAAAAATAAAGTTAAAAGGGTTAAAATATTTATTTTAACTCTTGTAACTTCTTCATAATAATATTAAGTTGTTCTTCCAACTCTTCAATCTTTCTTTTATTATCATCTTTTGGTTGATTATCATATTTTAGTTTATTATAATTATTCATTAATTGTAATATTTCTGTTGTTTTAGAAAGATTATATGCATTTTGTCCATTTATATTATAATTTTTAGGATCTGCACCATGTTTTAATAATAATTCAACACATTCTATATTACCACATTTGGATGCATATAATAATGCTGTCATTTTATTATTATCTTGAATATTTGGATTAGCTTCATGTTTTAATAATAATTCAACAATTCCTTTATTATTATCTTCTGATGCTATAGTTAAAGCTGTTCTCCCTTGGTTTTTGTTTTGAAAATTTATATCTACATTGTAATTTATTAATAATTTAATTAATTCATGACTTTTTTTATTATCTACACTTTCGGATAAATACATTAATGGTGTATATCCATTTTTCATCTGTAAAATTTGGATTAGCTCCAGCTTTTAATAATTTATCAAATAATTCTTTTTTTAATAAACTATTTTGTTTACACCCATTTAATAATAATTCATTTAATAATTCATCCTTTTTATTACATTTTAATTCATTATTAATCATTTCAAATTGCATTTTTTTATTTTAGTTTTTCTCTTTATATTATATACTTTTACTATTATTTAAATCAATTTTTTTTTACTCATATTTTTTCATATTTAATAAATAAGGGGTTATATATATACATTTATTTTAAATATGTTAAAAATAAAAATAAATCCACCTACAAATGATGAAACTTTATTAAAAATGATAGAGAATATTAATAGAAGAAATGTTCTATTAATGATATTACAAATGATTACATATGTGTTAATATTAATTATGTATATTTATATAATATTTGAAAAAAAAAATAATTAAAATCATTATAATTATTGTTGAAATACAGGACCTCTTTGAGGCCATTGTCTAACATATCTTCCCATATCTACAGCCGAACGTCGTTGTTGAGGCATTTGTCTAGCATATCTACCCATATCTATAGCTGAACGTCGTTGTTGATTTTGTTGTGGTTGTTGTTTATCATCATCACCACTACCACTACTACACATAATTAACCCCCAAGGTGGTAAACATTTAATAGTATCTTTAAACAAAAACATAACAACGAGTACAAATATAACACCAAGGATATAAAATATTACCATTCCACCCATTAAATCACCAAAGGCATCACCGAGTGTATCGACAACACTACTAATAGTATCACCCATAACTTTAGCTATTGCTGATAACGCACCAGTACTTTCTTTTTTTGAATATTGTTCAGTTGCACTTTCCATAGCAGCTATAGCTTCAGTAACTTCTATATTTTCTTGTAAACTTTTTAATATAACTTCGCCTACCATTTTTTGTGAATTTCCAAGCATAACACCTGATGTATTAGTCATAACTTGTACTTGATCTAAACTAGCTAAACTATTACTAATATTTTCTGTAGTAAAAGCCAATCTAATTTTATTTTCGACATCTGTAGAAGTTTCAGTGTCTGAATCATCGGCAATTCCCCCAGTTTTTGCTTCTTCTGCTTTTTGTTTCATTTTACTTATTAAATCTGCTTGGATATCTCTAACAACTGTATTTATTTGCGTACAATCTGCAGTTATAGTAGCTTTCATAGCTTGTTCATTACCCATCATAACACATCCATTACACGCTAGTGCAACTATTTTTAGATCATCAGTAGCAGTTGCTTGAGCACAAGCTGCTGAAGTAGCATAAGCCAACCTAGTTTTTTCTGTAATATGGGAACAATCATTAATCATAGATTGAGATTGAGTACCTTGTGCAGTACAATTACTAATATTTTTAGTAATTGACTCAATTATCATTTCATTTACAACTTTAGCTGCAGTTTTTGTTTTTGATGTATTACCCCCCATATTATTATTTGTTTATTAATAAATTATATTATTTTATTATATTATCATTAATATAATAAATAATAATTTATTAAAATAATAAATTATTAAAGATGGGTATTGTAACATTTCCTAAAAAACATAGCGATGCTCCTAAATATATTATGACAACATTGAATAATATATATTATTCATTACCAACCTGGTATACAAGCGGAGATGCTGAATCAAGATCTTCAGAAGTTTATAATTCATATAATGCAGTTGCATATGATGATGATGAATATTGGCCAGTTGGTCGTTATGGATTACCTACAGATAATAATGATGATAAAGCTGCAGCAAGTAGCACTGATCAAACTAATGCTATGATGGCCAAAACAGCACCAGCTGGATATACTGATAAAAAAGACGGTAATTGGTTAACTGCATTTGTTATAAAAAGGGGAGTGAGGAATAATACATTTTTTAAAGTATTTGAAAAATTGGGAAAAACCGATTATGATAAAGAATATTGTAAAAATTGGAATGGAACTTCTACATATTGTATACCATCCTGTATAGATGGCCATCGTTATGAAGAATGCGAAACAGGAATAAAAGTATATTGTGGAAATAAGAATAATTCTGTGAATAGTACATGTTCAAATATTAAATCAAATATACAAAATAATATAAGAAAAAATCAAGAAGAAGATAGTGAAGCAATAGCACCACTACATGAACGAAATATAATTAATACAATATTTAATGCTAATATGGATAAATGGGCAGAGAATCCAGATGCCATTATAAGCGGAGACGCATTAACATTTTGTTCATATCCAAAAAGATCAGATGTCCACAGGACGAAATGTGATAATTGGGCAAAGGCATATTGTAATAAACCAGGTGAATTAACTGATTATAAAAAAACGTTTTGCGCTTGTATAAAAGGATATGATAATTTATCACCACCATTGCAACCTAAATGTGATGGCCCATTATGCGCTGCTGGATATAAAACAATAACTGAAATTAATTTGAAGTGTCCATCATGTAAACAAGTTATGTCAAATGTAGGTGGGGGTGTTATGATTGATAATAAACAAGTACTATACTGTGGAGATCATTTAAATACACCAAAAACCACATCATCACCGACAACTACATCATCACCGTCAACATCATATTTAGCACCATCACCACCCCCACCAAAAAAAACAGGTGTATTATATTATAAGGAATTATTAAAAACGTATAATATAAATACAGATATAGATGATATTAACAACCCGATATCACAAATAATATATGGTACAATTATGTTTTTATTATTAATAATATTTACAGTTATAATGTTAGTAAGTGGTGACGATGATTCTCAACAACAATATTATCAACAACAACAATATTATCAACAACAATTTTATCCACAATATTAATAATATTAACAACATCTATTTTTTTTTTCATCAAAATTAACTTGTTGGCCCTCAATTAACTTAATAGTAGATTTATTTTTATTATTAATTAATTTATTTGTATTTATAATATTTTTTGCGATATTTAAAAATATTTCATCAATATTTATATTATCTCTAGCACTAGTTTCAATATAATCTATTCCCATACTTTCTGCCAATTCGTGAGCTTCTTCAAATGTAACTCTTCTTCTATCAATTAAATCTGATTTATTACCAATTAAAATTTTATTAACATTATCACTACTATATTTATCAACTTCATGTAGCCATATTTTTATATTTCTAAATGATTCTTTATCTGTTAAATCAAAAATGATAACTACACCATGACGTCCTTTATAATATACGCTAACTATTGATCTAAATCTTTCTTGACCTGCCATATCAAAAATTTGTATTTTAACTACCTTATCATTTATTTTAATAGTTTTAACTTTAAAGTCAACTCCAATAGTTGACACAAATTGATGGTTAAAATTACCATCGACATACCTTCCCATTATACTAGATTTTCCAACAGCAGTATCGCCAATTAAAATCATTTTTAAAAGGTAATCATATTCTTTATTCATAATTATATATTATAACTATTATAAATTAATCTAAATTTTTAATATAATTTTTCATAAATTTACCATTTGGGTGATATTTTTTAGCAGAATAATATTCTGATATTTTCCAAAGAATAGGTAATTTTTTATTAAATAAATATATTCTATAATTTTTTTGAATTAATTTTATACTACTATAAATTAAAATATTATTATTATTAATACTAAATTCCTCAAAAATAGTATTATATCTATAATTACTATCTAAATAAGGGTCATCATAATTAAATCTTTGACAAATAATATTATTTATATGCATAATAATAATAATATTAAAATTTAATAATATATATTAATATTATTAAAATTTAATAATATATATTATAATATAACAATGTTTAAATATTTATATAATAAATATTTCAAAAAAGTAAAAAAGGTTGATGACAAAAAGTTAGATTTAATTAAAGAATCATATACAGATGGATATGTATCATATAATGTAGATGATAATCCAAATTCGTATGCGAATAAATTAAAAAAGTGATTATAATTATATTTTTTCAAGTTTATCTGGTATAATTTTTTTATTTATTTTTTCTAAATTTATTTTATTTTCATTTATATAATCGAAATTGCAATTATGTTTAGCAGCATCTAAACATAAATAACAAAATATTTGTTTACATTTACAAGTTATACCATATAGATTAACATTTTTTTTACACTTGAAACAGGTGGATTTTTCTTTCATTGTTTTTTTAATTATTTATATAATATGAAATATAATTTTTATCATTTTTAATTATTTATTATTAATTATTATCATATCTACCAAAAGCTTTTAATAAAAAATTGATTAAAAAATCAATAAAAATATAATTAAATACAATGGGAGACGATATATTATGTACAAAATGTTATTATGATTCTAAAGTCGATTATGAGAAGAAAATTTGTAAAACATGTGATAATACTAAGATGTTATACGTATGTTACACTTGTTGTAATTATTACGAAACAGATAAACACAAATGTATTAAATACATTAAAACTCATAATTAATAGCTTTTATAAAATTAATACTATTTCTACTAATATTACAATTAGTATAATCTAAATATTTTATTTTTTCTAGCTCTTTAGGAATTTTAACTATTAGTGAATTTGAACAATCCAATTGAATTAAATTCACCAATGTATCTGGTAGTTTTGAGATTTTTGTATTTGATATATTTAAATAATTTAGATTAGTATAAGTATCTGGTATTTCTTTAACATTTGAGTAACTACAAATCAAAGTATTTAATAATGGATTTAATTTTGGTAAATGTTCAATATTTGTGTTTGAAATATTTAAGAAAATTAGATTATTAAAATTGTTATGTAACTTATCAATTAAATTATAAGATATATCTAAATATGACATTTTATATAATTCTTTATTAATAATATTTATATTATTGTGTGCGATATTAAGATAAGTTAAATTTTTATATTTAGGCAAATTGTATAAATTATTATGACTACAGTCTAATAATTGTATTTTTTTTAATGTTTTTGGTAATTCAAATAATTGTAAATATTTAGTAATACTTTCATTATAACATTCTAGATATTGAATATTTTTTAAATTTTTATGTATAGTTATGATATCTGTATTATTAATATATAGATGAGTTAATTTTTTATAATATTTTGGTATTAAATTGACTTTAGTATTTGAACAATTTAAAATTTGCAAATTTATCAACGTATGTGGTAAAGTGTAAAGTTTACTACAATATTCACAATTTAAATCATTTAAATTAATTAATTCTTTCGGTACTTCAGAAATATTTGTGTATGATATATTAAGATTTATTAAATTAATAAATGTATTATGTATAATATTTATAGGTGAAAAGGAACAATTTAATTGAGTTAAATGTACTAATGTATTTGGTATATATTCTATATCAGTATTATCACAATATAATTCATATAATGTAATTCCAATATTTATAGGTAATTTTTTAATGTTATTACATATTTTTAATGTTTTAATATTACATTTATAGTTATCATTTTCATACTTTTTTTCACATAGCAAACACATAATTTTATTATGTTATATTATTACTATATTATGTTATATTATTACTATAAAAAGAAAAATGATTTTAATTTAATAAATAAATATAAATTAAAATTGATTTTAATTATATTATATATATATATTTAAATATACATGAATATAAACAAAGAATATTCAGAAACTATCATTGATAATATTAGCATACGTATAATGTCACATATAACGGTTGAACAAAATTATAATATATTAGTTAATGATATATTAGTTAATGATATATTAGTTAATGATATATCAAATTTTCTGTATAAAATTAATAATTATACAGAAATGGTAGAATATTCTTTTCCAATAATAACGTTAATATATATTGAACGTTTTTTAAATAAAGGTAATAAAAAATTAACAAAAAATAATTGGAAATCTATATTATTAATATCTACAATAATAACTTTAAAAATGTGGGATGACGATAGTATGTATAATAGCGAATTTGCAAAATTATATGAAAATTATCCATTAAAAAGAATAAATAAATTAGAAATACGATTTCTTAAATATATAAATTATAATCTTAATATAAAAGAAAATGAATATAAAATATTTATTAATTCTATTAAATAACGAAAAAAACCTTATTAAATTAACTTTTTGTAATTTTGATTAACAATGGTTAATTATAGGTAAATAAATATTAAAAAAAAATAAAATAATATCTATAATTATATATAATAATTAAAAAATAAAAATGTCATTTAGTTTGTATGTAAAAACATTAGTAGGAAAGACCATAACATTAGAGGTAGAATCGAGCGATACAATAGAAAATATAAAAGAAAAAATACGTGATAAGGAAGGTATAGAACCAGACAGTCAACGGTTAATATATGCAGGGAAACAATTAGAATCTAGTAGAACTGTTGGGGATTATAACATTCAAAGTTGTTCTACAATACATTTGGTTTTAAGATTACTCGGAGGTGTATAATTGTACAAAATAATCGATTCTCTGTAAGAATAAAAAATAACTTTTTTTTTATAATAAAAATTTATTTTTTAACTCCCATTAATTTTCGTCTTTCTTCTGAACTTTTTGCAGAATGTAATTTAGATTCTCTAATTGCTTTTGCTTTAGGATCTTCTTTACTAAATGGCCACATTTTTCCAATCTTTTTTGATTTTTTAGATTTCTTTGATCTTGACACCCTCTTTGATCTTTTTGATTTCGTTACTTTTTTAGATCGTTTTGATCTCTTTACCTTTTTTGATCTTTTTGATGGTGGCATATTTTTTATAAATTTTTTATTATATATAATTATTATATATATAAAGGGATTTAATATTTTAATTTTTTATTTAAATTTTCAAGTTCTTTTAAAATATAATTAATAGGTAAAAGAGTTTGTTTATACCATTATGTATATATGTTTATACCATTATGTATATATGTTTATGACATTATGTATATATGTTTATGCCATTATGTATATATGTTTATGACATTATGTATATATGTTTATGCCATTATGTATAATTAATTATATAAAAAAATTGAATTTACACAAGAATGAAACATAATGGAATTCTGTTTAATAAAACCAAAAATTACTAATATATATGAGGAACCTAAACCATATAAACGAGTTCCAAAGAGTAAAAATAAAATCTATACATTAAAAAAAAGGATTGAAATAGTGGACGAGGTGATTAAATATAAAAATATGAAAGAAATTGCAAAAAAATATAATGTACTACCTATACAAATTTGTAATTGGGAAAAAAGACGCAAAGAATATTTAAAAATGATAAAAATTAGACCAAATGCAACAAATATAACACGTGGTGGACAAGTAACAGAAGAATATAAAGTTGTAGAAGAAAAGTTATTAACATGGATACAAGAATGTATAAATAAAAAAATATATTTAAGTGCTAAACAAATTATACAAAAGTCACTATCACTTAATTCAAAATTTCACAAGGGTAAAATGCAATCATTATTGAGATGGTTATATAGATTTTTAAAACGTAATAAATTAAAGATACGTACAATAAATTCACAAACTAAAATGCTATTAAAAGAACAAAATAAACAAAAAATTAACGATATGATAAATGAATTTAATGAGAAATTAAACATTGGTCATACAATAAATGATTTAATGGAATTATTAAAAATAAATAATAATGACAATGAATGTAACATTATATCACTAATACATGATTTTAATAATATTCTTTAATTTTTTTAATACCACTTATAAATATGTATAAAAAATTGAAATTAAATAACACAAATATATATCATAATGGGTAAAAAATTATATATTACATTAAAACAAAAGGTTGATATAGTTGATGAAGCAATACAACGAAAAAACATTCGTGAGACTGCAAGAAAATATAATATATGGCCAAGGCAGATACGTTATTGGAAAAGTTTAAGAGTAAATTATATGGAAACAATAAAACTAAACCCTTCAGCAAAAACTATAAACGGTGGTAAAAAAATAAAAAACAAAGATGTTGAAGATAAAATACTAATATGGATACAAGAATGTATAAATAATAATATATATATAAGTTCAAGACAAATTATAGATAGATCATTGTCAATTAATAATAATTTTCACAATGGTAAGATAAAATCATTAAGAAATTGGGTATATGTATTTTTAATTCGTAATAACTTACAGTTAAATGAAATAAATGGAAAGGTAAATAAAATATTAAATAATAAACAAAAAATTAATGATACACTTAATAAATTTAATGAAAAATATAAATTTTGTGACACATTAAATGAACTCATGGTATTACTAAATATAAACTATGGTGACAATGAACATGATGTTATAATAAAACTTGATAAATTAACAAAATGTATTAACTATATTGAAATATAAATATGTAATACTATTTTTTTTTAATATTTAATTTAAATTTTCAAGTTCTTTTAAAATATAATTAATAGTAAAAGAGTTGGGTAATTTTTTAATAAATTCACCATTTTTATATAATATAATGATAGGAACAGATATATTATTTTTACCTAGTTTAGCACAAAAATTATCATAAAATTGTTTATGACCGGACGTATCTAAACTATATTGTGAGAATTCAAATTCGAAATGATTTAAATGATCAATTAATATTTTACATCTAGCACATTCTCTAGTATAACATATAACAACAGTAGTATCGTCATTATCTATTAAATTACAATTTTCATCGAAATCTGCTAAAACTAATTCTTTTTTCATTCTAATAATTTATTTATATATATTTATATATATAAATAAATATAAAAATATAAATTATAAATCATTAATTTCTTTTAATATATGTTTAAAAGAGAAAGATGACGGTAATTTTTTAACGAATTGTTTATCTTTAAATAAAAGAATCATGGGCATATTAACAGTTGAAAAATTCAACTTGATTGCAATACTTTGTAAGAAATCATCGTTTTCAACTAGATTTACTTTAGCATACCTTATATTTTTTAAATTTAATTTATCCATTAAAATTTTACATTTAAAACAATCAATAGAATAACCAATAATTAATGAATGATTATCACAATTAATTAAATTTAATTTATCATCAAAATTTAAATTATTTAATTCATCTAACATTCTCATTATATTATAATAAATAAAAAAATATGAATAGTTATTAAACTATTCATAATTTGTTTTTGTGTATATATTTATTTAATTAATTTTTTATTTTAGATTTATTTGCTTGTAACTATCATCTATCTATAAGTGTTTATAATTTAACCATTTCCATTAATATTTTAGCAGTTGGTAATGAATTGGATAAACGTTTAGTGTATTCACCATCTTTGAATAGTAAAACTAAAGGCATATTAATACTCGTTAAGTTTAACTTAAGAGCAATTTTTCGTAAGAACATTTGGTTATTTCTTAAATTTACTTCACCATATGAAATATTTTTTTCATTTAGGTCATTTTGCATTTTTCGAGATCTAGGACATTCATTGGTATAACCAATCACTAGAGTGAAATTTTCAGCATCTTTTATTTTTAAATCGTTATCGAAGTTTGAGTCGAATAATTCGTAAGCCATTTTGGTATTTTTTATTTTTTTTTACTTTTTATATATATTATATTATATAGAACATAAAATATAAAAATAATAATAAATAATTAGGTTTAATTAGAAACAGTTAGAAACAATGAGAAACCAAAAGAAAATAATAAATTCCATAAAAAAGAACATAAGTATATTTATAAACAATACATACGCATTTAATACATTACTAAACAATAGTTGTATAATAGCGGGTAAATTTTTATTAAATCATATAAATAATATATATAAATACAATATATATAACAATAATAAAGATATAATTAATATATATTGCGATTTATATCAATATGAAAGATTAAAAATATTTTTAATAAATAATAATTTTAGAAGTATTAAAATGATAGTTGGGTCAAACAAAAGGACATATATAAAAATATTAAATTACAATAGTTTAACATTTAATATACAGATAACAAATTACCCTATAAAATATATAGATAATAATATAAAATTAAATATAGAAAAGGTATATTATAATGGCACATTAATGGTAATGCCATATATTAAGAATATATTATTAAAATACGAGGAAGTATTTATAAACGATTTAGAATATATAACAAGTCCGGAAATATTATTATATATTTCATATGGGTATAAATTTAGATTTACCAATATAAAAAATTATGATATTATAATAATATCAAATTATTTTAAAAAAAATAAAAGGAATCAGATAAAAAATATAGTATCGTATATATTATATAAATGTCATATATATAAATAATGAAAAAAATTATAATAATGATTAATTTATAAAGGACAACTTGGGTGTATTTTATTAGGTGTATTATATGCATTTTGTACACTATCTAATTGTTGACCACCAAATCCAAACGTTGAGCCTTCTCCAGGGCAGAAATAATTAGTATTGTCACAATCACCATTCCAACTACCGGCTCCAACACATGATGGTTTCCCATCTAAATACCATTGACCGTTAGCACTTGAAATACGATTTTGAATATTTTCTTTATCTGGATTTTGGGTAAGATAATTAATATATTGTTCTGACCAATATCCAGATATTGGCGCAGCTGTACTATCAGGACCTAATGCAGAATATCTATCAGCATCATTTCCTTGATCTGATGTTACTTCAACATTAGTTTCTTGTGGTTCATCATTACTAGATAATAAAATAGTACTAGATAATAAAAAATACATACCAATGCAAAATGATATAAATAAAATTAAAATACCAAATGCTTTACCTTTTCCCATTTTATAAGAATTATTTATTTATATATATATAAATAAATAAATATTTTTTTTTATATAAATATAATATTAATATTATAATATTAATAAAAAATGGATAACATATATCCAGACCAAAATGATAAAAAAATTCAAAGTGATATATTAAAATATAAAGAGTTTGCTAAAAATAAGATAGATATTGATAATGAGAAAGAAAAGAAAGAAACTTATATAGATAACATATTAAAAGAACAAAATATATTAAATTTATCGAGTTATCAAAATTTTATAAGTAGTTTTATAAATCCACACACAGAATATAATAGATTGCTATTATTATTTGGTACAGGCGCAGGAAAGACGATTGGTTCATTAGCAGTGGCGAAGAATTTTATAGAAATATATAAGAAAAACAAGTTTATTAATAATCAAGATATTGGAAATATATTTATAATGGGATTTACATCTGATATATTTAAGAGGGAATTATTAAATAATGAATACTTTGGTATATTAACAAATGCCGAATTAAAAGAATACAATAGAGCTAAACAAATGGTAAATAGTAATATAGAACAAGATTTACAATATTTAAAGGAATTAAAAATAAGATATAACAAAAGGATTAAGAAACAGAATTATAAATTTATAGGATATAAAGAATTTTACAATAAATTATTTATAACAGAAACAGATGATAATATAAATAATTATAAAGATTATGAAATTATTAATAATCTTAAATTAGGTACTATAAAGATAAACAAAGAATTATTATTATCATTTAAGAATAGTTTAATTATATGTGACGAGTGTCATAATTTATATAATAGTTTAGAACAAAACAATTGGGGTATATCTATTCAAATTATATTAGATTATTACGATAATAAAGAAGTTGATGGATATAATTCAGTAAGATGTTTATTATTAAGTGCTACACCTATTACAAATAACCCTATAGAAATTGTCAGTGTAATTAATTTATTATCTAATACATCAAACAAGGTAAAGAAAAGAGACTTATTTATTAAAGACAAATTAACAGATAATGGTATGGAAATAATTAAAAATTCAATAATAGGAAAAATAAGTTATATACAAAGTCAAGATCAAGAATTTTACCCAAGTAGTAAAATAATTGGAGATACTATACCTAATATATCATATTTAAAATTTGTAAAATGCCCAATGTCAGATTTACATTTTAAAACATATAAATATTTATCAGACACACAAGCAGCTAATAAAAATGTACAAATTTCTTCATCAACTGAGACTTCAAGTGTAGATTTTATATCAGAATCTGCACAATCAGATGAATATAATATGTCTGAAGAAATTAAAAAAGAGATTGAATGTTATCCGGTTAATTTAGCATTAGACAATAGATATTTAATAGATTATGTGATACCAAATCCAAATAGTAATAAATATGGGTTATTTAACTCTAATGAAATAAAACAGGAAATACAGAATGCCACAAACAAATGGAAAACATCTAATGAAATTCAAATAATAGATAAAAAATCATACGGATATTATTTAACTGGTGGTTTTTTAAAATTACAGAATATAAAGAAATATTCAACTAAATATTATAAATTATTATTACAAATTAAAGATATTATAATTAACAAAAAGGGTAAGATATTTTTATATCATAATTATGTTAACAATAGTGGAATAATATTTATCCAAGAGTTATTAAAAGAAAATGGTATATTAGATGAATATACAAATAGTGTAAGTAATTCAGTATGTTCTATTTGTTATAATATTAGAGATAAACATAAAAATAATAAATTAAATCATGAATTTAAAGCATTAAGATTTGTCATAGTTAGTGGAGATATTAATAATAATATTATAGATAATAGTATTAATAAATATAATTTACCATCTAATAAATTTGGGGATGATTATAAAATCATTATAGGGTCAAAAGCTATTAAAGAGGGGTATGATTTAAAGGCTATACAAAATGTACTTATATTGCACCCTCCTGATAATATATCAACATTGGTACAAATTTTAGGAAGATCAATAAGAAACAGATCACATTTTGATTTACCAGAAAGTGATCATAATGTAAATATTTATATATATATTAGTACAATACCAGTCTTGACTAAAAAATATATGTATAGTTTTGAAGAATTATTATATAAAAAGAAAGTTGATACATATAAAATAATACAAAACATAGATGATATATTTTATAAGAATGCAATAGATAAATTAATTAACATAGATATAAATAAAAATCAAAATAATTTATTTAGTAATAAAAAGAAGAATACAAAAATACCAAGTTATAATGAAAAATTAATTAATATAAATAAATTTAGATTAGATACTTTTAATGCATATCACATAGATAATGAAATAAAAACAGTTAAATATTTAATTAAACGGTTATTTATAGAATTATCAAATATATTTACATATGATGATTTATTTAATTATATTAAGAATCCACCATTTAAAATAAATATAAATACTAAATTAATATCAGAGGATTCATTTATTATAGCTTTAAATGATTTAATATATGAAGATACTAATACTGAATATATTAATTCAGAATTACAATCCATGAACATATTAACTAATAGTTTATTTAATAATACTGATAAAATATTTGTAGATATAAATTTAAACAAAGTTACTATAGTTAATATTAACAATTTTTATATAATGATTAATATTAATAATTCTATAAATACTGATAATTTATGTAATATTAATCATACTGAAAATATTCAAGATATAATTAATGTAGATATAGAAGATTATTATAAAAATGATAATAATTTCACAGAAACTACTATAAATATTGATGAATATATAAAAACAACAAAAATAATTAATAATTTTGAGATTAATAGAAATGAATTTATAAATAAATATTCTTATCTATTAGAATTGGAAGACGATAATGAGAAATTTATAGAAGAATTAAGAAACAGTGATATAATATATAATTATTCTGTTGATTTCCAAATAGAATTAATAGAATATGTTATTGATTATTTATTTACATTATATACTAGTAAAACATCAGTTCAAATTAATCCAGAACATAAATTTTATTTAATGATACTGTCATATTATAATATATATAATTTAATAGTGTTTGCTGATAATAATAATTTGAGTACAGAAATAAATAAAATATATAAAGAATATGTGATAAAATCTTTAATTGTAGATGATAATAAAACAAAAAAAATATCAGATGTTTATTCTAATTTTATTTCAACATTAATATTTAAATCTGAAAAATATATAAAAAATAAACAAAAAACTAAAAATTTAAAAGTTTGTAATTATTTGTTACCAATTGGACATTTATTAAATGAAAAAGCAATATTTTATGACCCTAGTATAACTCAGTTTGTAGATGATATGTATTTCAAACAGTTTGATAAATATAAAGACAATACACTATATATAGGATATCAACAATTGAATTTATCTAACATTCAATTTAAAATACGTCCCCCAGGTGATCAAAAAAAAGATAAACGTGAAGTTTTAACTGGGATTGTATGTCAATACAAAGACAAGGGATATTTAAAAGATGTTTGCAATAAATTAAATATAGATTTAACTGATGAAAAACCATCTAAGTTAAACTTATGTCGTTTAATTCAGAATAATTTAATTGATAGAGAGCTTTTGGAAAGATCAAAAAATAGTAAGACTAAATATTTTTATAATATATTTGAATATAATAATTTAAATTGATGATTTATCTAATAATAAAACCGTAGATAAATATTAAATATTGAAATTTTTCTCTAACTGTTATTTCTCTTCTAAAATCTACAAACCCGTGAGGTCCATGATACATAGGGATGGATAACTTTGGTTCAGTATTATACCAAAACATTAGTGGAATAAATGCTTCTATATTTTTTTTACAATCAAACAATGGCATTTCTTCATACTTTATTTTTATTTGTTCAATTTTTATTTTTTTAACAAGATCAAGTTTATCTGGAAATACAAAGTAATCATTATTCATTATTATAATATAATATATTATATATTTAAATACTAAATAAAATATTTTTCTGGTTTTTTTAAGAACCATGGGTTTTTACTATAATCTGCAGTAATTTCTTCATTAGGTTGTATATATTTTAAAGCATATAAATCATAATTATCATACACATCTTTATATAAATAACAATTTGGTAAATATGAATGATTAACTTTTCTACCAAGTTTACTAATATTATATATTTCACCATTTTTTATAATATTTAAAACATAATCATTTTTAAAATATTTTTTTGTTGTAAATAAACCAACACCATGTATATTTGATTTATCAATATAAAACTGTGAATTTAAATTATTATTATTATTAAATATAATATAAATTAAAATTAATACCATAATTGTAATTATAATACACATTATTATAATATATTTATTATATATATATTATAATAAATATAAATATTTATATTTATATACTGTAAAATGTCAGATGTTTTATCTACAAAGTTAAAGGGTGAAAAAGAGAATACTATATTTGATAATATTTGTTCTATAGATAACGATAATAAAGATGGAGTTTGTTTACCAGATAAAGTAATATCTAAAATTAACAATTATATAACCCCATCTAATAATACTAATGATAAAAAAGAAACTATTGAAAAGTTAACAACTGAATTAAGTTGTCCAAATGATATAAATAGAGAAATATGTATTATTAATAAAGCCACAGAAAAAAATATTATAGATGAGAAAGAAAGTAAAAAAATAAAGTTTGAACACTTTAAACCCAATGCAACAGTTGATGCAATATCATGGCTTGGGAATGATGATATAGATTATATACAGGAACAATTATATAAAAAGTATAATGGGTATTACTATGGTTATATACATATGGTTGATCTAGTTATGATAAAACATGGAGAAACTGAACATATTAAACATAATATATTAAATGTAAAAGAAATAGATTTTTGTAATGAAATTAGTAATAATAATAACAATAGAAAAATAAGTACTAATGAACAACCATTAAAAACATTTGGAATAGTTTGTAATACAGATCCTTCAACAAGTGGAGGTCAACATTGGTTTTCCATTTTTATGGATTTTAGGACAGATGGATCATTACAAAAACCATATACAATAGAATATTTTAATTCCTCTGGACAATCTATAAAAAATCCAAGTTTTAAAAAGTTTTTCATAGATTTAGCATTGGAGATATCAACAAAAATGAAAATATGTTGTAAATTTATACAAGTAACTAATATTCAACATCAAGGTTTAGATCCTGTGATAGGAGAAAATTCTGGTAATTGTGGAGGTTATTCAATATATTATATATGGTCAAGAATTAAAGGAATACCATATAGTCATTTCAATCAGGAAAAAAGAATAATTACAGATGCGATGATAACCAAATTTCGAGAATCTATATTTAGAACTGTTGAATAAAAAACCCAACTATTTTTTTTTAATAAAATAATAATATTATAAAATTAAATAATAATAATAATAATATATAGATAATCTATAATAAAAAAATGGGTATAATCGAAAAATTATCAAATGGAGAAATTCAAAAATTAGATAATACATTAGGACATTTAATATACGATACTACAAATAATGAATTATTGATTAATAATGGGAAATATTTTGTAAGTGTATCAAATAGTGATGATAGTAATATTAATAATGAAATATTAGATAAGATTAAAATTTTACAGGAAATTATAATTACAGATACACTTACTGGTACTTTAATGACATCAGTTCAACCAAATATAGAACAGATTGGTGTATTAAATAATTTAGAATTAACTGGTAATATTACAGGTGTAAACAAATTAGAAACAGTTGATATATTGGGAAATTTATTAACATCAGATCAACCAAATATTAAAAAAATTGGTAAATTAAAAAGTTTAGAATTAGAAGGTCCAATAACTGGTGTAACATCAATTATTGCAAAAGATTTAACTGGGTTAATGTTAACAAATAAACAACCAAATATAACATCAGTTGGTATACTTAAAGAATTAACAATATCTGGTAAATTAAATATAAAAAACATTGATACAACAATAATACAAGAAGAACAATTGAATATAAGATCATTAGGAAATTTACACAAATTAGATATATCTGGTATAACTAATATCAACACAACATCAAATCAAAAACAATTAAATGTAAATAGTAAGACTGGTGAATGTTTAAGGTTAATAAATAATGAAAAAGAATATTCAGACTTTATAATAGACAAAGTTGGTAATTTAAATATAAATCCAAGTGGTGGTTATTTAAAAACCAATAAAACAATATTAATAAACAATAATGGGATAGGGTTTAGCCATATTTCGGATGGTGGGGTAAAATATATTACAACTATCGATAATAATTCAAGTGTTTCATCCGGTAGTAGTTCAAATCATCCATATTATTTAATTACAAATAATAAAAATAGGATAATGATAGATACTACTGGGAACGTAGGAATTGGGACTAATTTACCTACAGCAAATTTATGTATTAATGGTACAACAGGTGGAAATATAAGATTAATATATAATAACTCAATAGGGACTGAAAAGGTATATTCAGAATATTCTATAACTGAATATGGAAATGTTATATTTAAATTAAACGGAAGGCCAAATGCAAATTTTTCATTTGAAGGTGGAAATGTAAAAGCAATATTATCAACATCATCTCAACCGAATATAACATCGTTAGGAACATTAAAACAATTAAACGTTAATGGTCCGATTGATGGTATAACTACATTAACTGCAGAATTAATTAATGGTATTATATTAACTGATAAACAACCAAACATTAAATCTATTGGTGAATTAGATAATTTAAAAGTACAAAGTAATAGTTCATTAATATTCAATTCTACACAGTCTATAATAGCATTTTTTAAAAATAAAATAAAAAATAGCAGTTCATTAATAGAAATTTCAAATGAACTTGATACTAAAATGTCAATTGGTATACATAATTCAGATCCAACTAGTGTTATAATTTCATGTTTATCTCATGGAGATTTAAAATTTTTAACTAAATCTATAGATAGAATATGTATTAAAAATTCTGGATTAGTCGGAATTAATACAAACAATCCAACAAATCAACTTACCATTAATAGTTCTAATGGTAAGTGTATAAGTTTAGTATATAATAATACTGATACAAAATCGGAATACACAATAGATTCAACTGGTCATGTAACTATAACATCTTACGGTAGTAAACCAGGTTTTTCGTTTATTGGTGGTACAGTGAATGCAATTTTATCAAAATCAGAACAACCAAATATAACTTCATTGGGAACATTAACAAAATTAAATGTACTTGGTAAAATTACAGGTGTAACAGAACTTGAAGCAAATACAATAACTGGTATTATAATGTCACCTATTCAACTAAATATTACAACAATAGGTACATTAAAAAAATTAAATATAGTAGATACATTATATTGTGAAATAAATAAAGAAAATGGAAAACTTACAGAATTTAAAAATATTAATTCTAAATATGGTTCATATATAGAAATTCTTAACGATAAAAACAATAAAGCTATATTTGGTTTAGGTGGGGAAGATTTAGGAAAAAGTGATATATCAGATGTAATTTTAGGTAATTATTCAAATGGGGGATTAAAGTTTATAACAAATTCTACAGAAAAGATGACTATATTACCGAATGGGTATATTGGTATTAATACAACAAATCCAATTAAACAATTCACTATTAGTAATACCAATGGTGAATGTATTAGATTAATTAATACTTTTAATAAGAGTGTTGATAATCATTTTGCAGATATTAATGTATTATTAAATGGTAATTTACAAATTAATACTACTGGTTCTAATACAGAAATTAAAAGTAATAATTTAATTATAGGAAATAATTCTATGGATATAAATGTTATTAAATTTCATGGAATTGGTAATAAAATAAACACAACAATGATAATGGAAAGAATATATAGTGGAGACGATTCAACTGAATTATTATTATATAAGGGTAATACATTTAAAGATAGAATTAGAATAAGATCTTCTGAAATATTATTTCAAACTTTTACTGAATTGGATGAAATGGAAGATACAATAAAAGATAATAACCAACATTTAATAATAAAAAATGATGGATTAATTGGTATTAATACTAATAATCCAAATAAACAATTATGTATTAATAGTAAAACTGGAGAATGTTTAAGGATGATACATAATAATACAGAATCTTATTTAGATTATACAATATCAAAGAAAGGTGAAGTAACTATGAATGTTAATGGTGAAGATGCTGTATTTAAATTTGTTGGTGGCGGAGTTGAAGCAATAATATTAACTTCAGAACAACCTAATATTACATCATTGGGCACATTAACACATTTAAATATATCTGGTGCAATAAATGCTGATATATTGTCAGTAAATGAATTGGAAACTATTATTACAACAACATACCAACCTAATATATCTAGAGTAGGAACATTAGAAGAATTAAAAGTAGATGGATATTTTAAATTAAATACGGATATTACTTCACATCAGTTAAATATCAATAATGAAGAAGGCAAATGTATAAGTTTAATAAAAAATAATAATCAAGTTGGACTAGATGTTGATAATGATGGTAATTTAAATATAGAAACTAGTGGAAATTATATAATAACAAAAAAACAATATCAAATATTAAATAATAGTATTGGTTTTAGTCATAAGTCACAATCAGATGTAGAATTAATTACATCTGTAAGTGACATACATGGAGTATCAATTGGTAGTTATTCTGACAATTCATTAAATTTAATAACTAACAATATTAGTAGATTAATTATAAATACAAAGGGTCAAATTGGTATAGGTACAAATAAGCCAAATGCAATTTTAGATTTAGGTTCAACTGCAACAAATGCATCATTATTTATTTATAATAATAATAATAACATATATGGTTTTGGTGTATTGAAAAGTACATTATTATACCAAGCTGGTGAGAATTGTGACCATGCATGGTATAATAATTCTACACAAACTAATTGTGGAAAAGAATTAATGAGATTGGATGGAAAGAATGGATATTTAGGTATTGGAACATCATTACCTAAATCACCATTACATATTGAATCATCTAATATTGGTATTACACAAACTGACGGGGATTTAATATTTAATACTAATATTAATAAATTATCAAAATGTATTAATTTCCAAACAACTACTAATCATTCAATTGCATTTGGTACTAATAATAAAAAGGAACAACTTATATTATCTACATATGGTAATGTAGGTATTGGAACAAATGATCCAAATGGTTTATTACATTTAAAACATAATATGAAAAATATGTTTATTATAGAAAATGATTCTGATACTAATACAAATATTCAATATAAAACAAAACAAGATACTTGGGATTTAGGGATTAAGAGTTTAAATAATTCATTTTATTTAGATAATTCAACTGGTAATAAATTATCTATATTATCAAACGGAAAAATTGGAATTAATACTATAAATCCAAATACACAACTATGTATAAATAATAATAATGGTAATTGTTTAAGATTGGTATATAATAATAATACTGGTACAGAAACTACATATTTAGATTGTAATATTTCTGAAACTGGTGTTGTAACTTTTAATGCAAATGGTTCAAAACCTAAGTTTAATTTTATTGGTGGAGGTATAAATGGTATTTTAGAAACATCAGAACAACCAAATATTACATCTATTGGTATATTAAAAAACTTAGAAGTTAGTGGTAATATTACTGGAATTGAATCATTGACTGCAAAGACATTAGTTGGTAAATTAAAATCATCTAATCAAAGTAATATACAAAGGGTAGGAACATTAACTGAATTAAATGTATCTGGAATAATAACGAATCATAATAACGGTGGGTTATTAATGAGAGAATATACTGATAAATTATTAATAAGTGAAAAAATTATAACAGAATTAGATATTAACAGTACTAGTGAATTTATAGAAATTATTGGATATATTAATCCTAGTAATACTGGACTATATACAATTAATATAAATAATAATAATAATTATAAAATTTGGATTAATAATATATTATTAAATACACCATATGATGAATTTAACATAGATTTAAAAGAAGATGAATGGTATTCAATTTATATTCAATGTTATCATATAACTACACATAATACAACAGTAATGTGGAAATCAGATGAACAAACAAAAGAAATAATTAATTCTAATAGTTTAGCATGGGATAATCACATAGATAGGTCAATATTACAAACACCGTTTACTGCAAGTGATTTTATTCAGATTTATAATTCAGATACTTTAAATAATAGTATTGGTGAAATTTCTGTAAATTCAGAAGGTGATTTATTATTAACAAGTACAAACGATTTAGTAATAATTGATGGTAATTTATCTGCAACATTAATAACATCAGAACAACCAAATATAACATCTATTGGTATATTAGAAATGTTAGAATTAAATGGAGACATAATTGGGGTAAACAATTTAAGAGCTAAAAATTTAACTGGAAGTTTATTAACACCATATCAACCATATATAACACACGTTGGTACATTAGATAATTTAAAAGTAACTGGTAATATATCAGATGTTATATTATTATCAGCAATATCTATTTCTGGAACAATATTAACACCTGATCAACCACATATAACATCCATTGGTACATTAGATAAATTAAAAGTAACTGGTGTAATATCAGATGTTACATTGTTATCAGCAACATCTATTTCAGGATTAATATTAACACCAGAACAACCACACATTACATCCATTGGTACATTAGATGAACTAAAAGTAAATGGTGAAGTAATAATTAGAAATAAATTAGAAATAAATAATTCATTAAAAATAATAAATGGTGATAAATCAGCTGAAATAAATATAGATTCTAATGGTAATTTAGAATTATTACCAATGGGTGATATTTATATAAATAAACAAATTGAATTAAATAACGATGGTTTTGGTTTAATACATAGTAATAATAATGGAATTAAATTATGTACTTATACAAACGAATATGATAATTATTCAACAATTGGTAATCATTCTGATCATCCATTACATTTGGTAACGAATACATTAAATCGTTTATCTATTGATACATATGGATTAATTAGTATTAATACCGTATCTACAATGGCACAATTAAATATTAATAGTTCATTAGGTGAATGTTTAAGATTGATTCATAATAACACTACTGGAACAGAAGAAATGTATGCAGATTTCCACGTTGATACTAATGGTGTATTACAATTGATATCATCTGGTAATACAATATATACAACATCTTGTTTAAAAATTCAATCTGAAAATGAATATGCAATATCATTATTATCACCAAATGGATCTTCAGAATATATTACAAAAGTATCACAGGCTGGTATAACTTTGGGGTCATTAACAAACACTACATTAAGTTTCTTAACAAATAATGAACAACGATTATTAATAGATATATTTGGGAATATTGGAATTAATACATTATCAACTAAATCACAATTAACAATTAATAGTGAAAATGGAAATTGTATAAGATTATTAAAAAATAATAATGTTCATATTTATTCTGATATAATGATAGATTCAAGTAATAATTTAAATTTAATAACAACTGGACAATCTATTATAATAAATCATAATAATAAAGATGATATTAGTCAAATGAAAACATTAATAAGTGGTAATAATAAAAATAAAAACTCTCATCAGATAGAATGGTATAATGATAGATCTAATACTATAAACAAATTGGTAGCAAATTTAAATATAGAAAAAATAGATGACAATACAAGTAGTATTAAATTTGGAACAAGTAATAAAACAACTGGAATAAAAGACAGATTGGTTATAGATTCGGTTGGTAAAATTATTATTACAAATAGTATTATTCTTATTGCTGACAAACGATTACAAGAGAATATAAAATCATTAGATGACCAATTTTGTAAAGATTTTATTAATAATACAAATCCAGTTGAATATAATTATACAAATTCAGAAGATACTCAAACTCATTATGGTTATGTAGCACAAGAAATTGTAGAAGCTGGATTTGAATCATTAACTAGTATTGAAAATTATGATGGTATGAAAGATATTATTAATAAAGATGGAGAAATAAATACATCTAACGAAGCATATGCTTTAAGTATAAATGAAATAGTTCCAATATTAGCAAAGAATATTAAAATGTTGTATGAAGAAAATAATGACTTGAAAAAAAGATTAGCATTATTAGAGAAGATTATATTAGAAAAATAATATAAATTAAAAAAAATATAGTATTTAATTCTAAATAAATGTAAAATTAATATTATTAGGAATGTTTTTTATATCAATTTGTGAACAATGTTTACAATAATGTTCATTTTTTTTCACTTGTATTTCAGATCGTCCATCTTTATAATGATAATATATTTGATCTGTTCTTTTATCATTACAATAACAACAAATTGAATTAGTCAATATACAAAATTTATGAACACATTGTTTATTATCATTATATTCGATATATTTATTAGAACAATCTATAATTTTATCACCGTTAGTATAATTTAATATTATTTCTTTTATAAATATTTTATTTTGACTTCGTTGTTCAAATAATAATAGATCATTTTGTTGAATTCTTACTCGTTCAATTCGTTGAATTCTTAATCGTTCAAAATAATCATTATCATAATCACTCCAAATATCATCATCATACTCACTATCACAATCACTATCATTATTATTATTTTGTCTTAAAATGAATCTACATATTGGACATTTAAATTTTTTTAATTGTAATATACATGAAGTGTGAAATGTATGATTACATATTGTTTTACATATATTTAAGTCTGTATCCATTTGTTCTAAACATATTGGACATTCATTATTAATATTTGACATTATTTATAAAATTATATATATTATAAATCAATTTTTTAATTTAATATAAATTTTTTTTAATTTAATATAAATTTTTTTTAATTTAATAATAAGTTTAATATATATTATTAATATGGAAAAAAATAATACAAATTACCCGAGTGAATTAAAAAAGAAGGTGAAAGATGATGTATTAATTATTAATAATAAATTAAATGAGAAACTATTTGATTATCAAAAAGTTGTTTATAATTATTTAACTAATACAGATGCTAGAGGTCTATTAATATATCATTTGGTCGGCACTGGTAAATGTCATAGTTTTGATACACCAATTATTATGTATGATGGGACAATAAAAAAAGTACAAGATATAAAAGTTGGTGAATATTTAATGGGTGATAATTCATCATCAAGAGAGGTATTATCTTTAGCAAGTGGTGAAGATGATATGTATGAAATTATTCCAATAAAAGGTGATAGCTTCATAGTAAATAAAGAACATATTTTATGTTTGAAAATTTCTATGTATCCACATATTAGAATTGAAAGAGAAAAAAGAAAAGTTGGTTTTTATAAATTTTTACAAATTAAATGGTTTGAGAATAATAATTTTAAATGTAAAAATTTTAAATTAGAAGATAAAGATAAAGCAGAATGTTTTTTAAAAAATATTAAACATAATGAAATTATAGAAATATCAATTAAAGATTATATAAATTTGAAGAGTCATGTAAAATCTATGTTAAAATTATATAGAGTTGCTGTAGAATTTAATAAAATAGAAATACCATTAGATCCATATATGGTTGGGTTTTGGTTAGGAGATGGTTCAAAACGTGGGACAAATATTTCATTGCAAGATTCTACTATTATACATTATTTTCAAACTAATTTAGAACAATATAAATGTTATTTACAATATTCAGATCAATATGATTATAGAATTAATGGAGATGGTACTAACAAAGTTGGGTGTAATTATTTTAAAAATACTTTGAAAAATTTAAATTTAATAAAAAATAAACATATACCATATATATACAAATGTAACACAAGGCAAATTAGATTAAAATTACTTGCTGGAATTTTAGATTCTGATGGTAGTTATAATAATGGTGGATTTGAATTTAGCCAATCGTTAGAACATGAACAAATTATAGATGATACGTTATATTTATGTAGAAGTTTAGGATTTGCATGTTATAAAAATAAAAAGAAAACTTCTTGGACATACAAAGGAATTAAAAAATACGTAGAAGCTTGGAGAATTTGTATAAATGGTGAAGGTTTAGAAGAAATACCAACATTATGCCCAAGAAAAAAAGCAAAACCAAGAAAACAGAAAAAAAATGTATTATTAACTGGATTTAAAATAAAATATGTTAAAAAAGGTAAATATTATGGTTTTACATTAAATGGAAATAATAGATATTTATTAGGAGACTTTACAGTTACTCATAACACGGTTTCAGCGGCATCAATAGCTGATCATTTCCGCAATAAAGGTAGAGATATAATAGTATTAGCACCCAAGAGTTTACAAGATAATTTTAAAAAGGGTATAAAACAATATAATAGATTTATAACAGATGAAGAA
>Ga0255039_10000119_pt1 | contig 26335 bp, 28 predicted proteins | sample BC1_12_1_MG_FD_181713 | JGI IMG/M metagenome (GOLD analysis project Ga0255039, IMG submission 181713) | Seawater microbial communities from Strait of Georgia, British Columbia, Canada - BC1_12_1 | ecosystem: Environmental > Aquatic > Marine > Strait | place: Canada: British Columbia | collected... | reverse complement strand
CTGATTTAAAAAAAAACCGGCGCCTGCCGGTTTTTTTATGCTTGCTGGATTGCGCACTAACAGGCTTTCATATCGTAACCAGTAGGGTATGATTGGTGCGAATAAAACCCCCAGGGAATCCATGACAGAGGCACTCGTTCAGGTTGAAAACCTGTCCCGTTTTTACCAGAATAACCGCGCCATCAACCACCTTAGCTTTAGCTTGAAAGCGGGTGAGGTGCTGGGATTCCTGGGCCCGAATGGCGCCGGTAAATCGACTACGATGCAGGTGATCAGCGGCAACCTGGCGCCGAGCGAAGGCGAAGTCAGTATTGCCGGTCATGATATCCTCGAAGCACCCAAAGCAGCCAAGCGGCATCTGGGTTATCTACCCGAGCATCCGCCGGTGTATCGCGATGCCAGTGTCGACGAGTACCTGCGCTACTGTGCACGCTTGCATCGTATTGCGCGCGGCCAGGTATTAGCATCGGTAGATCGGGTTAAACAGCTGTGTGGCCTGGAAGATGTCGGCCGGCGCCTGATTGGCAACCTGTCAAAGGGATATCAACAGCGCGTCGGAATTGCGCAGGCGATTGTGCATGAACCGCAGGTGGTTATCCTGGACGAACCGACGGTGGGCCTCGACCCGATCCAGATTCGAGAAATTCGCGAACTGATACGCACCCTGGGAAGCCAGCACAGTGTAATCCTGTCTACGCATATACTCTCCGAAGTCCAGACGACCTGCGACCGGGTGCAGATCATTCGTGCGGGCGAGCTGATATATAGTGCCTCGACTGAATCGTTAAACCAGGGGCACGAAAGTTCTGTCAAGATCGCACTACGCAACCCCGTCCCGCCCGACGAATTATCCTGCCTGGCGGGTGTCGATCATGTCGAAGCACTGGAGGCAGGACGCTATCGCGTGTTTCTTAGTGCCAACTCGAATCCCGATGCGCTGGTCACAGCGGCGGTACAACAGCAATGGGGCCTGTACGAACTGATCCCCGAGCAACAGTCCCTCGAAGACCTGTTTATCGAATTGACCCATCACCAGGAGGCAACCGCGGAATGATCTGGGTCATTGCCAGGCGTGAAATCGGCGCCATGTTTTGCTCGCCGCTGGCCTGGATTCTGCTTGCCGTAATCCAGACCATACTCGGTTACATGTTCCTCGCCAACCTGGATAATTACTTCCTGCTGCAGCCCCAGCTTATGCAGCTCGAAAATACACCCGGCGTCACCGATATCGTAATCACCCCACTGATGCACGTGGCAGCGATCATTCTCCTCATGATCATGCCACTACTGACGATGCGTTCGATCGCTGAAGAAAAACGCAATCGCACCCTGAGCTTACTGGTGTCGGCACCACTTGGCATGTCGGATATCGTGCTCGGCAAGTTCCTCGGGCTGATGCTGTTCGTATTTATCCTGATCACAATGCTGATGTTAATGCCGTTATCGCTATACCTGGGCACCAGCCCGGATAGCGGCAAGCTGCTGTCGATTTACCTTGGGATGCTGTTGCTGCTGGCGACTTTTACCGCGATCGGACTTTACCTGTCGAGCCTGACCGAAAACCAGACTATCGCCGCGATTAGTACCTTCGGTGTATTGCTGATGCTGTGGATTATCGACTGGCTGGGTGGCTCGGTCAGCAACGGGCATTCGGTACTTTCCTACCTCTCGCTGCTGCGACACCACCAGTCGATGCTTGAAGGCGTGTTTAACAGCAGCGATATCGCCTACTATCTGCTGTTGATCGTTGGTTTCCTGGTATTGACGATTCGTCAACTCGACCGCGAGCGCCTGTTGTGAAGGTGGATTCGAAAGCGCGCCTGCAGTTTCGCCTCCAGTCAGGGCTATTCCTGCTGTTGTTTATCGCATTTCTGACGGTCCTGGCCTGGCTTAGTAATCGGTATCCCTACACGATTGACATGAGCGCCAATCAACGCAATAGCCTGTCACGGGAGTCGGCGCTGCTGGTCGAAAGTATCGAGTATCCGCTGCAGGTCACCCTGTTCGTATCCCCGATCAACGAGAGCAAACCTCTGCTGGAAGCCCTGTTCGAGCGCTATCAGCAATTGCAACCAAATATCAGCTACCAAAGCCTGAATCCGGATTTACATCCGGATTTACTACGCGCACACGATATCCAGTACGATGGCGAAGTATTACTGGAATTCCAGGGCCGCAGCGAAAAACTGACCCAGATCAGTGAAGCGAATGTGAGCAGCGCAATTCAGCGTTTGCTGCGACAGGGAGAACGATGGCTGGTATTCCTGGAGGGTCATGGCGAGCGCCATCCTTATCGCGAGGCTAACCATGATTTCAGCCAACTGGCGACGCAACTGGCGCGTAAGGGATATACCATCGAAGGTTTGAACCTGGCGAAAAGCAGCAGTATTCCTGAAAATACCGACGTCCTGATCCTGGCCAGTCCCAAGGTACCGCTACTGCCCGGTGAAGTTGGATTATTGCGCGAATATATCGATCAGGGTGGGAATCTATTATGGCTTGCCGATCCTGAACAGGCGATCGACGAGCTTGATTTACTGGCAGATCATCTCGCGGTCGAATTTTTACCCGGCATCATTGTTGACCCTAACAGCCAATTGATGGGGCTGGATCGGGTCGACTTCGCTCTGGTTGTGGAGTATCCCCGTCATGCGATTACACGCAACCTGGAGAGCATGTCATTGTTCCCGCAGGCCCAGCCGCTCGAGTATCATGGCTCCGATGAATGGCAACGAAAAAATTTCCTGCGCAGTGATATACGCAGCTGGAATGAAACCGGTGAACTGCACGGTGAGATATTCAATGGCGATAACGATGACGAAATTTCCGGTCCACTGAATATCGGTCTGACCCTCGCTCGCAACCAGCCCGATAATGATGGTGATTTAGTCGAACAACGCGTGGTTATCGTCGGTGACGCCGACTTCCTGTCAAATCGTTACCTGGGTAACGGCAGTAACCTTGAAATCGGTACCAACCTGATTAACTGGCTGAGTCACGATGATCGACTGATTGCGATCAGTCCGCGGCCGGCACCCGATACTCGCCTGGAGTTGTCGCCATACAGTCAGTACACGATCGCATTTACCTTCTTGCTGGTGTTACCGCTGGGTTTGCTTGCCAGCGGTGTAAGCATCTGGCTCAAACGACGCAAACGCTAATGTTCTCGCGGCGCTGGATCATCAACTACGTACTGGTGGTATTGATCGTGATCTTCACCTATGTCGGTAATCGATTCGACGTAACCACGGAGTACCAGCCGCAGCAACGTATCAGCGAACTCAAACCAGCTGATATCGATACCCTGGAAATACAAACTGTGAATGCGCTACTAACGCTGCAACGGGATGCCGGCGGCTGGTTGCTCGAGTCTCCGATACGCTGGCCTGCCAACAGTATCAATATCGAACGATTGCTCGATATCGTTAATAGTGATGCCGACTCGCGCTTGCCGGCTGACGAAATAAACCTGGCCACGCTTGGGCTACAGTTTCCAAAGGCGATGCTGCGTATCAATGATACCCAGCTGCTGTTTGGTGCGACTAATAATATCGGCGGACGCCGCTACATCATGGTGGATTCGACTGTTTTCCTGTTACCTGATGTCCATTTGCCTTTTTTTTCGCAGGGCCTGGCAAGCATTGTCGATCGCCGCCTGTTACCGCGTAGATACCGCATAACCACGCTCAAGCTGCCCGGCATCGAGGTCAACCGCGATGCCAATGACAGTTGGCGGCTAGCAAAAGCGGATGGCTTCGAACAAGATCAGGTCGCCCGCCTTATGGAGAACTGGCAGGATCTGGAGGCCAGCAGGGTAAAACTGTACAACACTGGCGCCACACCACGGCAAAAACTTGAAGTAAAACTGCAAGATGGCAGCAGGCACGAATTTTTCCTGATGTCGATCGACCCCGAAATTGTTGTCGCGCACCCACGGATTGGTCTGCAATATCACTTTCCTGCCGACCTCTACTATCAACTGATTGCATTACGCCCACATGAGACTCCCAGTTAGTCTGACGCTGACGCTATTGCTGCTGGCGGGTAACGCGATGGCGCAGGAACCGTTGCCCAAACTCGAGCTCGGCATCGGGGCACTGGCAATAAGCATACCGGACTATCGCGGCTCGTCAGACTCGTCGTTCTATTTATTACCGATACCTTATATCAAGTATCGCGGCGACCACGTGCGCGTCGATGACGGTGCCCAGGGCATTTTTTTTGAATCCGAAGACCTGTCGCTGTCACTCAGTAGTAATCTCGCGTTGGCGGGGGATGAAGATACCCCCGAACGTAAGGGCATGGACGATGTCGATCCATTGTTAGAAATCGGGCCCACAATTAACTACCGTTTTCACAGGTTTCGACACAGCGGTCTGTGGCTAGAGCTGCCGCTGAGATTCGCCTACACTCTGGATAGTGATTTTGATCGCGTCGGTGAGGTGTTCGAACCGCGTCTTTCCTGGCGTAAACCGGCGACCCGACTTGGCGAATGGAAACTTCGCTTCAATATTGGTCCATTGTTTGCCAGCAAGGACTATCACGATTATTTTTACTCGGTGGGCAGCGAGGATGCGACCAGATCACGACCAGCCTACGAGGCCGACAGCGGCTATAGCGGGTATCGCAGTCAATTCAGCTATAGCAAGCGTATTGGCAGCTACTGGCTGGGCGGGTTTATTCGCTATGACAACCTGCACGGCTCGGTAATCGAGGATAGTCCGCTGGTCTCTGAAAAAGAATCGTGGATGGGCGGGGTAGCGCTGGCCTGGGTTTTCTACCAGAAATAGGATACCACGATGCCCGAGCTACCCGAAGTAGAAACGACCCTGCGTGGCATCGAACCTCATGTCTGCGATCAACATATCGAGAAAGTAATTTTGCGTGAAACCCGGCTGCGCTGGCCCATCAGTGCAGAAGTTTCAGGTTTACAGGGCCGGCAGATACGCTCGGTATCGCGACGCGGAAAATACCTGCTCATGCATCTCGATCAGGGTAACCTGATATGGCACCTGGGGATGTCGGGTAGCATGCGGATCCTAGCGACCGGGTCGGCCGCCGAAAAGCATGAACACGTCGAGCTGCAGCTAAGCAACGGGCAGTCGTTAAAGTTTCGCGATCCGCGTCGTTTCGGCGCCCTGCTGTACTGCTCGCAAGACCCGTTGCAACATCGCCTGTTACAGCAACTGGGGCCGGAACCGCTGAGTGACGCCTTTGATGCCGATTACCTGTACCAATGCTGTCGCAAGCGAAGTGCCGCGATAAAACCCGTATTGATGAACAGCCATATCGTCGTCGGGGTCGGTAACATCTATGCCAGTGAAGCCCTGTTCCTTGCTGGAATTCGCCCAACCCGTGCGGCGCAGCGTATTAGCAAACAGCGTACTGCCAGGCTGGTCAAGGCCGTACGCGATACCCTGACGGCGGCCATCGGCCAGGGGGGCACTAGTTTACAGGATTTTACCCAGGTTGACGGCAAACCGGGTTACTTCAGTCAGGAACTGCGGGTGTATGGAAACAGAGGTGCATGCAAGACTTGCGGCAAGCCCGTCAAACAATTGGTACAGGCCCAGCGTTCGAGTTATTACTGCCCGGGTTGCCAGTTATGACAATAGATCAAGAGCTTAATCCCGGCCCTTGATTGGCTTACCTGGCTTCTTTACCATCGGGGTTCACTTCCGATAAAGGCACAATGCCATGTTGTTGAAATCTACTCGCCGCCTCTTTCACTTCCTGCTCGCGGTGCTGTTTGCCACACCTGTACTGGCCGTACCCAGCGAAGGCACCCACATCATGATTTCCGCACCTTCGGGTTATGCCGTTGACGCTGGCAAAGCCATTTCGGCTAAAGGCGGTAACCTGATTGATGTAGCGGTCGCCGTGGGCCTCACGCTGGCGGTAACGAATCCTTCCAATGCGTCACTCGGTGGCGGTGGTTTTGCCCTGGTGAGTATGGGCCAGGGCGTCGAAGTGCTTGATTTCAGGGAAGCGGCACCCGCGGCAACATCGCCCGATTTTTATCTCAAACTGGAAAAAGGCGCTTCCTGGGATGGTGGCACCTCAGTCGGTGTCCCCGGCGTCGCAGCCGGGCTCTGGGCGTTACATCAAAAGTATGGCAAGTTGAAGTGGGTTGATCTTTTCGACTCGGCGACAAGTCTGGCGCTAAACGGTACAGAATTTTCAGGCACCCAGTCGGCCTATTTAGCTACCCAAAAAGATCGTCTTAACCCGGCCGGGTTCAGGCATTTTTTCAAGTCCCCGCAACAACATTACCGGCCCGGGGAAATATTGAAGCAGCCGGCGCTCGCACAAGCCTTGACTCTATACCGAGATCAGGGTCCTGACGGTTTTTACAAAGGTGCGGTAGCAGAGGATATTAGCGCCACTGTGCAGGCGGCAGGCGGCGTTATTACGCTCGCAGACATGGCTGCATATAAAGTACGCTGGTTACAGCCGCTGGAAACCGAATTTAACGGACACAAGATTTACATGATGCCACCGCCAAGCAGCGGTGGTGCCGTGATGAAAGCCGCCTTCGAGCTGTTTGGCAAGATTGATATCCAGCAGCAAGCACCGCTTGGCATCAATGAGATTCATTTAATGGCGGAAGTTCTGAATCGGGCATTCAGAGGGCGCGCCCTGCTTGGTGATCCCGATTATCACAACAATCCGTTTGATAAAATACTATCGGAAAAGTATCTCGACGAAATGGCGCAAACCATCGAACTCTCCAGGGCCGTGCAACTGCAACCGCTGGTGGATAAGCCAGCCGATGATTCAAATGAAACTACGCAGTTTTCAATACTGGATGCAGAGGGTAACGCGATCAGTCTCACGGTAACACTCAATGGAAGTTATGGTTCCGGCGTGGTTTCAGAGAAATTCGGGGTTTCGCTCAACAATGAAATGGACGATTTCACCACCCGTCCTGGTGAACCCAACATGTTTGGCCTTGTACAGGGATTCGGAAACCGTGTACAGCCCGGCAAACGACCGCTTTCCTCGATGAGCCCTACTCTCGTCGAAAAGGACGGCAAAATTGTGATGACACTGGGCGCTGCCGGCGGACCGAGAATTATCAGCAGCGTAATTCAAACTATATATCGAGTGCTGGTCACCGGGCTTGATATCGATCGAGCGGTACAATTCCCGCGGGTGCACCACCAGTTCCTGCCCAACAAACTTTACATGGATGAGTTTAAATTCTCTCCGGAAGTTGTAACCGGACTACAGCAACGGGGGCACGAAACCGTGCAGCAAAGACCCTCTTACCTGGGCAGAATCAAGGCGGTACGGTTAAATGACAAAAATTATCTGGAAGCGACTTTCGACAATCGCAGCGAAGGTGCGGTCGGCGGTTATTGAAGCCGCAGGTTACAGCCTTGATTAGTTGAACAGACTGAGTTTAATCTTCGTCATCCGCGGTAAGATTCTTGTATTTCACCAATAACTGTTCCTGTGTTTCCGGGTACTCGGGATTAAATGGAATGCAATCAACCGGGCAGACCTCTACACATTGGGAGCTTTCGAAATGCCCCACGCACTCGGTACAAAGTAGCGGGTCGATTTCATAGAATTCTTCACCCGGCGCAATCGCATCGTTCGGGCACTCCGGCTCGCAGACATCGCAATTGATACATTCATCGGTGATCATCAGTGCCATGAGATGCTTGCTCCCATGGCAATCACTTGCTGGCCTTGAGTTTGCTGCTTAGTCGACGCAGGGTCTCTGGATGCAAAAACTCGGAAACATCACCATCGAGGCGCGCAATTTCTCGCACCAGGCTCGATGACACAAAAGCGTAGTGTTGCGCCGCGGTCAGAAAAGCGGTCTCGATTTCGGGTGCCAGCGATCGGTTCATTCCCGCCAGCTGGACTTCGTACTCGAAGTCTGAAATGGCGCGCAGACCACGTACGATGACCCCCGCGTTGCAGTCACGGGCAAAGTCGATCAATAAGCCCGAAAAAGGTTTAACCGAGATTCGATCATGGTCTGCAAACACGGTCTGCAGCATATCGAGACGCTCATCGATATTGAAAAAAGGTTCTTTGACGAGGCTGTCGGCGACCCCGATAACGACCTGGTCGAACATTTTCAGGGCGCGTTCGCAAATGTCGATATGGCCCCGGGTTACCGGGTCGAAAGTACCAGGGTAAATTGCAATTCCTGTCATGGGTTATCTCTGTGTTTCAGCACCCGGCAACGGATGCAAGAATCGCCAGATTTTAACCACTTCGATGCCATTCGGCTATAGCGTAATTCACCTGGCCCGCACTTTTCTGCTTCAACCATTGCAGATTGGCCGATGGTAAATCAAAGATCTCGGGTTTTGGCCATTCAAAAAAAATGCGCGCCGCCTGTTGCAGGCAATCGCGTTCTTCCAGTTGCTTGATAATTTGCGTGCGTAACTGCGGCTCGGCATAAGGCGGATCAATAAACACTAAATTAAACTTATGCGTTAACCGATTGATCGAATCTCTCGCGTCGCCCGGCAGAATTTCGATCGCACTGTTTTCTAACCGCTCAGCCTGAAGCCTCAGATTGGATATCGCCTGCGGATGCCGTTCCAGCACCACCAGCTGTGCCGCACCTCGCGACAGGGCTTCAAAACCGAGCACACCACTACCAGCGAAGCAATCGAGCACTATCGCCCCCGGGCAATCCCGTGCCAACCAGTTGAACAGGGTTTCGCGAACGCGGTCGGGTGTTGGACGCAAGCCGCTGGCATCGATTACAGACAATTTGCTGCCGCGCCATTTACCGCCAATGATTCTGACCTGAGGTTTCATATCAATTGTCGTAATCGAGCTTTATCCGGGTTAGTAGTGCACAGATGGAATCGGTTTCTGTTAGCATATTGTGCCTGAATTCTGATTCCCGGAAAAACAATGTTCGGATTTAAATCCGCCAGTAAAAACGATACGGAAAAGCCAGCCGGCCTGTTCGCCTCGCTGCGCCAACGTCTATCGAAAACCAGGCAAAACCTGTCCGCTGGCCTGGGTGATTTACTACTAGGCAAGAAGCAGATTGATGCCGAGTTGCTCGAAAAACTGGAGGATCAGTTATTGATGGCTGATGTTGGTATGCAAGCGACCCAGGAAATTACTTCACGCCTGGCCGAATCGCTGCAACGTAAGCAGTTGAAAGATAATGAAAGTCTGATCGGAGCGTTAAAGAGCATCATGTCCGATATTCTCGCACCCTGTGCCATCCCGTTAAACGTGAATTCCGCCAACAAGCCTTTCGTGATCCTGATGGTAGGTGTCAACGGTGCAGGCAAGACCACTACCGTCAGCAAACTGGCGCAACAGTACAAAAGCCAGGGACTCAAGGTGATGCTGGCAGCCGGCGATACCTTCCGTGCCGCCGCGGTAGAGCAACTGCAAAGCTGGGGTGATCGGCTTGAAATCCCGGTCGTCAAACAAGGACAGGGAGCTGATTCAGCGTCGGTCATATATGATGCCCTGCAATCCGCACAGGCACGCAATATTGATGTGCTTATAGCCGATACCGCAGGCAGATTGCATACCCAGACGGGTCTCATGGATGAACTGGAAAAAATTAAACGTGTGATGGCGAAGCTCGACCCCGATGCACCGCAGGAAACCCTGCTGGTGCTCGACGCGGGCACCGGTCAAAATGCGCTGACCCAGGCGAGCAATTTTCGTGATACGGTCGGCATTTCTGGAATCATTCTGACCAAGCTCGACGGTACCGCCAAGGGCGGCATGATCTTCAGCGTGGCCAAACAGTTACAAACACCCATCCGCTATATTGGTGTCGGTGAATCGGTTGATGACCTACGCCCCTTTGACAACGAGGAGTTTGTCGATGCCTTGTTGGCTGACGTCTGAAGCATGATCGAATTCCACAACGTCACCAAGCGCTACGATGGCGGTTTTGAAGCGCTTAGCAATGTCTCACTGCAACTCGATGATGGCCAGATGGCCTTCATTACCGGGCATTCCGGCGCCGGCAAGAGCACCTTGTTGAAAATAATCGCGCTGATCGAGAAACCCACCCGCGGTCAGGCGTTGTTAAACAAAATCAACCTCAACAACCTGGCGCGTCATCGCATACCTTATATTCGACGCAATATCGGAATAATTTTTCAGGACCATCAACTATTGTTCGATCGCCCGGTATTCGACAACGTCGCCCTGCCACTGCATATCCAGGGTTTTCGTCCGCAGGAAATTGCCAAACGCACCCGCGCTGCACTCGACAAAGTGGGCTTGCTGAAAAAGGAGAAATCACTGCCGATCACCCTCTCGGGAGGGGAGCAACAACGCGTCGGGATTGCGCGTGCGGTAGTGCACAAACCGATGCTGTTACTCGCCGACGAGCCCACCGGCAACCTTGATCCGGTGCTATCGCGAGAAATCATGCAGATATTTGTAGATTTCAATCAGGTCGGCGTTACCGTGCTGGTGGCCAGCCACGACCTCGACCTGATCGACGTACTGGACAAACCCCGCATAACACTCAACGGCGGTCAACTCATCTTGAATGACCTGGCTGATTCGAAGCAGGAGGATCGCGATGGCTGGCAGTAACATCCGTCGTGTCAAACCCGCGGCTTCAAATCGTGTTTCAGCCTATCTGCTGCATCACTTCAAATCATTGCTGTTCAGCCTGGGCAAGATTTACCAGGCGCCTACAACCACGATTATGACAGTAGCAGTGATCGGCATCACCTTGTCGCTGCCCGGTGGGTTTTACCTGTTTTTGAAGAATGTGGACGCAATAGCGGGTGATTTCCGTTCCAGCTCTCAGATCGGACTCTACCTCGACCTCGAGATCAGTGAGAAACAGGCCCGCGCACTTGAGAAGCAGATCGCAGGCATGGCAAATGTAGTCTCAACGCGGTTTATTTCGCGCGAATTATCACTCGAAGAATTTCGCCAGAACTCGGGCTTCGGCAAAAGTATCGATACGCTTAGCAGCAACCCGCTGCCGCATACCATTATCGTCGAACCCGCCGAAGCCGATACTTTTACGGTGCGCAACCTGCTGAATAGCTTACAGGCCATGCCCGAGGTTGAAATCGCCAAAATGGATACCGAGTGGCTGGAACGACTTTACACCATAATCGAGATCGCCAAACGCTCGGTAATTATTATCACCGTGTTGTTCGCTTTTGCGGTATTGCTGATCATCGGTAATACCATAAGGCTCGATATTCAAAATCGTTACCAGGAAATAATCGTCACCAAATTAATCGGCGCCACCGACGCCTTCATTCGACGACCATTTCTCTATGGCGGTGTCTGGTACGGTTTGCTGGGCGGCATCATATCCTGGTTGATTGTCGAGATTGGTTATCTGGCGATCTCGGGACCACTGGAGCGTCTGAACCTGCTTTACCAGTCAGATATGAGCCTGATCACTTTTTCGTTTCACGACTTTATCATTCTGATCACATCTAGTACTCTACTTGGACTGACCGGCTCCTGGATCGCAGTAGCGCGGCACCTGAATCAAATAGAACCAACCTGACCCGATAATAAATGCCCGGTAAACGTCGACTACTACTGATTGATTCTTCGGATTCCGCTCGCACGATTCTGTTCAAGGAAATTTCGAGTCGAGCTCCTGAGCTCGACATTATTGCCTGTGGTACCGGCAAGGAAGCGATGACAGCGGTGAAGAGGTTCGAGTTCGAGATTATTACCACCGGGATCTCGTTACCAGATACCGACGGCTACCAGCTAATCGAGCTTATTCGACAAACGCCAAAAAACAAGGATACTGCGATTTTCGTCGTTTCCGGTGATACCGATACCCGTGTTATGGGCGCTGGCATGGAAGACACCGATGCGGTAACCGCCTACTTTGACAAGGCCGAGGGACACAAGTCACTGGTTAACTTCATCCTCAACTTCCTCGGCACCCATAACGAATTACCGATAAATGTCCTCTACGTCGATAAAAGTGCCACCTCAACAGCAATCACCACCGGGATACTGGATAAAAACGGCATTAAATACACTCATTTTAGCGACGCCGGCGAAACACTCGAATTTCTAAAACAGGATCTGGTAGCGAATTCCAGCAGCAGTTTCGACGTCATGATTACCGACCTGATGCTGACCAGCAGCATGAATGGCTTTGAATTGATCCAGAGCATACGCAACCAACTGGGCCTCGACTACCTGACCCTGCCGATATTATTGATGACTATCGAACCTGGCGAAGACGAGCGCACAGATTTCACCGGCATTTTCGGCGCTGGTACGAATGATTTTATTACTAAACCGGTCGATGAAGACGATTTACTGTCGAGATTGCAAACCCTGGTCAACATCAAGCGTCAAAGCGAAGCGTTAAATCCCTGAAAACAATCCCAAAATCCATTCGCTGACTGCTGTGACGGTTGCATTTCGTCGCATATCAAACCGATTTTTCTTTAATATCCATACACTTAACATGTATATTAATATTTGCTAATAAACTTGAACTGTTGACGTCATTTATGCTCTAATATCTAGCACTCGGCAAGCGTGAGTGCTAGACAACACTAAATCGAGGTCATTTATGAGCACAGAACTGGTCACTATTAATAACACTATGCCCGTATTAAAGGGTAGCTCCAATCTGGATGCCTATATTCAGGCTGCCAGAAGTGTGCCTATATTAACTCCTGAAGAAGAATATGCGCTGGCACAGGATCTACAGGAAACCGGCAATATCGCTTCGGCGCAAAAGCTGGTTCTGCCACACCTGCGTTTTGTTATTAAAGTTGCGAATAATTACGCCGGTTATGGTCTTTCAATTGCAGATTTGATCCAGGAAGGCAGCATTGGTTTGATGAAGGCAGTGAAACGTTTTCGTCCGGAAGTCGGGGTGCGCCTGGTTTCATTCGCGGTGCACTGGATTAAAGCCGAGATTCATGAGTATATTTTGAAAAACTGGCGCATCGTCAAGGTCGCTACCACCAAGGCACAACGGAAACTGTTCTTTAAGTTGCGCAGCCAGAAGACTCGTCTTGGCTGGTTCAAGTCGGAAGAAATCGATCATGTCGCTGAAACGCTCGGAGTAACCCGCGAGAACGTGATCGAAATGGAAAACAGGCTTAACAACTATGATATAGGTTTCGATCCCGGCAACGATGAAGATGACGACACCGCCTATCTTGCGCCGGCTAATTCGTTAACATCGAATACGCCCTCACCCGAGTTATTTCTCGAGGCACAGGACACCAAGCAAAATAATGCTCATATACTCAGCGAAGCATTAGGCAATCTCGATGACCGCAGCAAGGAGATCGTGACTCGCCGCTGGTTGAATGAACCCAAGGCAACCCTGCATGAACTCGCTGATGAGTACGGAGTTTCTGCAGAACGAATCCGTCAAATTGAAGGCAATGCCTTCAAATCGATAAAGTCTTCGTTCGTCGCCTGAAACCAGATCAGCCATTAAATTAAAGCCCGGCATGGTCCGGGCTTTTTTGTGCCTGTTCATTTTATAAAAATTACTATACTTGATGCACAATCCAGCCAAATTCAGAGAATATGTCGGAAAACGACTCTACAGAAGACGAGAGTGACGAAAAAATATTGCTTGAGGAAAGACTTAAAGCAATTGAGGCTGATCTGCGCCAGAAGAAAGAAATAATCCTGGCACAACATACCAAGCTCGAAGCGTTTTTTGATTCATCGATCGATGCCGTAGTACAAATGGATTTTGACGGTCACATCACTGGTTGGAACCATCAGGCCGAGAAAATTTTCGGCTGGAGCGCCGACGAAATACTCGATCTTACAATCGAACAAACTATTATCCCGGAACGTTACCGAGACGCCCATAACAAGGGTATGAAAAGGTTCTTACAAAACGGCCAGACTTCGGTGATGAATAACCTGATCGAGATTCATGCCCTGCATCGCGATGGGCATGAATTTCCGATCGAGCTATCGGTATCTGTTATCGATTCGGCCGATCTGCAGGAATTCAATGCATACATACGTGATATCTCGGAACGCAAACATGCCGAGACCGTTATCTGGAACCAGGCCAATTTCGATTCCCTGACCAGCCTGCCAAATAGAAACCTGTTTTTGCAGAAGCTCGAACATGAAATGCGTTCCTGCGATCGCAGTAACTTATCGCTGGCGCTGTTGTATATAGACCTGGACCGCTTCAAGGATGTTAACGATTCGCTGGGCCATGATATGGGAGATTTGCTACTAGTTGAAATTTCCAGCCGACTCAGGAAAACGATACGTGAGATTGATACGGTTTCACGCCTCAGTGGTGATGAATTTACGGTAATTCTCGGGCAGATCAATGATCAGCTATCGGTACAACCGGTATGCCAGCAAATACTCGATGTCCTCGCAGAACCCTACCAGCTGGATAACGAAAAGGTTTTTCTCACCGCCAGCATTGGCGTTACATTTTACCCGGGAGATTGCAAGAACATCGAAGTCCTGCAACGTAATGGAGATCAGGCGATGTATGCCGCCAAGGGAGAGGGGCGTAATCGTTACCATTTTTTCACACCTGGGTTACAGCAACGGGCACTTAGAAAGCGCAACATGATCAAAGATTTGCGTGCTTCAATACAACAGAAACAGTTCGAGATTTATTACCAGCCTATTATTGATATGCAAAGCGACAAGCTAAACAAGGCCGAAGCGCTGCTGCGTTGGCATCACCCTGAATCAGGCCTGGTCAGCCCGTCTGTATTCATACCAATCGCCGAGGAAAGCGGGCTGATTTCTGAAATTGGTAACTGGGTATTCTATAGCGTGGCCGAACAGGTGAATAGCTGGCGCGAGCAATTTGAAATCGACCTCCAGGTGAGCATCAACACATCACCATTGCAATGGATCGACGAGGTCGCGGCCATGTCCCGGTGGTTTTCACATCTACAGCAGGCAGGTATCAGTGGCAGCGCTATTGCGGTGGAAATAACCGAGGGCTTGTTGATGGATGCCAGCGATCAAATTACCAACCGACTACTGGACTTTCACGAGGCAGAGATACAGATCTCGATCGACGACTTCGGTACTGGCTATTCTTCGCTGTCTTATCTGAAGCAGTTCGATATCGACTATCTGAAAATAGATCAGTCCTTCGTGCGTAATCTGGATCACGATCAAAATGACCTGGTACTATGCGAAGCCATTATCGCGATGGCACATAAGCTGGGAATCAAGGTCATTGCAGAAGGCGTGGAAACTGGAACTCAAGATCAGATACTAAAAGACTTTGATTGCGACTTCGCCCAGGGGTACCTGTATTCCAGACCTGTGCCAGTCAGGGATTTCGAAGTCCTGCTTGCCGAGCCTCCGATGAAAAGTAACTCCACAGCAAAAAAAAACACGGCCTAGACCGTGCTTATTTTTGACCGAACCTGGTTTTATTTATAAATCAGGATTTTTTTGCGAGTGCAAGGCAGATCCGCGCGGACGACTGCAGGGAGGCAGCGATCCGGCGTTCCGGAGTTAGAGCGAAGCAGGATGCCCGAGCCGAAAACCTGAGCGTATAAGAATACGCGATGGTTTGACCGGGCTGACGCACCAGCACGGATCTAACGCCGCAATCGTGAAAAAAGACTATTTATAGCCAGTAGACGAAGATGAACAGGCCTAGCCACACCACATCCACAAAATGCCAGTACCAGGCGACCGCTTCGAACCCGAAGTGATTTTCCGGGGTAAAGTGTCCTTTCGCACAACGGATCAAAATGACTAACAGCATGGTCGCACCCATGGTTACATGGAAACCATGGAAACCGGTGAGCATGTAAAATGTGCTCCCGTAAATACCCGAGTCAAGACGTAGATTCAACTCCTCATATGCATGCACATATTCGACACCTTGCAAAAATACGAAACTGAAACCTAGTGCAACGGTAGCAAACAGCCAGTACACCAGCCAGTCACGATCCTTGCGCTTCAGTGCCCAGTGCGCCAGCGTAATCGTCCAGCCCGACGTCAACAGGATTGCCGTATTGATCGCAGGCAGACCCCAGGGTCCCATAGCCTCTCTTGCTATAGCGAATTTTTCACCCAGTGGCACGCTCAGCAAAGGCCAGGCGGCTTCAAAATCGGGCCACAAGTACTGCGCAGTGGCGTCATTGTTGGAAGCGCCATCAAGCCAGGGTACAGAATACATACGGGCATAGAACAAAGCGCCGAAAAATGCGGCGAAAAACATAACCTCGGAAAAGATGAACCAGCCCATGCCCCAGCGAAAAGACATGTCTACCTGTTTATTGTAAAGGCCGCGTAAAGATTCATCGACAACCGTACCAAACCAGCCGTACATCATGAAGATAATAATCGCAAGACCCACAAACATAGGCGTCATGCTCCAGGTATCATGCAGGTAATTAGCAAAACCGATAACGGTCAGACTCAAACCGACAGAGCCTATGATCGGCCAGTGGGTACCGTGCGGTACATAATAATCAGCGTTGCTTGTGCTACTCATGGATCGTCTCTCTCTATCCTGAATACGTTAAAAACCTGTTAACCCTGGTCCAGACTAAAAAATGTATAGGACAGGGTTATCTGTTCTATGTTGTCCGATATATCCCTACCGACTACAAATCGTAGCGGCATATCTCGGCTTTCAAATCCAGCCAGTTCCTGCTGGGTAAAACAAAAGCATTCCGTCTTGTTGAAGTGAGCCGCGGCCAGCCCGGGCGAAACGCTCGGTACCGCCTGACCCAGGGTTTTATCCTTACTGCTGCTACGCACCCGGTAAAATGCTTCGTAAACCTGTCCCGGATGTATTTCCATTTTTTTCACCAACGGCTCGAAGCTCCACGGTAACCCGGTATTGGTATTCGCCAGGAAACGTACTTCTATCGTACGCGAAGTATCAATCTCACCAGCGTCTATTTCAGAGGCTTCAATCCGCCCGGTTTTACCGTTAAGCCCCGTAATGTCGCAAAAAACATCGTACAACGGTACCAGCGCAAATCCGAAACCAAACATCAGCAGTGGAATAATCGCCAGTTTCAGAGCACTGGTTCTCATTCGAAATTCCCCCACATGAACGATGCGATGAAAAATGTCGCAACCACCACCAGGTGTGCAATCACGATTCGCCGAGTCCGCTTACGCCGCTCCAGCGACGTAAAATAATCCTCTTCTGACTGATCTTGCTGCATATACCTTGCAATTACCCGTGCTTACTTAATCGGTGGGGCCTCGGTAAAACTATGGTATGGCGGCGGCGATGGCAGCTGCTCGAATTCGAGACCAGTAGCTCCTTCCCAGACCCTGTCGGTCGCCTTCTCGCCTCCCTTGATCGTCTTGATGACGATATAAAGGAAGAAAACCTGTGCCAGACCGAAAGCAAACCCGCCAATACTCGAGATCATGTTGAACTCGGCAAATTGCAGTGAATAATCGGGAATTCGACGCGGCATGCCTGCGAGGCCGACAAAATGCTGCGGAAAGAACAATACGTTGACCGCGATTGTCGACCACCAGAAATGGATCTTGCCGAGCTTCTCATCGTACATATGCCCGGTCCATTTCGGCACCCAGTAATAAAAGGCCGCAATAATCGAGTACAACGCTCCGGTGACCAGTACATAGTGGAAGTGCGCGACCACGAAATAGGTATCGTGATACTGGGTATCGACCGGGGCAACCCCCAGCATCAATCCCGAGAATCCACCAATCGTGAACATGACGATAAAACCAAGCGCCCATAGCATCGGGGTTTCGAAAGTCATCGATCCTTTCCACATCGTGGTTACCCAGTTAAAAACCTTAACCCCGGTCGGCACCGAGATCAGGATCGTCGCGTACATAAAATAAAGCTCGCCCGCGACCGGCATGCCGACGGTAAACATGTGGTGCGCCCAGACCATGAACGACAGGATCGCAATCGATGCGGTGGCATACACCATCGAGCTGTAGCCAAACAGCGGCTTGCGTGCGAAGGTTGGAATGATGGCCGAGATAACGCCGAATGCCGGCAGAATCATGATGTATACCTCGGGATGACCGAAGAACCAGAATACATGCTGGAACATGACCGGGTCACCACCACCGGCGGCATCGAAGAACGAAGTGCCGAAATGACGATCGGTCAACATCATCGTAACCGCACCGGCGAGTACCGGCATGACTGCGATCAACAGGTACGCGGTGATCAGCCAGGTCCAGACGAACAACGGCATTTTCATCAGTGTCATGCCGGGTGCACGCATATTGAGGATGGTAGCGATAACGTTAATCGCACCCATGACCGACGAGATACCCATCAGATGCACCGCGAAGATGAAGAAATCGGTGGTATCCGGTGCGAACGTGGTCGACAGCGGCGCATAGAAAGTCCAGCCGAAAGCCGGGGCTCCACCTTCCATCAAGGTAGTAGATGCCAGCATGGTGAAGGCAAACGGCAGGATCCAGAAACTCCAGTTGTTCATCCGCGGCAGCGCCATATCGGGCGCGCCTATCATCATCGGAATCAACCAGTTCGCGAGGCCGACAAAAGCCGGCATGATTGCGCCGAAGACCATTACCAGGCCATGCATCGTGGTCATCTGGTTAAAGAAATGGGGTTCGACGAATTGCAGGCCCGGCTGGAACAGTTCGAGACGGATAATCATCGCCATGGAACCGCCATATAACAGCATTGTGAATGCAAGCCACAGGTAGAGCGTACCTATGTCCTTGTGGTTGGTGGTCGTAACCCAGCGCATCAGGCCCTTGGCAGGACCGTGATGATCGTGATCGTCATGGGCTCCGTCGTGAGCCGCGTCATGAGTAATTTCGGAAGACATCTATTTCCCCTTATCTTGCATTCTTGATCGCGGATGGCTGAACCATATCACCTACGCTATTGCCCAAACTGTTGCGTTCATAGGTAATGACCGCGGCTAAATCAACATCATTGAGTTGGGTTTTGAAAGCCGCCATCGCGGTACCAGCCTTACCATTAACCACTATATTGATGTGTCCCTCGGCATCTCCGGTGACCACCGCACTGCCCGTCATCGCCGGGAAGGCGCCCGGAATACCGGCCCCTGTCGGTCCATGGCACGCAGCACAGTTAGCCTGATAAACCGTTTCCCCTTTAGCGAGGAGGTCCTGCATCGACCATTCCTGTTCGGCGGATGATGCTGCGGCAGCCGCTTCGGCTTTTTTGTCCGCAAGCCATTGCTCGTATTCGGGTTGGGTAACAGCCTCGACAACAATTGGCATGAATCCATGGTCCTTGCCGCAAAGTTCGGCGCACTGGCCGCGGTAGGTGCCGGGCTTTTCAATAACTGCCCAGGAATCATTGATGAATCCGGGAATCGAATCCTGCTTGACCGCAAGCTCGGGGACCCACCAGGCGTGAATGACATCGTTGGAGTGAAACAGGAAACGGATTTTTTTATTGATCGGCAGTACTACCGGTTGATCGACTTCGAGCAGGTAATTCTCGTTGCCGGTAGGATCACTGATCACGTCACGGCTGGATTGTGCCAGGCTACTGATAAAACTGACATCGTCATCGACATAGGTGTATTTCCATTTCCACTGAATGCCGGTGACCTGTAAAGTGATATCGGCATTGGTCTTTGCATCTTCGAGATCGAGCAGCGTGCCGGTGGCCGGGACCGCGATTGCGATCAGAATCACCAGTGGCACCACGGTCCAGATAATCTCGACGGTAGTGCTCTCGTGAAAATTAGCGGCCTGGGCGCCTTTGGATTTGCGGTGGTGGATAATCGACCACGCCATAACACCGAAAACCAGAACCCCGATAACAACACAAATCCAGAAAACCAGCATGTGCAGACCGTAGATTTGCTGACTGATGGGCGTAACACCCTCGGTCATGTTCAATTCGTACTCGGCGTTTGCGGTCGTGGTCAGTAACATCGTAACCAGGCCAGCAAAAATCACCGAATAGCGGCTAGCCATCTTGCTAAAAATCATTATCAACTCCCTGGAACACATGCCCGCATTTTTTGAGTGAGCTGCGGTACATGCACCGGTAATAAATACAGAAACGCCACCTGATTTTATGCCCTCGGGCGACCCTAGAAATCAACCGCGGATTATACAGTCTTTCAATTGAAACGCTAGCGCATCCTTTTCCGAATTATCAAGAAAATTGCCCACCTCAACGTATTCTCCGTGCGCACCTAGCGCAAGCTGGCGTCGTCGATTGTGAGAGCCTGGCTGCTTGTCGATCAAGCGAATCCATGAGGTCTCGAATTCCCAACACTGATCGATTTGGCGTACACCTTTCTCGATGCGGATTTGGCCCCTGTCAAACGTAATAACCTCCTGGCGACAAACCTTGCGCGAAGTCAGATGCAGGCCCAAACCCAATGCCAGCATTTCAAGGCCTGAAAACGGCAACACCAGCCACAGTCCCTGCAGCGTGAAAAACAGGCCCACGCCCAGCGCAAGCAGGCAAGTGACCAGGTAAAACACCACCAGCTCCGACCAACTGATCGAACAGTTGGGGGATAGCACGAATCGATAATAATCGCTGGAATTAACTTTATCGACATTGACCATAATTGTTTACAATCTACTCGCGAAGAGATATTTCATCATTTTAACCGATCCACGACAATACCCTCTTCAAGCGGAAGAGTAGAGATAAAGATTTGAACAGCCCACAAGAATCAAACTCCGAAGAAGAAATACAGCTAAGCTTTTGGCAATTGCTGAAAAGTACTTTATCAGCCTTCGTCGGGGTGCAGAGCAATGCCAATCGCGAACGCGATTTCAAGCACGGCAAAGTATCTCATTTTATCTGGATGGCGCTTTTGTTCGGACTGGTATTTGTGTTAACGCTTATCGGCGTCGTGCAGCTGGTAATGCACCTGGCTTCGAACTAGAGAAACCAGCCCCTGATAAACAATCGCGCATAATGATCGACGAGTAAAAATGCAAACAGCAGGCTCAGGTAAAAAATCGAATAGCCAAAGGTTTTCATCGCAATCACGTTAGGCTGCGGGTCGCGATACAACTTGATCGCGTAGTACAAAAAGCCGACGCCGAGCGCGACGGCGCCTGCAAGGTATATCAGCCCGCTCATCTGCACCACGAATGGCATCATGGTCACCACTACCAGCAAAACGGTATACAGCAGAATCTGGATCTTGGTGAAGTTCACGCCATGAGTAACCGGCAACATCGGTATACCAGCCTTCGCATACTCTTCGCGGCGTCGAATCGCGAGCGCCCAGAAATGCGGCGGGGTCCAGACGAAAATAATCAGAAACAACAACAGGGCTTCGGTATCGACGGTTCCGGTAACCGCAGTCCAGCCCAGTAACGGCGGCGCCGCACCCGCGGCTCCACCGAGGACTATGTTCTGCGGCGTCGCGCGCTTCAGGTACATGGTGTAAATCAACGCGTAACCAACCAGCGAAAAAAATGTCAGTACCGCGGTCAGCAGGTTGACAAAAATAACCAGCATGGCGATGCCAAGTGCGCCAATCGAAAGTGCAAAAATCAGCGCCGATTTTTGATCGACCTCGCCTCTGACCAGCGGACGATTGCGCGTACGTTCCATGACGCTGTCAATATGCTCATCGACTACATGATTGATCGCCGCCCCCGAGGCGGCTGCGAGACCAATGCCGAGCAACCCGAACACGAATATATCAAGCGGTACAGCACCGTCCGCGGCCAGTAGCATACCCACCATCGCAGTAAACACGATCAGGTATACCACCTTGGGCTTGGTCAGGCTGTAGTATCGCGACCAGTAAGCTTGTGTCAGCGTAGTCATTCAGGTATCGATGGTCTTCGATGCTTCGTAAAAGGCGGCATTTATACAGGCATTCCGACTACGGTTCAATCGCCGCATAATAGCAAATTCAACCAATCTGCGACAATTTCATCAGCTTTTTGATATCTTTCAGCACCTGGGCCTGATCGTTTTCAGCTGGAAAATACATCATCAGGTTCTGATCAGGATCAACCAGGTAAATTATCGGCGTACTACCGGCCTCGCCGAGCCCTTGCAGATGAAACTGATCGTACAAACCCGGATCGCGATTGTTGGCTATTACTTTCAGATTAGGAAAATCCTGCAGGTATATCCTGGTCTCGGGACCAAGCGGCTGCCCGGTAATCAAAACGTTTTGCAGGCGCATGGTATCACGCCCGAGCAGCGTCCTGATCTGACGCATATAGAATAGATTGTTACGACACAATTCACCGCAGGATTCTCCAGCAAACAGCAGGAAGGTCCATTTACGCCCAAAGCCTGACTCCAGCGTTTCGCCATCAAACGTTTCTAGGGCCGGCCAGTTCAGTTTCTTGATTGGCTGGATCAAGGTGCCGTAGTTGCCACTAGCGGGCTTGACCTCGAACACGTATAGCGCCAGCCAGCCAGCGATGAAAGGAGACAGAAAAACTGCAATCAACCCCAAAAATTTAACCCGATACCAAAACAGGCGTTTCGATTCTTGCTGACTCATTCAATTTTCCGCAGATTCAATATTACAAAAAAGACCAGTGCGAGCACTGCAAACGAAAACCACTGGGTTGCGTAGGCTCGACTCTTTTCGGGGCGCATCCAGACCGGGTTCCAGTCGCGCACATAATTGCCCGCCTGCTCAGGCGCAAGCCATAGTACAACCGGCAGTAGCCGATCCGAAAACTGTTCCCGCAAGGCCTCGATATCGACATATCTTATAATTTGCGGCCAGTGCTCTGACAATACAGTACCACCCAGACGCATTGCGGGTTCGGTGGGGAAGTTTGCAATACCGGCAACGCCGCCGCTGTTAGTGGCTGCTGGAATTTGTGGTAGCGATTCCCGCGAGGCACCCCACTCGGCCCAACCACGATTGATCAGGATTATGGAGTCGCTATCGGTCAGTTGCAACGGGGTAAGTACATGATAGCCAGCCCTGCCCCGGTAAATCTGGTTGTCAATGAGGAAATTATGAGTGTTATCATAACGACCCTTAACTATCAGCTGGCGGTACTCGATATCATCGAGTTCAGTCTCGAGCCTGAATTCCTGGTACGGCTCACCGAGGCGCTGTTCAAACTTTGACTGAACCGATTGCTTGTAATCGGCGCGTTCCAGTTGCCACATTCCAAGCACGACGAACAGTGTCACACCGGCGGTGGTCAGCGCAACCGACCACCACTCAGCCCTGAATCTGCGTCGCCCTAACTTCATATCGACAACAGCCGCTGATGCGGTACACTATTTCGCTGCGCATCCATTATTAACAACATGCTCATCGTAAAAATCATTATTGCCGTGCTACTCGGGTTGGTCGTACTCAGCCTTGGCGCCGGCATGTTCAGCCTGGTCAAGGACGGTGGAGATTCCAACCGCACAGTCAAGTTCCTTACCATCCGTATTGCATTGTCAATCGTCACTTTCCTGTTCATCGCGCTGGCGTTCTACATGGGCTGGATTCAGCCCCACGGTGTCGTCCCACCCGCTAGTTAACCCAGGCGTGGCCATAAACAACCTCGTAGGATGCAAAATATTTATTGCTATCGAATCCATGTTCGCGGTAACTTTGTTCCAGCCGGCGTAATTGCGCCGGCGTCGTCATCCCGCGCCGACGGCTGACATCGGCATTACTGGCACCGGTGTTTCTCAAATCATCCAGTAGTGACCTGAAGTCCCGATACTCCATACGAATCGTTTCCGCATCGACTACCGGTTGCGCAAAACCAGCTGCCAGCATGGTGTCGCCCACATCATGCATATCCACAAACCGGTGTACATGCGGGTAAGCATCGAACGCCTGCCAGCTGGCGCCGAGCTCCTGTAACGTACCAGGGCCAAAACTGGAGAACATCAGCAGCGCCCCCGGTCGAGAAATACGCGCAAATTCGCTGAAGGTTGCTCCAAGATCATTGCTCCAGGGTATGGCCAGCGATGAGAACACCAGATCGAATGCCTGCGGGGCAAACGGAAGCCGCTCCATATCAGCGGTAACCATGCGTTTTTTCGATAACAGGCGAAAGCCTGAACTGGCCTGCAGCAGCATTTCATGCGCAATGTCAGTGGCACAGACCCGCGCCCGTGGATAAGTCTTTTGTAGACCGCGCACGGCTTTGCCGGTACCACAACCGATATCAATGATTGTCTCCGGTTGGTGACGAATATATTGCAATCTCTGCAACAGCCTACTTAACACCTCTTGGTGCAAAATAGCTGCATTATCGTAACTTTTAGCAGCTCGATTGCAGAACTTTGTAATTGATCGTTTATCCAGCCGGGGCGGATTAAGCAGGTCCAACGAGCCTCCTGGGTACACGTTAGGTGAATTCGGGGACAGTATACTCATTTCTTTATATTTGGTTGGTCAGCTTGAGCTCTTTGATCATAAATAAGTATACTGTCGCCGAAACACCAATAACCCCCAGACCCGGTCGACCATGCTCGAATCTGTTGTATTAATCTGTTTTGCATACCTGCTAGGCTCGATTTCTTCGGCGATACTGCTGAGCAAGATCATGGGCTTCGAAGATCCCCGCAGCGAAGGCTCAAAAAATCCGGGAGCCACCAATGTGCTACGCATCGCCGGTAAGAAGGCAGCCTTTTTCACCCTCACGGGAGACTTCCTGAAAGGCATAATACCGGTGCTGCTGGCACACTGGCTACAAGCAGACCAACTAGTAATCGCACTGACCGCATTCGCGGCTTTCGGCGGGCATTGTTTCCCGCTCTTCTTCGGCTTTAAAGGCGGTAAGGGAGTGGCCACGGCGATTGCGGCAACCCTGGGATTCAACTGGATCGCCGGCGCCATTTTAATTGGTATCTGGTTGCTGTTTGCCAAAGTATTCAAAATTTCCTCGTTGGCCGCAATTATTGCGTTTGCCGCGCTGCCACTGCTGATCTACTGGCGCACCCAAAACCTCCAGGTCAGCATGGTTTTCGTTGCCCTGTCGGTAATTTTAATCTGGCGTCACGGGAGCAATATTCAGCGGTTAATTAGTGGTACGGAATCGTAATTTCGGGGGGCTTCGAGCGGGTCAGAGCACGGTTTTCGGTGCTTTCCGAGCCTGGATTGACATGGTTGGCGAAAACGTGGTCTGACCCCAATGGCACTTACTTAAGTTCGAAAATATAGTTTATCGAACAAATCCAAAATATAAATGCCAGGTAAATCTTATGGCCGGATAATCGGTGAAAGTTTTTGCGAAGTAAACCGCAGGCGGCGTAGCCGTCGAGGCATTCGCGAAAACTTTCACCGATTATCCGGCCATTGCTGGCTTGGTGTAACGATAGTTGCAAGCTCAAGTAAGTACCATTGTGGTCTGACCCCGAACGTTAAATGGACAGGAGTGACTCCAGCGACCAACGCGGCAATACGTCGGTAGCTGTTTCGTCACGCTGGCCGGCGAGTACCCGTAAGGCTCCGACATATGCAATCATTGCGCCGTTATCAGTGCAGTATTCCAGTGCCGGAAAATAAACCCGCGCATGATTTGCACTGGTGAACTCCTTGAGCACTTCCCGCAGGCGCCGATTGGCACCCACACCACCGGCAACAACAAGGTTTTGATACCCGGTTTCCGCAAGCGCCCGCTGGCACTTGATGCGCAGCGTATCCACCACCGCGGTTTGAAACGCATGCGCTATCTCCACACGTAAATTGTCATCCAGCGGCTCGTGCTTTTTAACCATATTGAGAGCCGCGGTTTTCAACCCGCTGAAACTGAATTCGAGCCCGGGCCGATTCACCATCGGTCGCGGAAATTCGAATCGCGAGTGCGACACTGAATCCGCCAGTACAGCCAACTCGGGCCCTCCCGGATAAGGCAGGCCGAGCAACTTGGCGGTCTTGTCAAAAGCCTCACCGACGGCATCGTCGAGGGTTTCACCGAGAATGCGATAGTCGCCGAGCGCCTGGACATCGACCAACATGCTGTGCCCGCCGGATACCAGCAACGCGACAAACGGCAACTCAGGTTTCTCGGCCGACAGCATCGGCGCCAGCAAATGCCCTTCCATGTGATGCACCCCGAGTACGGGTTTATCGAGCGCCCAGGCCAGGCCCCGCGCCAGGTTGGCACCCACCATCAGGGCTCCGATCAAGCCCGGACCACGGGTATAGGTAATTGCATCGATGTCATCGATGGAGCCGATTTCCTGCAGAATTTCGCCGAGCATCGGCGCGGCCTTGACCACATGATCGCGCGAAGCCAGTTCCGGCACTACCCCGCCATATTCGCGATGTTTTTCGATTTGCGAGTAGAGGCGCTGCCAAATTTGCCCGCTATCGCTATCGTAAACCGCGATTCCGGTCTCATCACAGGAGCTTTCGATACCTAAAACTTTCATAAAAACAGGATATTAATTGGTTCTGGCGATTGATATTTGGTGCTGCCTCCTTATAATTGGCCGGCTCTTGAAGCCGGGGCC
>Ga0255039_10000118_pt1 | contig 26391 bp, 25 predicted proteins | sample BC1_12_1_MG_FD_181713 | JGI IMG/M metagenome (GOLD analysis project Ga0255039, IMG submission 181713) | Seawater microbial communities from Strait of Georgia, British Columbia, Canada - BC1_12_1 | ecosystem: Environmental > Aquatic > Marine > Strait | place: Canada: British Columbia | collected... | reverse complement strand
AAAAGTTTATTTTTTTTTTCACCATGTTGTTTATTTCTATATTCCCTTTCTCTCAAATATCTTTCCTCTTTACTATTTAATGGTCTACTATGGTCATAACGACGACCAACTGAAACATCTCTCATCATTCTATCCTTGGCAAAATGATAACTCGGTTTTGCTCCATATTTAATTAAAAGTTCTATTATTTTTTTTCTAGTATATATATCAGTATCTACATTATTTATAGTCATATAGTTTATTAATGGTATATTTCCATATCTTTGAAAATTAACATTAGGGTTTGCACCATTTTCTAATAGAAATTTAACCATAGAAGGGTCTTGTTTAATTATTACTGCTGCCATTAATGCAGTTGACTCATTTATATTTTTAGCATTTACATTACCACCAATACTAATTAATTTTTTAATTCTATCATAATCATCTCTAATTACAGCTTTAATAAATTCTTGAGCAACTTCTTGTGAATCCCTCTGACCATATGGAATTCTATCCATGCCTCTAGGTGTCCCTACTCCACCTTTTCTTTTTTTTTTAGTTCGTTTTCCTCCTCTAATAGTATCAAAGTAATTAGCATATTCAGCTAATCCTTTTTTTTCTAAATAATCATCATATGTTTCATCTTTATCATACCTTTGTATAGATCCATAAGCAGGTTGACTATATCTATTTCCCAAAGTTTTTTCCCCTAGAACATCAAATGCATCCGTATCTAAGTTAGACATAACAGAATCCACAATATTTTGTGGTAAACCTGTTTTAGCCAGAGATGATCTTTGTTTAGCTGTATAAGTATCATGTTCTTCATCTTCTTCTTTAATTTCTTGAATTATTGATTTTATTCTTCCTGTAATTGCTAAATCTTGTTCACTGGGTTGAACCATCATTCTATTAGCTCTTAAATAAGCGGCATTCCAAGAATAATCTGTTGCCCAATCATTTATTGCTCTTGTAGCTGTCGGATGTCCCCTATCACTAATATCCATTTTTGCTCCATAATTTAATAATAATTTTAAATAGGGTTTCATATCGATTGCTTCTTCTTCAAGATAAATTGCACCATCATGTGCCATCCTCCCCAAGATTAACAAAATAATATCAGTAAATATGGTAATTCCAGAACCTTCCATAATGTTAGAGTCAGCCCCGTATTCTAATAATAATTCTAATTCTTCTATTTTACCATGAACCTGGAATACAGTTTTTAAAGGACTTATAGAACCATTTAGATCATTTGGATCAACTTTATCTTCTATTAATAATCTCTCTAATTCATAATAATCGCCATTTTCTATTGCTTCATTTAATCTATAAGCCATTATATAATATATAATATATATTAATAAAAAAAATATATATATCATATTATAATGTGGTTATTATATGCTTTATTAGGTGTTTTAATTATATTCTTCCCTATGCTAACTAAACCTAGAAAAGAAACTATGAAGAATATGTGGATAGGTTATATACTCTTAGGAATTATTTTAGGATTTATGCATGTAAATAGAAATAAAGATGATGATAGTATAGATGGTTTTGGTTGTTCTTCTTGTTCCAAATAATTATTGATTAGCAGCTGAATGAATTCCAAAACAACATCCAATCAATCCAATAATTATTAAGAACCAAGGCCATTCATCTGGATCTGCATATTGATCTATATCATATTTCCAGAATATATCTTGTATTGTAGGACATTCCCCATATTCTGAAATAGGGACTTTAATAGTTATATCATAATCTGATATATTCTTTTGAGGATTATGTCCATTCTTTAATTCATCTTCATGAATATTCAAATGACAACATCTTTGAATGTCACAATTTGTACCATTATTTTCTGATCTGTAATTTTCTCTCCAAATATTGTAATTATAGATAAGGTCACCATATGCAGGACAGTTTGTATGTTTTCTATCATATGGAATAACTTTGTGTAAACTTAATGTAAATTTTCGACCCCCATCATATATAGCACAACACCCATAGTCATAATCAGAACATTTTCTTCTATGGTGTTTTGACCAATGATAAGTATCCGAATGTATTTCAGAAACAGATGGCGGGTTACTAAATGGATGTCTCCAAATATAATTATAGTTAATATGTTTTTCATCACTCTTTCCTTCGCTATCAAAGATTCCATTTATGAAGTAAAAGATTACGGCAATAATACCAGCACAAAATAACCAACCCAAGACTTCACATAAACGGTGTAATATACTACTAATATTACAAACACAGTGGGGTTTACACTTTCTAATAGATCCAATATTTTCCCCTTTTTCTACATCAAAATTACATCCTTCAAAATCTTCAGTTTCCATAGATGAAACAGTATGGGAAGGTTGCTCCATTTTAGAAATAGAGTTAGTTTTAATAAATATCATTAATTAAATTTTCAAATTAATTAAGGATAAACCATATTGTATTTTATTTTATATTTTTCTTTTTTAACATTGTAATCATTATTATAAATAGACAATAATGACTTATAAATAAAAAAAAACCACCTTTCATATATTAATGTTTGGTATACATTATTATTTTGAAATAGTAAATTAATAAATAAATATAATAATGGCGTGCGTATAAATAAACCACCCTGTAATTTTTTGTATTTGATATAGTTTCTTAATAATCCTAAAAATGGTGTTATAAAATAAAGTAAAATATACATTATTATAATAAAGTTATTTAAAAATATTCTTAAATATTATACTATTATAATATGCAAAAAGTATTATTAAGTGCTATATCTGCTATTGCTGGTGGGACCATTGTTCATATAACAGATAAAGAAATAATAGATAATTTAAAATCTGAAAATCAAAAATTACTAGATCGTATTGAAAAACTTAAATACGAGTTAATAAAAAAAGAAAGAAGATTAAATGAATGTATTAAAGCATTAGACGAATTACCAATTGAAGAAGTAGGAGTAAAAAATAATGAAATTAAAGTAACTATAAATACTTTACCAGAAACAATTAAAATAAAGGGGGAAGAAGAAGATGAAGAAAAAATACCAACAATAAATATAAATGGAAGTAATACATTAGAATTAGTTGAAGAAAATCCTACCATGTCAAATAGTGATAGTTTTGAAAAATTAGATTAAGTAGATTAAGTAGATTCATTATCTGATTCATCACTTGATTCATCACTAGATGAATCTTTATCATATACATTATTAATAATATTATCAAGATTAACCTTATCTTTCTTTATATTAAGTTTCTTAATTAATGTATCAATAGATGTATCATTCACTATTAATTTTATTAACATAGATTTTAATGTAGTTATTAAAAAATGATATTCTTTTTTAAGATAATTAATAACATATATGTAATTTAAGAATATTATATGTATATTTTCTGGGATATCTTTATTATTATTTCTGTTTATTAATTGAGAAAATGATTTATCTACATTTTCTATACTATTCATATAATCAGACTTATGAATAATTGATAAATCTAATAACAAATAATTATATAAAGGCTCTAATTCATTTATTATTTTTACTAAAGTATTTATATTAGATTCTATTGAATTATTACAGTCTTTACAATTCATATTTAATAGTAAAATAGTATCTTTTATATTTGTATCTAAATCGGTGTCTAAATCATTATCAATACTTGCTTTAAAAGTATTAATGGCATTCATTATTTCATTATATTTTATGGTATCTTCAACAAATATATTATATGTAAAAACCTGTTTTATATTATTAAATATATCTTCTGGTTCAATATCTAAAGACCATTCTTGAATAATATTTTTGACATGATCATTTATACTAGAATTTTTACTGATTAATTCTTTTAAATATAATTCTATACTAGTTTTAAGTTTTGTAAGAATATTTAAAAGATCTGTATTATTTGTATTGCATAATTTCAATGTTAATTCCATAAATGAATGTTCATCTTCGTTTAATTTAATTTTATCCTGAATATTTAAAAATCCAGTTGTATATTTTTCTAAATATACTTTTTCATTTAAAATATTGTCCATATTATTATATATATTTTTTTAATTTTTATATATTATATATATATATATATAGTATAATATGTTTGGAGTAGAAGATTTTGATATAATATTTATCATGTTAGGGTTGGGCTTAATAATAGGTGCTGTAGTTGTAGCAATGTTTTTTTCAAATCATTGTAAAGATAAAGAGCCACCACAACAAGTTTGTGAAGATGGTTCTGAATTTCAAAATAGATGGTATGAAAAACGGTGGTTTTGGGGATTTATTGTCCCAGGTGTATTTTTCTTAATTATGGGTATTATTGCTTCTGTTCAAGGATGGGGGTCAGGGACAAAAAATGCATATGCTTCAGCTAAAGATTCAACATTAAAAGCATATGCTTCAGCTAAAGATTCAACATTAAAAAAAGTCGAATCTAGTAATATAGCACCAATGGGTTTAAAAGAAGCGGCAGTTAATAAAAGAGCAGATATTGCTGCTAAAGAAGCAGTACCATCAGCTCAAGGTGGAAAAAGAAGATATAAAGGCAAGAAATAAAATATTTATTTAATCATAAATAAAAATATAAGTATTATTATAAATGACAGATACAATTAATACTTCGTTAAATAACTTAAATAATGCTGGTTGTTGCATTAGTAATCAATCTGGTTATGCTGTTCAACCTGTCCCTGTTTCCGGAGATGCTCCAGGTTTTTCAACAATTGTTGCAAACACCAATCCTTGTCAAGCTATGCCTGGAGGTGGAAAGAAAAAGAAGAAAGGTGGCAAAAAGAAAACCTGTAAAAAGGGTGGCAAGAAATCTAAAAAGAAAATGGGTGGCAAGAAATCTAAAAAGAAAATGGGCGGAGCCAAGAGAATGTCGGGTGTAAAGAGTGCACCATCGAAAAAGAAGAAATCAAAATCAAAATCTAGAAAGGCTTTATCTGCAAATAATAAACCAGTTAATAGAACTTCAGTTCTACACCCTGTTCCAAGAAGAGGCGAAACAATGGCTCAATTTAGGAGAAGAATGACTAGGAGAAGGACTGCCAGAACATTGCCAAGACAATTAGAAACTGCTGCTATTAGAAGACGCGTATTTACACCACCAACTTCTCCAGTTGGTGGAAAGAAAAAATCTAAAAAATAAATTATTTAATATCAATCTTAATAAAATATAATATTAATATATATTATATGGAAGGCAATCAACCCGATGACTGGCAAACATGGAAAATTAAACAATTAAGGAAAGACATAGATAGTATAAATGATCCAAAAAAAAAATTAATGAAAATACCACCAAATAATCCATGGGGTATAGATCCAATGTTATTTCCAGATGGAGTTACAAAAGAAACATATCAACAATTAGTTGATGGTGTTTATAAAAGAGATATGAAAAAAATTAAAGATGATGAAGAAGCGGATAAAGTAATAATGCAAGTTGCAAAAGAAAAAGGATTGACACTAGGCGATGATAAACCAATAAGTGCTAAATCAACTGCTGAATTAAATCAGTCAAAAACTTTATTTAAAAATTTAGATAATATTGACAGGGAAATAGAAAAAATGAACCAGTTGCAGAAGCTAGAACAACAACAAAAACAACAAGAAGACACACAATTATATAAAGATCTAGAAGAAGTATATGTCAATTATAAAGGCAATTATATGAGATCAATGATACAATATATTCAATATGATAAATTCATTGAATGTTATCATGAAGATATGGATAAAGTAGAAGATTGTTTATATATGGTTAAATCTTATTTAGAAAATAAACAAGATAAAACAGATAAAGAAAAAGTAATATTATATACAATAGAAAGTATTGTATATTTATATAAAGCGATTGATATTGATAAAATAAATACTATATATACAAATTGGTATAATTATGTTACTGGTAATTATAAACAAGGGGCATCAGCGTTTGTTGGTGGTAAAAAGAAGAAATCTGGTGGTAAAAAAACTAAAAAGAGAAAATATTCAAAGAAACCTTAATTAGGGGCATTTATACTTTTATCTAAATTTTCAATATATGATTCGTCCATAATCATTTCATCTAATGCTTTTCCTGGTGCGACTAATGGAAAACACATTTCTGGTTCAACATTAAATATCCCAATAATACTTTTATCATATAATAAGAACTCTTTAACTTTTTTATTTAATGCTTTCTTACTTGAACATGTAATTGTTTTAATATTATATGCTTTACCTAAATGTTCAAAGTTAGGATTTTTATTAGTAGTTCCAATAAATCTTTCATTATGAAATAATTTTTGCCATGTATAGACCATTTGTTGTCTACCATCATTCATTATTGCTATTTTTATTGGTATATCGTATTCTAGTAAAGTTTGCAATTCATTTGATGTCATGGTAAATGAACTATCTCCATCTATACATATTACCATTTTTTCAGGATTTGCTAACTTAGAGCCAATAGCAAATGGAACACCAACCCCCATTGTCCCTAAAGAACCAGAAGTAATCATTTTCCCAGGATGAGTCCATTTAATATGTTGCGAAGTCCACATTTGGTGATTGCCCACACCAGTTGTAAATATAACATCTTTTTTTAATATATTTAAACATTTTAATTGTTTATCTATACATTTAATAACATCTGGTGTTTTCATAATATTTTTGTCTTCATTATAATAATATTTATTATCCTTTCTGTATTTATTTAGTTCATTTATCCATTCTGTTTTATTAGTAGATTTATATCTATAATGATATAATGACTTAAATACAGATTCTGTATCAGTATTAATAGATTTTAAGAAATTTTCACAATCTTCTATTTTATAATGCTTTTCAAACAATTTTCGAACTTTATCAATTTGTTTTTTTGATGAGTCTATATGAATTATTCCTCCTTCCATTTTTAAACCTGATTCAATTGCTTTTTTTCCATATTCCATTAAATTTCCAGTTGTTCTATCATCAAATCTAGTTCCAAGTGCTATAATTAAATCTGATTCTTGAATAGCATAATTAGCAACTGGATTTCCGTGCATACCCAACATTTCTAAAGAAAGTTCAGAATCTTCATTAAAACAACCCATACCATGTATTGTGGTTGTTACTGGAATATTATATTTTAAAGCAAATTCAGTTAGTTCTTTGCTAGTTGTATTACATCCTTGACCTGCTATTATAACTGGTTTATTAGATATATTTAACATCTCAATCACATAATCATAATTAATATTATTTTTATTATATACACCAAAATCTATATTTTTATTATGATATATTTCGCCTTTTCCATAATAAATATTATTATAATAATTAACATTTTCTAATAAAATATCTTTGGGTATATCAATATGAACTGGCCCTTTCCTCGGTTCCATAGATATCTTAAATGCTTTATCTAATACATCTTTTATTTCATCTTTATGTTTTAATCTATAATTCCATTTTGTACAATGCTTGGTTAAATTAGTAGCATCGCATTCTTGAAAAGCATCGGTTCCAATTGCATTGGTTGGGACTTGTCCTGATATAGCAATTAAGGGTGTTCCATCACTAAAAGCATTTTGTAATGGAGTTATTATATTAGTTAACCCTGGACCTGATGTACTTATGATAATGCCTGGTTCAGATAAATATAAAGATTTACTATACCCCTCAGCCATATATCCCGAACATTGTTCTGTGCTATTTTTAATAAATTGTATATTCTTACTTTTATAAAATTGATCTAATAGTGGTAAAAGAGCTCCACCAGAGTATCCAAATACATATTTTATATTATTATTATGTAACTTGTTATATATATATTTGGCTACCGTTATACCTTTCATATATTATATTTTATAATTTTAATTATAAGTATATTCAAATTATTTTTATATTACTAATAATATATTCTAATGACCAGAAAAGCAAAATTATCTAAAAAAAAAAGATTAAATGGTGGGAGTAATAAAGAATTACCAAATATAATTCAAGCACTATTAGAAATGAATGAAATATTATTTTTACCTGGAACACAAACTATACTTTCAACAAATTATGATAAATATTTAAGTAGCATAGATTCTAAAACTTTATTACATCTTGTTCAAAAAAATAATATGGGAGATATTATTCCAATAAAAGAAATATTTGGAGGCCCAATTAATAATGATCAAAAATTAATAGAAGATCAATCGAAACCATTAACAAATAATGTAGAATTAATTAAACCAGATATAAATAATCTTAAAGATAATATGTATTATAGTCAATTTTTATCATTAAATGAACAAATCAATTCTATTGATAAAGAATTAGTTTCACTTAAAGAAAAAATTAAAGTTGATAATTATAAACTCAGAAATTTTAAATGTATTAAGGGGATGGATAATCAAAAAAATGATTATCTCATGAAATATATATTAGATTGTTCTGAAAGTGTAAATAAACACAATAATTGGTATAATATAATTATTAACGAAGAAGAATTAGATAGTGCATTTAATATTGAAGTTACTAAAAAATTAAATGAGAATGGCGTAAAACTTGATGAAGATAAAGTTAAACAATCATTAAAATTATTAAAAGAGAACAAAATGTTAAAAGAAATATTTTCAAAAAAATTATTAAAATGTTCAAAAACACCTAATACTTATTTTGAAGGATTAAGGGGTATTATATCATTTAAATCTCTCGAAGATTGTGAAACATGCAGTGATCAAGATTGTTTACTATATTTAAATGATAATTATAGATCATTTCTCATGAATGAGGTGGAAGGGTTGAGTATTAGTCAAAAAATTAAATTATTAATATACTGTGAATTTAGAATATATTTATTTAGTAAATATTTAACAATTGAAGCAAAAAGAATAAATGACAAGAATTATGATAAAGTTAATAATATATTAAGTAATCTTAAAAGTAAAGATAAAGAAAATTTAACATTAAAGAAAAATAGAAAGAATGCTATTGAAAAAAGGAAAGAAAATCTAGAATCTTTAGAAGAACAAAAAAGAACAAAACAATTAGAATTTAATAAACTATTGGATAAGAGTTCAGAACAAGCTAATAATACTAATTCTAAAGGTTTCTTGTTAGGTGGCAATACAAATGATAATTTAATGAAACAGAATATATTATCACAAATATTGCAAGTTATTAATGATGATTCTTCTACATCTGATTTACATAAAAAATTAAGTCAAGGGGTAGATGCTAAACCATTCGGTCAAGGTAAACCATTCGGCCAAGATAAACCATTCGGTCAGCCAGCTAAACCATTCGGTCAGCCTGGTAAACCATTCGGTCAAGATAAACCATTCGGTCAGCCTGGTAAACCATTCGGTCAAGGGGCAGATGCTAAACCATTCGGGCAAGATAAACCATTCGGTCAGCCTGGTAAACCATTCGGTCAAGGGGCAGATGCTAAACCATTTGGTCAAGGGGCAGATGCTAAACCATTCGGGCAAGATAAACCATTCGGTCAGCCTGGTAAACCATTTGGTCAAGGGGCAGATGCTAAACCATTCGGGCAAGATAAACCATTCGGTCAGCCTGGTAAACCATTCGGTCAAGATAAATCATTTGGTCAGCCTGGTAAACCATTTGGTCAAGATAAACCATTTGGTCAGCCTGGTAAACCATTTGGTCAAGATAAACCATTTGGTCAGCCAGATAAAGCATTCGGTCAAGATAAAGCATTCAGTCAGCCTGATAAATCATTTGGTCGAGGTGCTGATGCTAAACCATCCATTCAACCCAATAAACCATTCGGCCAAGATAAACCATTTGGCCAAGATAAACCATTTGGTCAAGATAAATCATTCAATCAAGATAAATCATTCAATCAACCCAATAAACCATTTGGTCAACCTGGTAAACCATTCAATCAACCCAATAAACCATTAAATCAACCCAATAAACCATTAAATCAACCCAATAAACCATTCGGTCAAGATAAACCATTTAGTTTATCAACAAATCAATCTATTCAAAAACCAATGACATCTCCGAATCAAAAACTATCATTGAATAAATTTAAAATAAATATTCCACCAAAAGTAGAAAAAAAAGTAGTTAAATTTAATGTTAAACCAGTAAATTTAGATCAACCATCTTCTAGTAATGATTTAGAAGATGATATATTACCAGATTGTACTGCAATATCTAAAGATATATTAAGTGGAAAAATTAGGAAAAAAAATTTTAGTTATCTAACATCTAGATGTGATGAACAAATACGTAATGCTTTAATGAACTCATAAATTACCAATTGTAAAATTAAAATCTTCATCTTCACATCCTTCTACATATTCACCTGAATTATCAAATAATTCATCTATATTCTTGTCATCTATATTATCAATATCACCACTTTCTTCATCTTCTTCAGCTGTTAATTGATTAAATAATTTAACTTCATCAATTAATAATTCACAATCATTTGTTCCAGCATGTATCCTTTGACCTAACATAATATTACTAGAAACACCCTGTAATTTATCTACTTCTCCAAAAATACCTGCTTTAATAAGTTGATCAGTTGTATCTTCAAATGAACATTTTGCTAATGGTCCAATATCACCCCTATTAATACCTTGTCTATTAATTGATATAAGACTACCAGTTGAAGTCATTACTTCACATAATAATTCAATATGTCTATTATTAATATAAGAACCTTCATATTCAACAACTCCTTTTATTTCGGTTATTAAAGCATTTCTTGCTGCTTCTATTCCTAATATATCATAAATTTCTAGAATATCATTAGATATAGTTTTATTGCTATTAACATAATCATTTGCTAATATATCTAATAAATTTGTCCCATCTGTTTCTAGAATCATTTGTTTTTTGTCAACTAATTCTCCATCTTCTTTCTTATTATACCTTTCTTCGCTCATTACAATATTTGTAATATCTTCAATACCTTTAATAACAACATTTTCTAACATTTCTTGTTTTACATTTTTAAATATATCAATAATATTTGTTTGATCTTCTAATCCATTATATTCATCTTCTTCACCTTTTAGTGATTCTGATACAATTGAGATTCTACCAATTAATTCTTTTGAATTTTCATCAGAATATATAAATTTAATCCTTTCTGAATCATATTTAGTAATTGCTAAATAGATATCTTCCATAATAATACCTTTATCTAACATAATTTCTTTATTAAACTTAAACCTTATAATCCAAGGAGAGATACTATCATCTTCTTCATAATTATTTTCCATTGTTTGAAACATTTTATATATTTCTAAAAACCCTTTATCTTCTTCTATATTTGTTTCATAATGTGTATGTTTTGGATCATAATGTATTTCACTATGTGAAACAATATCATTAAGAGTCGTATATTCTAATTTATTTTTAATATAATTACATTTGTTTTTATCTTCATTATACTTATCATTAATATAAACCTTAATACTTGGTGTTTTTAAGTTTTTACTTATGTGCAATAATTCTGTTAAACGTGGGATACCCCTTGTTACATTAGTTTTGCCCTTACTTACACCAGCATAATGAAACGTATTAAGTGTCATCTGAGTAGCAGGTTCACCAATACTTTGAGCGGCGATGGCGCCAACCATCTCACCTGGAGAAATCTTAGATTTAGCAAAAGTAATAACAATTATATTAATAAGTTCGTCATATTGTTCTCTTGTAATTCTATATTCGTTTATTAATATTTTTGGAGACAAATGAATATCAATTAATATACTACAAATAGTATTATTTTTAAAATCTTCTGAAACAATTAGACCATCTTTTAATTTATTATTTTCTTCTAAAATTTCAAGTGGGGATATATCGGATAAATGTTTATTTTTATTTGGAATACCACAAATATTTTGTATTAATCTCTGGAAATGGATTGGATAATATATATTATTTTCAATATCATTGTATTTGAAGATATATTTAATTATATATTCTTTAATATTTAAAATATTTCGAAAATTGTCATCTAATTTATTAATATAATCTTTATCTTTTTTCATGATTTTTAATACTTCTGCTTCTAATACATTTTCCCATTCAAAATCTTTTGAAAATAGAAACTTATTAATAAGTTTCTTTGTATCTAATTTAGTAACTATAAGAGGCTGTGATTCTACAGATATTGAATCCATGCCATCTCCACCATATATAAATTGAACGATAATAGAAGAGCTAGTTCTAACAGAATAATCATTATTAACTTTTAAATCTTCCATAGCTTTCATTAATTTTCTTTGAATATAACCAGTAGCTGAAGTTTTTACAGCTGTATCAATTAAACCTTCCCTACCACCCATAGCATGAAAGAAATACTCTTGTGGAGTCTGTCCAGATATAAATGAATTAGCTACAAAACCCCTAGCTTCAGAAGAATCGTCATATTTATAATAATGAGGCAATGTTCTATTATCAAAACAATATGGAATTCTTTTACCATCTACATTTTGCTGTCCTAAGCAAGCAACCATCTGAGCAATATTAGTTGGTTTACCCTTAGATCCTGAATTAATCATATTCAATGCTCTGTTAGATGGATCAAGGCTAGATAATCCAATTTTACCTGTTTCACTTAAGGTTTTATTAAGGATTCCATTAACTTTACTTTCAAAATAGTCGTTATTATTTTGACCTGTAAAATTTTCAAATATATTTAGGTGTAAATCTTGCATAATTTCATCAATTTCTTCTTTTTTCTTAGAAATAACTTTATTTATTTTATTATTAGTTTTTTTATCAGCGATCATATCACTAATACCAACACTAAATCCTTCTATTAATAGATAGTATGATACAATTTTCTGTAAATCATCAATAAAATCTTTAGTTCTTTCACTACCCATATCATTATAAATTGTATGAATTAAACCTTTGGAAACTTTAGTAAATAAACCCTTATCTAGTGTACCCTGTTCTAATATACCACTAATAATCTTGACATAATTTACAATATCAGTATCTTCTTCACCCATACTATTATTCATTTCAAGGTTAATATCTTCCGGTAGAATATAAGTTATAACTTGCTTACCTGTCCAATATTTAATATTACCTTCTTTAATTTCGGGTTTAGGGATTTCTCTTCCAAATGTAGATAAATTTGTAATAATATTCATAAATTGTTTTCTATTAAAATAACTAGAACTTACAGTTACAGATTTAGCATTTTTACTTTTACTGCCCTTAATGAATATATTATTGGTATTTGTAACTGATAATATTCTATCGTCACTTGATGGTAAATATCTAATTGTATTATATCCAGTTAATCTATTAATACCAAGTAAAGTATCTTGAACTATTGTAATAATTGGCTTATTTTCCCTAGGAGATATAATTTGTTTAGATACTAACATAATTTCTTTTAATTCAATACTAGATTCAATGCCCTGAGGAACATGCATATTCATTTCATCCCCATCAAAATCAGCATTATAAGGAGGTGTAACAGAAATATTTAGTCTAAAAGTATTTCCAGACATGACTCGGACCCTATGAGCCATCATACTCATTTTATGTAGTGAGGGTTGACGATTAAATAATACATAATCACCATCTAATAGTTGTCGGTTAACTGTATCTCCAATTTCTAATATTATTTCACTTTTATTGCTATCTAGTATAGTTTTTTTCATATTACCTTCATTTTTCTTAATAATTGAATTTGCTCCAGGGTAATTAGGTCCATTCCTAACTAACATTGTTAATTTCTTAATATTAAATTTAGATACTATTTCGGGATATGTAAGATTTTTAGCAATAACAAGTGGAACACCAAGTTCATCTAATTCTATATTTGGATCAGGTGTAATAACACTTCTAGCAGAGAAATCAACCCTCTTTCCCATAAGGTTGTTTCTGATTCTCCCTTCTTTACCCTTTAACCTTTGTCTAATAGATTTTAAGACTCTTCCAGAACGGTGTGCTGACTGAGCAATTCCTGGAATATCATTATCAATAAGAGTAGCACAATGATATTGTAATACTTTACTCCAATCAGCAATAACTTCAGGTCTTGAATTTTTTTCTATTTTTTGAATTAAAGTATTATTGCACTTAACTATATCAGATATCTTATGTGTTAAGTCGTCGTCCATTCTTTGAGAATTATCTTGTTTTACAGAAGGCCTTACACAAGGTGGTGGAACTGGTAAAACTGAACATATTAACCATTCTGGGCGACACCAATAATTAGAAAAGCCTAAACATTCTGCATCTTCATCAGATATTCTTTCTAATATTTGTTTAATATGTTCAATTGGTATAATTTGACTCTTCATTTTTTCAAACTCTTCTAATTGTTCTGGAGTTAAACCTTCTGGTGTTTCAAGATTCTTCCATTTTGCCTGAATACCAACTAATCCTTCTAATTTATAATTATCTGGTTGTTTACAACCACAACCATCTTCTGTTTCCTGACCACATTGATTTACTCTTTGGCATTCATTATATATTTCTTGAAATCTAACTTTACTCGGTTTCTTAATAATATCTTTAATTATAATATTATCTTTGTTAACCAATAATTTTGAACATTTAAAACACACACATTTAAGTATCTTAATAAGTATCTGTATAAAATGATAATGATATACTGGTCTTGCTAATTCAATATGTCCAAAATGCCCTGGACACTGAATATTCTTTTGACCACAAGTTTTACATATTTTACCCATATCAGTTACACCCATTCTAGGGTCAAAAATTCCCTTAATAACTGGGACATCTTTTTCATATGTATCATGTTTGGTAACTTCTACGACTGACCTATTTCGTATTTCATCTGGACCCATAATACTAAATTGAACTCCATCAACATTTTTTGTGTCGGGTTCTAAATTATTTTGATTTATTCGATTCATCCGATTCATTATATATATAATTATCTTTTTTTTAAATAATTTAATTTTGTAAGTTTCAAATTTATAAATTAAATCAATATTTAAAAAATAGATAATAATATTATATAATGTTAAATAATCATCCGATGAAAACTCGATCAAAAACAACAGACTCCTCCAAGAAATCGTATGATGTATCAGACCATAGTGATGATGATATAGATGATAGTGATGAAGAATTAGATGAACATGGAAATATTAAAGATTTAATTGATTATGAATGTGAACAAGATTTTGATGATAATGAATTAAATAAAGAATTATATCGCCTTAGAAATAGTCCTTATAAATCTATTTATAAGAAGCCTCAATCAAACATTAATTTTAATGATAATGTTGTTGAATTAATATTAAATAGCTTAGTAGATAAAGCGAATGAAGAACTCCAAGAAAAACATATTGATAAAAAAAGAAAGATAGAAGAATCTTCAGATTCAGAATGGAGTGAAGGAAGTTCAGAATACTTGGACGATTCAGAAATAGAAGATATTATACCAGTAAATAATACCGAATCAATCTTTCAACAAACACTTGATAAAGAAGAAGAATATTCTGGTTATGAATTAGACGAATATGATACTTTATATACTGAATTAATAAGTAAGAAAGATATAGATGGAGATGCACATTTTGAATACTTTATTAAACAAACTATTGAAAATAAGAAAAGAATTATAAAAGATATTAATGAAATAGATAAAATAAATGACTTAGATATACCTTTAAAATTTAAGATATTACAATCTGAAATGGATATTACTACAAAATCTACAGCTATTTCTCAAATAAATAAAATAGAAAATATGGATGTATCTTCAGGTGAATATAGCAAAATGGATCAATGGATTAGTGGATTAATAAAAATTCCTTTTTCTAAATATGTAACATTGCCTATAAATGATGATTCATGTATTGATGATAAAAAAAGTTTCCTTAAAAATACATATGAAACTTTAAATAAAGCTATATATGGTCATGAAGATGCAAAGAGTCATATATTACAAGTCTTGGGGAAATGGATTAAAAATCCTTCATCTGGTGGAAATATTTTAGCCTTACAAGGTCCAATGGGTAATGGTAAAACCACACTTGTTAAAGAAGGTATAGCAAAAGCAATTAATAGACCATTTGCTTTTATAGCCTTGGGAGGAGCTTCAGATTCTTCATTCTTTGATGGACATAATTATACTTATGAAGGTTCGCATTGGGGTAGAATTATTGAAATATTAATACAATCTAAATGCATGAACCCTATTATATATTTTGATGAGTTAGATAAAGTGAGTGATACTTACAAAGGTCAAGAAATTATACATTTATTAACTCATTTAACAGATCAATCTCAAAATGATAAATTCCAGGATAATTATTTTTCTGGAATAGATATAGATTTATCAAAAGTTTTATTTATATTCTCATTCAATGATGAAAATATGATAGATCCAATCTTAAAAGATAGAATGTATGTTATTAATACAAAGGGGTTTAATACTGATGATAAGATACAAATTTCTAATAAATATTTATTGCCTCAATTATTAGATACATTTAAATTTCAAGATAACATAATATTCACAGAAGAAATAATTAAGTTTATTATTGATAATTATACTAATAATGAAAAGGGTGTTAGAAATCTAAAAAGATGTTTTGAAACTATAATATCAAAGGTAAATATGTATGATATGTTATATAATAAAGATAATGATTCTACCGATATTAAATTACCATATACTTTAAAAGAATTTCAAATACCTTATAAAATAAAAGAAGAAGATTTAGATATATTACTTAAGAAAGATGAATTATATAAAGCACCCGAACATATGTATATGTAAATATATAGTTTAAGATAAATAATTAATATATTAATTACTTTTATATGAAAAGATATAGTAATTCTATAGATAGTCCTGAAAGACTTAGTTTTCAAAACTTATTAAATAAAGAAAAAAAAAACACAGGCAATAATAATAATAGATTACAATCTAGTATATTAGTAAATAGTAAAGATTCTTTTGATGACAATAATAAATTAATTAACTCATTAAATGAAGAAATACTCGGCCTTAAAAAGAAAGCAGATTTATTATACAAAAGAGATAAAGATATTAAAGAATTAAAAAAAGAATGTGAAACTTTAAATGAATCAAATACTAAATTACAAACTAAATGCAGTTTCTTAGAAAAACACAATGATAGGTTAGAAAAAAAAGTTAAAGATTTAGAAGATATGAATTCTAATATAGAAAATATAGATATATATGAAGATCTTGTTAATATTAGAAATGAAAATAATTTATTAAAAAAAAATATAATAATACTTAAAAATCGTTTATCTGAATTAGAAACTTATAATTATCCTTCTGAAAAAGTTACAATAAATATCCATAAACTAAAAGATATTATAAATAAAAAATTAAATGTAAAGAATGAATTATTATTTAATGAAATTATAAAGAGATATAAAGTTATACATAATGGAAAAATTGATAAAAAAATAATAGAAAAAATAATACATGAATTAATTTAAATATGAACAATACACATTTGTTCACCATTTTGTATTAAACAAATTCTTTTATTTTCTCCTCTTTTTTTCATTTCATCCCAACCATTATTTGTCAATAAAGTATTTATTTGTTCTGGATTTATAAAAATAACATCAACTTTATCTTCTTTAACCATAAATTTAACATATAATAATCCTTCTTTAAATTGTTCAATACCTTCATCATAAATGTTACCTAATTGAACATCATTCGCCATTAAAAATTTTTCAACATTTTCGTCCATTTATATACTATTATTATTATATTATTATTCTAATGAACGACGAATCGCCTCTTCTACTTCATCACAAACAAACCCATCATTTGTTATATTTATAGGTCTGGGTTCTGTATTCACTAATGTTTGTAAAAATTCTGAAAATATTGCATTATCATTAAAATTAACAGGTATATTTGGTAAAATATGTTCCTCTTCTTGTTCTCTATCATCATCTTCTATATTATTTGGTTGCACGGATCCCATACCACCTTGCCGTGCTATACGCTGTAGTCGTGTACAAGCTGTTTCCTCTTTAACAACTTCCTTTGGAAACTCTGTTCTACAAACTGGACATGTATTATTTTTTTTTAACCACGGTATAATTCCTTCACAATTACTATTTTCTATATGAAAATAATGAGGCTTTGGAGAACATGGAACCCCGACAACTTTTTCACCTAATTTAAATTCTTCTTGGCATATAGCACAAGAAAGTTTTTCATCTATATCTGATTGTATAATATCAAGTTCTTCTAATTTATTTATAAATTCCATAGAACAAGGAGTTTGTAAAACTTGTTGTTCTTGAAAAGATTGTTCTTGTATATCTTGAAAATCTTCTTGTGGTATTTCTAATAAACTTTGCATAAATAACCTTAATAATGGATGTACAAATTCTTGTTGTATTGGCTCTAATTCTTGATCTATATTATATATATTTATAAATTGTGTATTTGAAGTATTATTTGGATTATATCCATCTGAACTTTCCATAATATATATATATATATAATATATATTACTTGTTTTTAAATTAATATAAAAAAATAATTAGAAACTACATTTGCCACCTTCAAATGTACATTGACTGTGTTCTTTACATACTGTCTCATCTTCAGTGTCACATTGGGCTCTCCAATTACTACATTCATCCGAATTATAATCTGCATCTGCTTCTGTACAATATTCTGGATGACCTTCATGTTCTGGGCAATTTGTAACCCACTCTTGAGGAGTTTCATATTCTACTCCTGTTGATTCACACCATAATAATTCAAGGTTTGGACAATTTGAAGAACATACATCAAGTTCTTCTCCACAATATTCTATATTTGCTTGATTTTCGCCATTTATCTGACATCTCTCATCAATAGTAAATGCATCACTTTCGTTGCAAGTATTTCCAATCCAACCAAAATTGCAATTTTCACAAGTAAATGTATCATCAGTAGAACCATTTACACAAGTTCCACCATTAAAACACGGGTTTGTATTATTTTCACAATACCCTGTATTTGTTTCAGCTCTTCTTTCTCTCACTAATCTTCTTATCTCTGTTTCTCTTTTTTCACTTAATTCATTATCATGTTCTACTGTCTCATCTGATAACCACCTTCTAATAACAGTTGCCATTGCTGCAATTTTATTATTCTGTTCTTCATTAATTATTTTTGTTGAATTCCAAGATAAACTATATAATAAAGCAATAACAGCAATTGATACTGCTAAAATAACCATATCTTCAAATGAAGGTTTTGTTGGATCACCACTTCTTTTTGCAGATACTAATAATAATATAATAATTATTACCCATATAGCGATTGAAACACCTACTACAGTTAGTATATTATTTGTTGTTAAGCCTTGGGCTTTTTCTATATCTAAATCTCTATTTAGTTGTTCATCGGTTACCCAGCTTAATGGGTTTTTTGCCCCCCATATATTTAAATTTGGATCTTCTTGTTCTTCTGACATATAATATAATTATATTTATATTTTAATTTATGTTTAATTTAATCTACTTCATCTAATGTTGGACCTTCAGGCATATCGCTAGGCATACCTTCAGGCATACCACCTTGACCATGCATACCTTCAGGCATACCACCTTGACCAGGCATACCTTCAGGCATACCACCTTCAGGCATACCACCTTCACCAGGCATACCACCCTCTTTAGGATATAACTTACTCATAATTGGTTGAACAGTTGTATTAAATTCATTCATTTTATCTTTATAGGGTTGTGCATCATCCATACTTTCATTATCGTTTAACCAAGTTTCATTTTCACTTATAATATCATTTATTGTTTGTATATCTTCTTCACTTAACTTTTCTTTAATATTTTCATTATCTAATACAGATTTAGTTTGATATATAGTGCTTTCTAATTCATTCTTAGAATCAATGATTTCTTTATTTTTTTCATCTTCTTCCTTATATTTTTCTGCTTCATCAAGCATATTCTGTATATCTTCTGCTGATAATCTTCCCTTATCATTTTTAATCGTAATATTTTCTTTTTTACCCGAACCTTTATCAGATGCTTCAACAGTCATAATACCATTTGCATCAACATCAAATGTCACTTCAATTTGCGGAATTCCTCTTGGTGCTGGCGGAATACCTTCTAATTTAAATGTCCCTAACATATTATTATCTTTTGTAAATTTTCTTTCTCCTTCATATACTTGAATTAATACACCAGGTTGATTATCCTCATATGTACTGAAAGTTTGAGATTTCTTTGTAGGTATAGTTGTATTACGATCAATTAAATTTGTCATAACACCACCAGCCGTTTCAATCCCTAAAGAAAGTGGTGCAACATCTAATAAGAGTAAATCATTAACCTTATCATCATCATCTACATCTCCACCCAATATAGCAGCTTGAACACTTGCTCCAAAAGCTACTGCCTCATCTGGATTTATGCTCTTACATAATTCTTTCCCACCAAAGAATTTACTAATTAATTCTTGAACTTTTGGAATACGAGTAGAACCACCAACTAGAATAATTTCATCAACTTCTGATTTACTTGTTTTTGAATCTTGTAATACTTTACTTACTGGTTCAATTGATCTATTAAATAAATTCATGCAAATAGATTCGAATTTAGCTCTAGTAATATTAGTAAAAAAATCAATCCCTTCGTAAATAGAATCTAATTCAATAGATGCTGAAGAACCACTAGATAAAGTCCTTTTTGCTCTTTCACAAGCTGTCTTTAGTCTTCTCATTGATTTTTTACTTTCTGTTAAATCTAACTTATATTTTCTCTTAAATTCATTACAAAAATGATTTACTAATAGATTATCAAAATCTTCGCCTCCTAAATGTGTATCACCTGCTGTAGCTTTAACTTCAAAAATACCATCTTCAATTGATAATAGTGATACATCAAATGTCCCACCACCCATATCAAAAATTAAAACAGTTTGTTCTTTTTCTTTCTTGTCTAACCCGTAAGCAAGAGCTGCAGCTGTAGGTTCATTGATTACTCGTAAAACATTCAAACCTGAAATCTGTCCTGCATCTTTAGTAGCTTGTCTTTGTGAATCATTAAAATAAGCAGGGACTGTAATAACTGCATCTGTAACTTTTTCTCCAATATACGATTCGGCAATCTCTTTCATTTTTACAAGTATCATAGATGAAATCTCTTCCGGGTGATATTTTTTTTCTTCTTCTTTATAATTTACTTTTATAATTGGTTTATCACCCCCTCCATCTTCTACTTTAAATGGAAATCCATTAATTTCATTCTTAATAACTGGATCTGAAAATTTCCTACCAATTAATCTTTTGGCATCATATACAGTGTTTTCTGGATTCATGGAAGCTTGATTTTTAGCACCATCTCCAATAATTCTTTCTTTATCAGTAAATGCAACAAATGACGGTGTTGTTCTATTACCTTGATCATTCGCAATAATTTCACAACGGTTATCTTTCCACCATCCAACACAACTATAAGTTGTTCCAAGATCTATACCAATAGCTTTATTTTTACCCATATTATATATATGTATTTATACTGTATTAATTTTTAAGTATTTTATCTTCATCTTTAATATGTTGAATTATTAATTCGATTATTTCTTTTTTATACTTGTTAAACTTACTTTCGTATATATTATTAAGATCTTTTATAAAATTATAATTAATTTCAGGATTTTCAAATATACCATCCATATGAAAATTTGATAATTATTAATTTAATATATTTAAATATATTATTCAAATTAAATATACTAATGGTGAAATGTGCTAAAAAAATTACTAAAAAGAAAGCAATACCAAAAGCTATTAGAGAACAGTGTTGGATTCAATGTTTTGGAAGAATGTATGAACATAAATGTTATATTGATTGGTGTGAAAATAATATAAATGTCTTTGATTTTCATGTCGGTCATGATAAACCTGAAAGTAAAGGTGGAACACTTGATATTAATAACTTAAAACCAATCTGTTCTAGATGTAATCAATCTATGAGTGATAATTATACAATTGAAGAATGGAATAAATTAACTAAAAAGAAAAATAAAAAAAAAATTATAGATTATCTTCCTAATTGTTTTCGAACATATCTATAATTAATGTATCTATAGTATATGTCGGAAACCAACCTAAATTTTTATTTGCTTTATTAGGATCACCTAATAATGTTTCTACTTCTGTTGGTCTATAATACTTTTCATTTATTTTTACTAATTCTTTTCCAGAATTTTTATCATACCCTATTTCATTTAATCCTTCACCTTTCCATACAATATTATATCCTTTATATTTAAATGATCTTTCTATAAAGTCTCTAACAGAATATTGTTTTCCAGTAGCAAGAATATAATCATCTGGTTTTTCTTCTTGTAACATTAACCACATACCATATACATAATCTTTAGCATGTCCCCAATCTCTTTTACTATCAATATTTCCTAAATATAAGATATCTTGGTTTCCTTTATCGATATTCTGTACACCCTTAATGATTTTATGAGTTACAAATGTTTCGCCCCTTCTTGGCGATTCATGATTAAATAATATACCATTTAATGCAAATAATCCATATGCTTCTCTATAATTCTTAGTAATCCAATATGAATATAATTTAGCACAAGCATAAGGAGACCTTGGATAAAAGGGTGTTGTTTCTTTTTGCGGTATTTCTTGGACTAATCCATATAATTCGGATGTTGATGCTTGATAAAATTTAATCTTATCTTTATATCTGCTTTGTCTAATATGTTCTAATATTCTAGTTGTCCCTAAACCATCTACATCACCTGTATATACTGGCATCTCAAATGAAACTTTAACATGACTCATTGCACCAAGATTATATATTTCTATGATATCAATATCTTCATATGTATTATACACGCTTGTAAAAATATTATTTATACTTGTATCATCTGTTAAGTCTCCATATACTAAATTTAATTTATCAAATATATTATCAATGCGAGTTGTATTAAAACTTGAAGATCTTCTAATCTGTCCCCATACCTTATAACCTTTATCTAATAATAATTCAGATAAATAAGATCCATCTTGTCCTGTAATTCCAAATATAATACCAATTTTACTCATATTATAATAAAGTTAAATGTTTAATTCTTATATATTAAACATAATATATATATATATACATAAAATGGTTGTATTAGTTACTGGAGGTTCTGGTTTAGTTGGTTATGCCCTTAGTAATATTAAAAATAATTATATATATTTATCTTCTAAAGATTGTGATTTAACAAATTATGATATGACATATGATGTCTTTAAAAAATATAATCCTACACATGTTATACATTTAGCAGCATATGTAGGTGGTTTATATAAAAATATGAATCAAAAAGTGGAAATGTTAGAAAAGAACACTTTAATAAATATAAATGTTTTAAAAGTTTGCCATGAACTAAATATAAATAATGTTATATCTTGTTTATCTACTTGTATATTTCCAGATAAAACAACATATCCTATAGATGAGAATATGTTACATGATGGTAAACCTCATTGTTCAAATGATGCTTATGCTTATTCAAAAAGATTATTAGATACATTATCTAAATCTTATAGAGAAGAATATAATAGAAATTATACTTGTATTATACCTACAAATATATATGGTGAAAATGATAATTATTCATTAGAAGATGGTCATGTAATACCAGCTTTAATTCATAAAGCATATTTAGCAAAAAAAAATAATTTACCATTTATAATTAAAGGAACTGGTAAACCATTGAGACAATTTATATATTCACATGATTTAGCTCAATTAATCGTATGGTGTTTAGAAAATTATAATGATATAGAACCAATTATATTAGCTGACTCTAAGGAATACTCAATTCAAGAAATAGGTGAAATAATAGCTAATCATTTCAATATTAATACTATACAATTTGATGATAGTTTTTCAGATGGTCAATATAAGAAAACAGCATCAAATAAAAAATTATTATCATTGAATAATTTTGAATTTACAGATATAAATATAGGATTGCAAAAATCTTGTAAATGGTTTGCAGATAATTCCGAAATATGTAGAAAATAATTAATATTATTATATAAAGTTACATTATAATATATACATATAAAATGATAATTATAGAATTAATGGGTGGTTTGGGCAATCAATTATTTCAAATATTTACATTAATATCGTTATCAATTGATAATGATATAGATTTTACAATCTTAGAATATAAAGAAGATAAAGTATCCCAAATCGATAATATATCGTCCAGAAATACATATTGGAATACAATATTCAAGAATATATATGATAAAACTATTAAAAATATAACTGGACCATTATATCAATATAATGAACTACATTTTCATTATACTCCTTTTCCAAAATTACTAGATAAAACTAAAAATTATAACTTGTTTGGATATTTTCAATCACATAAATATTTCCAAGATAATTTAGATAAAATATTAGATTTGTTAAAATGGAATGAAATAAGACAACCTTATGAAAATAAGTATGATTATAATAATACCGTATCACTACATTTTAGAATAGGAGATTTTCGTCTGTCTCATTCTCATCCTGTATTATCAGTTCATTATTATATTAATGCTGTAAAAAATTTAATCACAGATACAAATCGTGATGATTGGAGTGTATTATACTTTTATGAAAAAAATGATAAAACGATGATAGATAAAAATATTGAAACATTAAAAACGAAATATCCAAAATTAAATTTTATATCAATAGATCTTGATTTAGATGATTGGGAACAAATGATATGTATGAGTTATTGTAGTCATAATATTATAGCAAATAGTACATTTAGTTGGTGGGGTGCATATTTAAATAATAATGATAATAGTGTTTATTATCCAGATACTTGGTTTGTTTCAGCAATTGGTAATAAAAATATAAAAGATTTATTTATGAATAATTGGAAAAAAAATTCTTGTAGCGAATCTTAAAAAAGGTATAACAATATTTTATAATGTTGAAACAATTCAGGTTATGCATAGAATACATCAGGAAAGCGCATTCAATAACAGTAATTATATTATCTTAATATATATTTTTTTTAACAATATTATCTATATTTTCATCTATTACTTTATCGAGTAACTCTGTAGTCGTATTTTGTATAATTTCTTTAGTTGTAGGCTCCGATTGTAATAATTCTTCACATTTATCATCTGGTAATATTTGTTCTCTTTCTTCTACATCTATTTCTTCTAACTCAATTGGTTTATTTTCTCTAACATAGTCTACATCTAGAACATTATATGATACAAATTCACACATATATGCACTCATCATTTTATCATTTTTAACAGATTGATTTGCTACTACATATGAATTATATAATTTCATTAATACTAGTAAAACAAATGATATAAAACATGATATTGTTGACATACTATGGTAGCCATCTTTTAACATTTTAATTGTTAGCATAATATTTATAAAATATATACCACAATTAAACCTTAATAAATTATAATAATATATATTTAATTTATCCATACTTTTATCTAATTTAGGTTCTTTAATTATTATTTCTTTTAGTGAATTATCTGGTTTATCATTATCTATATCTAAATATTTAATAGCCCATTCCTCCCTTCTTAACTCTACTAAATAATAAGCAAAAAAAGTAAACATAGAAAACATATTCCAGTATAATACAGTTTTATGATATATCTCATTGTTTTCATAATTTTCTGTTAAAGAACAGACCTTTTCACCACAACTTTGTGGAACAAATAAAGATAATAATGTCCCAGTAGCTACTTTATAAACTTGAAGCATAAATATACCTGCAACTTTAATCCTCTGCATAATATCAACATCAATCATTTATTATACAATATATTATTATTTTATAAAGATTTATTATAATAATAATAATAATAAATGAATAAAATTAAAGTTACTACAAACGCATGGAAAAAAATTACAGATATACTTAAAAAAAGTAATAATAATATTGGATTTATTTATTCTGCTTCTAGTGGCGGATGTAATGGTTTTAATTTTGAATTAAATTTATTAAATAAAGAGAATCATAAACAAATTATTAATAATAAATTTCATACAGTCCTTAATAATGAAGATTCAAAAATATATGTAGATCCATTAAGTGAATTATATTTATTAGGAACTACTATAGATTATATCCAAGAAGATTATAGTAAAGGACATTATGAAAGTAAATTTGATTTTAAAATAAATAAAGAATTAATGACAAGTTGTGGTTGTGGCATTTCATTTAGTTTAAAATAATTATAATTTATAATGAAATTGAAATTGTTCTGGAAATTGTATTACATCTTTTTTTTATTTGTTGTAATTCAATAGCATCTGCTCTATCTAAATCATCTACGGTAGGAGAATGCATTATAATATAAAAAAAATACTTATACATTATTTACACATTATTTACACATTAT
>Ga0255039_10000117_pt1 | contig 26497 bp, 21 predicted proteins | sample BC1_12_1_MG_FD_181713 | JGI IMG/M metagenome (GOLD analysis project Ga0255039, IMG submission 181713) | Seawater microbial communities from Strait of Georgia, British Columbia, Canada - BC1_12_1 | ecosystem: Environmental > Aquatic > Marine > Strait | place: Canada: British Columbia | collected... | reverse complement strand
TTCACAAATGTTTTTTAACGGTGGTTTTAAATATATACTACCAATTGTTTTTTGTATACCAATTAATATAAATATTTGTTCTATATTTAAATTATATATATTTAACTTTTTAATATCCATTTCTTTTAATTCTTTTATTATAAATTTAGTATTATTTTTTAAACTTATGTTATTAGAATCTATAACGGGTAATGAATTTGTTTTCTTCCATGTTATGAATATTTTAGCTAATCGTGTTTCAAATTCATCATCCCAATAACCATTATATGATATTTCTGGTAATTCATTTGTTAAATTATATTCTATTAATTTTTTATTTAATAACTTTATATTAATTTTATTCATATACTTATAAAAAAATAAAATTTAATATAATATTTATAAATTTTCATAAAATTCTTTAACTTTTGGGTCACATTTAAATGATTTTATATGTAGGTCTATTAAATGTATAGAATTCAAACTTTTACTACGACTGAGTGCTACATATGCCATACCATAACCAAATATATCTTTACCCAAGTCCATACTTACATAATCTAGTGTAATACCCTGACTATTATGATTTATAATACCATTTCCAATAAAAGTATGATCCCCAGGTACATATAAATCATATAATTGACTTTTTGATATATTAATATCAATAATTTTATCAAAGAATATATTATTATCATTCATATATTTAATTTGTTTACCATAAGGTCCATATTTATCAATATTATCAATATTATCACATAAGTATTTTATATCATATAATCTTAATTTTGCATTCTTTGATATGACCCTTGATATAAATTTACTAACGTCTGTATTAATATAGTTACATCTATGTATATTACCATAAAATAAATATATTTCTTTTCTAAGATTTAAAATTAATTCAACTCCGTTTGGTATTTCTAAAATATTAGATTTTATTTTTTTGCAATTGTAATTACTATATATTTTTTTTAATTTTTCCTGTTTTGTAGTATCATTAAATCCAATATAATTATAATATAAATATGCTTGATATCCAGTAATTTGTAATCTATATGCTTGTTTATGATTAATATCAGAATTATTATTTAAATTACGTAATGATGATATTATACCAATATTTAGTAATAAATTTTGTATATCAATAACAAGTTGTTTTGATATTGATGTATAATGTATACAATTTATATTAACTCCACCATCAGTATCAAATAACCCTTTTAAGCATTCAATTTGACACTCTTTATTATTTTCTAATATAACCCACGGTATTTGTTTTAATTCAGAAGTTATATAATCTAACCCACACCATTCTAAAAAATCTCTAATATGTTTAGAACATTTTAAAAATTTAAAACAACTAGAATTAGTATAATTATAACACTTAATATCAACATTAAATATATCCATAAAATAATCAGACATTTTATTTTTTATAGATAATATATTTTTACTACATGTAAATTCAATAGGAAAATCTTTTTTAACTGAATAACACCCGTCTCCAATTAATAACCCAATTATATAACTTAATTTTTTATTTATATATGGTGGAATATTATGTATTTTAGTGTTACTTGTTATATTATAAGAATTTGTAAAATTATCAGTATAAACAATACTACCAAAACAATTAGTATTATATTTCATAATTATATAATCATTAATTTTTATTTCTGATAGTGTTTTCCATTCTTCTTTTCCATTATTATAAATTAATATAGGGTGTTGTTTAGAACCTTCTAAAAAATACCCCAATGAACTTCTAATTTCTATAGTATTTTCTATATTACCTTTATATATTTGTGTTGCTACAGAATTTCCAATTTTTCCAATTATATTTTCTTTAATTTCTATAGTAGTATTACTAAGTTGATTAATAATATTATCTGTAGAAATCTTGTTAATTCTTTTTAGTCCATCCTTTGTATAAATTAAAGTATTTTCATTACAACATTTGTGAATAGTAATAGCATATGCCAATTTCAAAGGAATATAATCATAACTTATTTTATCATCATATTCATCTGTATGGTTTACATATGAAATGATATGTTCTTTTCCATCACGAGTTTTAATAAATACATTTGGAAATTGAATATCTGTAATAATAGCTCTTGTCCCATTAACTAGATGATTTGGTATATCAATATTATAAGTTAACATAACTTGTAAACCTTTACATAGTTTAACATATGGTTTAGCAAATTTATTAATAATTTTTTTAACTTTATTGTTAGATTCATTATATATATAATCAAAAATATATTCTATTTCATTTTTTGCAACTTTTTTATATTCATTTTCATTAATTTTATCTACATTAACATTCTTTGAATATAATATTGTAGGTTTAATATCTGAATCAAAATCTTTATTACGTAATAAACTTAATCTATCATATATTTCTTGTGTCATATCATTAAATCTCAAATAAGATAAAATTTCTTGAAATTCTTTATCACCATCTTGTCTCATTTGTTTATCTAAAGTAATAATATTTAAATTGAGTTTACTCCAAGTTTTTGACTCAAAGCAAAATAAATTATTGATTGGTTGTAGTTGTGTAAAATCCCCACACAATATAATTTGAATATCTCCAAATGGTTTTTTAACACCTTTAATTAAACTTAATAGTTTAGATATTTTACTAAATAAGATATTATCTATCATTGATACTTCTTCAATGATTAATACATCTAATTTTTGTAATAATTTTAAATGTGTTTTATTCTTGTATTTTAACATTTCATATAATTCAGTAGCACTTTTAGTTGCTAAACCCATTTTTAAAAACGAATGAACTGTTGTACCATTAATTAAACTTGCTGATACACCAGTTGAACCTGTAACACCAACATTAAATTTATTTGTCTTGAAATATTTAATAATTCTTATCAAAATCGTAGATTTGCCGCATCCTCCAGCTCCAGTAATGAACAAATTTTGTCTTTTCTTTGCTAGTTTGAATGCATCAATTTGTTTATCATATAGCCCAGCATAATCCACAACTTCAGTTATAATTTCATTTAAAATAGATTTAATTTCCTTTTTATCATCTTTCACAATCTCTTTTTTTACTGGATTGTTTAAATTAGTTTTAATATTGTCATAATCTAAAAATAATTTATTTATTAAAAAATCATGATATTCTGTTATAAAATCATTATTAGATGATTCTAATAATTTATGAATTTGTGCTATTATAGCATATTCTGTTCTTTCTAATTTTAAACTTACATTATTAATTGATAAACCATTAGTAATTGATTCTAATATATATAATTTATCATCAATAGTCCATCTTTTATTTGAGTTAGACATTTTTTATATTAATATATTATTACTATTTAATATTCAATTTTAAATTTAAAAAATTGATTATAATAATGATATAATAATATATATTAATATAAAATGATCAAAACATTGTTATTTACAATTATCACCATGTTATCAAGTTATACATTGTATTATTCATATAAATTATATAATATGAAAATTGACCAGATGGTTGCTTTTAATAATAAAAAAGAAATGGATCCAGACTTTGTTGGATTTGTATGTGTAACTAACGATGGTTATAAATATTTATTTGATTACAAAATGGTAAAATCATTATCTTATACAGATGGTAAACAAATCATTAATGACGTTGTATGTGATGAATTTAAAGAACTTGAATATTCTAAGTTATAATTACTTATTTTTTTTATTTAAAAATATGTTTTATATATAATAAAATGGATCAATTAGAATATTATTCACCGTGTTTTTATACCCCAATTATTCAACATAGTAAAGAGTTAAATTTTGAAAACAAATTTAATATAAATTATAATGGATTGGTTAATACTTGTAATATTACCAACGGGTTAATATTAATTTATGAACATTCGCCAACTAATAGAATATTTACATATAATATTACATTTAATGAATGGGAAGAATGTGACTAAAACCATCTTTTATTATTATCCCTACTAGTTTTTACATATAATATTCACCCTTTCTATGATTAATTACCCAAGTATGTCCATTTTTACAATAATAATTTGTTGGATCACTACGCGATGCTCTATTATATTTTTCTCCACAATGTGGACAATATTTATACTCATTTGCTTTTTTTGTACTTTCTAATTGATAGTTATCATCTTTAATACAATTATTTAAATAATCTTCACACTCTTTTTCTAAATTCATATATTATATATTATTGTATATTAATATATCTTTAAATTTAAATTAAATTTTATTTAAAATTGAATATTATATTACTATATAATATACAATAATATATAATAATAATCATTGACAAATATGGATATTAATAAAATTATTAAATATTATAATATTAATAAAAATGTTGAACTAATTTGTAACATTGATAATAAAATATTTAATACTACAAATATTCAAAAAATTATTAATAAATTATATGAAAAATCAGAAATTACTAATATTTCACAAAATGTCATTATTACTCAAACTAATAAAGATAATAAATACAGAATGGATAAACATTCTATTGAATTTAAAGATAAAAACAATATCAAGTTTGAAAGTTACAATACTGAATATAGTATTATTAAACCATATGTTGAAGAAAATCAAACTATTAATTATCAGTTTTATGTAAATAAAATGGATAGAAAAAATAAAGATATTATACCACACAATAGTGGAAATTATGAAATTAACAAACACGTTAGTATTATATTACCAGAACATAATAATTGGATTCTTAATATTGTATTATCTAAAAGGATAAGTGAAAGTTTGATTGATAAATATAAAAAAATTTTTATATTAGATGAAACAAATAATACAATAGAAAATATACCATACGATGAAATTAATAAAATTAAAGTATATTTAAAATATATTGGACAAAAAAGAGATATTAATGAAATTAATATATTTGAATTTATAAATTATATTGTACCTTTCTTAGTTGATAAAGAAAGTATAAAACTAGTTGAATATCAAAAACAAATTTTCAATATTGCTAAATTGATTATTACAGATAAAAGATTATTATATAACTTTAAAGAAAAATCTGGTTTTAAAAGATTAGTTAACCAAGTTATTGAATTAAATAGAAATATTTATTATAATAACATTTTACCTAATATTGAACATTATTATTTAACAGATAAAATAGATGGTCAAAGATGTATGTGTATTTTAACTGAATATTCTGATGGTATTGATATTAAATTATTATCTAATAAATTATTTAAATTGGATAAATATAACCACAATTCGGATGGTTCTAAAAAATTAACTATTTTTGATTGTGAATTATTATATTCAGGTGAGTTAACAACTGAAGATAGTTTTAATTTAGTATCTGATAAAGTTAAATTAAACTTGTTTGATATTATTATATTTGAAGATGAAAATATTTCAAGTAAACCATTTGAAGATAGATTTTTATTCTTAAATAAAGCAGAAATTAAAATTAAAGATTTAAATTTAGGTAATATTAAAAGATTTATTAAATTAACTTCAAATTATAAAAAAGAAATTAAACAATTTTATGATGATAGTTTAAAATTAGATTATGAAATTGATGGATTAATTTTCACACCATCATCTCAAATTTCAACTTTAGCTATTCATAAAAATAATTATACTGTAAATTCTAATTATAACAATATGGTTGCATATAAATGGAAACCACCACATTTATTAACTATAGATTTCTATATTGCAAAACTCCCTAAAAGTGATTATAATAAGGAACCATATAGTTCATTAAAAACTAGTAAAAATGTTTATATATTATGTAATGGTATTAATAAAAGAGAATTTGATAAAATTAGAATGCATTATATTGATAATTATATTAATATAATTCCAGAAGTTTATCATAACAAAGATTATTTTCCAATTCAGTTTTCACCTAGTGATAATCCTTACGCATATATTTATGTTTCAGATGGAGATAACTTAGAAAATAAAATTGGCGAATTTAGATATCATACCAAGGAACAAAAATGGGAAATGTTGAAGTTTAGAACTGATAGAGATGTTGAATTAGCACGCGGTGAATATTATGGAAATGCTCTTAGAATTTCTGAACTTATTTGGTTAAATATTAAAAATCCAATTGAATTTGATGAATTAGTAAACTCTGATTCTGAAAAGTATTTTATGGTAGATAATAATAATATTTATAAAGCACAAAGGAATTTTAATTCATTTGTAAAAACTAAAGTTTTAGAAACTATTATAGATAATAAATTGTCAGATAAAAATGAAAAAAAATGGATTATTGATTTAGCAGCCGGCAAAGGACAAGATTTGGCAAGAATTATTAATATGGATTTTGACAATGGTTTATTTGTTGATATTGATGGAGATGCTTTGTATGAATTAGTAGAGAGAAAATATAATATTAAAAATCAACAAAAATTTATGAAAGTTTTTACTAAACAGTTAGATTTATCTAATGATTATAAAGAATTATTAAATAAATTAAGTAATATTCCTATTCCTAAGGAAGGTGTAGATGTTATTATTTGTAATTTTGCTATTCATTATTTTATTAATAATGAAAAGAATTTAATGAATTTAATAAATTTAGTTAACTCTTTATTAAAAGAAAATGGTAGATTTATGTTTACTTGCTTTAATGGCGATAAAGTATTTAATAATTTGAAAGATAGTGATATCTGGGAATTAGTTGAAGATAATAATGTTAAATATTCTATTAAAAAACAATTTAAATCAAAACAATTATTAGAATATAACCAAGATGTTGGCGTATTGTTACCTTTTAGTAAAGGAAAATATTATACTGAGTTTTTAGTAAACTTAGAACATGTTTTAAATAAATTCGAATCAAATGGGTTTAATATAGAGATTAGTAATAGTTTCGGTACTCTATTAGATCAATTTAAAAAAGATAATAATAAAATTTATAAAGAATTAACTGATAATGATAAAGAATATGTATCATTATATCAATTTAATATTATGAAAAAAACAAAAGATAAAAATAATAATAATATATTAAAAGTATTAGATATTGAAAAAGATATAGATATATAAAATTACATCTTCATAATCATATTTAAATTCTGTATTATTTTTTTACATTATTCTGAGAATAATTTTGGACAATTCATTGCAAATAATTCTATAGTATTTAATGGTATTTTTTTTAAATTAGTACAATTTACACATTTTAAATATTTAACATTATCTGGTACATATTCTAATGATGTACAAAATGAACAATTTAATATTATTACACTTTTTGGTATATTTGTTAATTTTGGACAATTATATGAACGTAAAATAGTTAAGTTTGGTAATTCTGGGATTGATATTAAATTTGGACAGTCGTCGCAATTTAATTCTTTGAGATTTATTAAATCTTCTGGCAACTCATTTACATAAATACAATGGGATATATCTAAATATTGTATAGTATTATCATAATTTTTATCACAACAAAGTATACACATTATATATATTTAAAAAACTTATAAATCAATTTTTTTAATACTAAAAAAATTGATTTTTTTAGTATTAAAGTATAATATATAATAATGTCTAAATTTAGTTTAAAAGAGTTTATTAATAGTTATAATATAAATAATGAGATTAATACATCTGAATTTATTATAACAATATTGAATCATTTTCATGTTCAACAAAAAAATAAAGAACCCATTTATATAAAAAATATGTTTTTTAATGATAAATATACTACATTATCATTAACATTAAACATTGGGTATACAATTTATTTAATTGATTTTAAAGATAAAAACGAGGTGTTAAAAGAAATTATTAAATTTATATCTAAATCAGTTAAGTTAATATTTGGTGAAACTATAGATAAAAAAGTTAGAATTATTTTAAATTCATACAACCTTAATATATATTTAGAACATAATTATTGGGCAGATATGACAATAATTAACACAGATTTTAAATATTTATTACATAATAACAATATAACAACAATTAACACAGATTTTAAATATTTATTACATGATATTCTTAGTGATAAAAAAAATAAAAACTTAAAATCTATAAAATAATTTTACATCTTTAATACAGTTGTTTTATTTTTTTTATTGTCTTTAATGCAGTACAGATAAGTAGTATAATGTGAAACATTGCAATGTTCACAATAAATCATATTAATAATATCATAATTTACATATTTTTTATTACAATGATATTTATTAATATTTTTGATATGTTGTTTTTCCATCGTTATTATAATTATACCAAAAAAAATCAATTTTTTTCTTTAAAATGATTAAAAAAAAGAATCACTAAACTGTTAAGTTAGTAACTTTTTTTTTGTTTTTATTTCATTCTACGATAACATGTAATTTATATAATTGTTTTTCCATATAATACATATTTTGTAAACGCTGTTTGTACCGATTGTACATTTTCTTGTAAATTATTCTTTCCAATATTATATTTGAAAGTTTTTCTTCTTTAAACATAATGATCTGAGTAGAGGTCATATTTAGGTAGTGTATTGGTTCTAATATAATTATACAAAAAAAAAAATCAATTTTTTTTTGCTTTAAATTATTCAATTTTTTTTTTATTATATATATATATATTCATTTATTTATTCATACTTTGTAATTTTTTAAAAAGTTCAATTGTCATTTTGATATCATATTCGGCATTATGTGCTTCTAACTCTGTAATTAAACTAATTTCAAAATATGCACATATTTTTACAAGTGATAAACTTTGTTTAACTGGGATTTTTTTACAAGATTTCATAAATTTAGCAATAGTTAATGTATCGATACTATTTGGAGATAGATGACATTCAATTGCAGAATCAGATAAAATCTGATTACTTTTTAACATTTTTAGATCAAAGCTTACATTATGCCCTAATGGGATATATTTTTCATTAGTTTTATAAATAGATAGAAATTGTTCTAATTGTTCCTTAGCATTAGCTTTTGTAATTGCTGTTTTTTCATGTTCAATTAGATTTATTTTATTAACTTCCATTGCTTTAGTATATACTTTATAGCAGTTATGTTTAATTTTTAAATCTAACGATGCAATTTCATTCAAACTACTATCTAAAATAATGAAATATGCTGTTAAAACATTACAGTCTTCTGAAAGCCCTGTAGTTTCTGTATCCATACATAAAAATGTCATAATTGAAAACAGATATATATATATATTAATATATATATCTTTATATGTAAATTGCTTAATATATATTAATTAATTTTGTATCATTTTATTATCATAACATTTTTTTACAAAATTATAAGTATAATAAGTATTACTTGCTGTTGTTTTTACAGTTTGAACAACAGTAAAAACTATAGGAATTAAAGTAACACTGTAATAACAAACCGTGAATATTCCAGTTATTGTTTTAAATAACATTGTATATATATTATATTAAATATATAAATTATGTTTAATTTAATAATATAATAATTAAGTATACATAAATTCTGGAGGTTTACCACTTTCTTTATCATCGGTTAAAGAATCTTCTAACAATAAATTAATATGTTTTTTTTGAATTATTATTGGTAATTTATTATAAACTGTATATAAAGTTTTATATTTAAGATTGATAATATTTTTAGTGTTATCAGTTAACAGTAATGTATTAATTCTTGATATAATAATTTGTATTTTACTTTTAATAGAACGCATTCCTTCATCATTATTAGACATATCTACTAAATATTGTATAGATTCACTACTAAAAGAAATATCTTCCTTTTTAAAGTTAAAAGCTTTTAGAATATTGTTAATTAGATGTTTGTTAGTAATTTCAAACTTTTCTTTAATATTATAATTATTAATTTTTATTTTAAAAATTCTATCAGCTAAAATTTTATCAACTTTTTTGGGTTCATTATAAGTGAAAATAAATAAAATTCTAGATAAATCTAATTCAATTCCACCCAAATAATTATCACAATTATATTTTTTATTAGTGGTAGTATCAGTTAAATGAACCAACGAACCGATTAATTCTTTACCATGTTCTGTTGTTGATATTTTATCAATTTCATCGATTAATAATATTGGGTTCATAATTTTACTATCAATTATAGAATCTACTATTCTACCTTGTTTGCTACCAATATATGTAAAATTATTTCCAGTTAAAATACTTGAATCAGAACTACCACCTAAAGATATTTTTTTAAGTGGTCTTCCCAATGCTTCTGAAATACTATCAGAAATACTTGATTTACCTGTACCTTTTACACCATATAACCCAATTGCATTAATATGTGATTCTGGGTTTCTAACAATTTGAGAAATTATATTAATAATTTGATCTTTAGGCTTTTCCAGAAATGATAATTTTTTATCAAGAGTTTCTCTAATATTGGTAATATAGTTTTGAATATCGACAATGGGGGAATTTACAGTAATGCCAGAATCATGATATTGACCAAATGGAATAGATAATAATGTGTTTAACCATGTTTTATATTTAATATGTTCTTCAGAAGATGAATTACTACCATAACTATCCATAATTTTCATAAATTTATAAGCAATAACTTTATTATCGAACGACATACTAGATTTTAAAATTTTATCTTTATATGAATCATTATTATTATTAATATTACTTAAAATTTGTTTTTCTAAATCTAACAATTCTTGAGAATCTTGATGTAAAACAATGTTTTGTAATTCTTTTAATAAAGTATTATATTCTGGTGTTAAAATTTCAGTATTTACAATTTGATAAATTTTTTCTAGAATTTTTTGTTTCTTTTCAATAGAAATGTCCATTTCTAAAATATCAACAATTTCATTAGTTGAAGATTTATAATTTAGTTTTAATTGTTCTAATATTTTATTTAATTCAGCAATTCTAGTTATTTCTATATTTTGTTTTAAATCTTTAATTTCATTGCTTAAATCATATTTTTCAAAAAATGTACCATTATATACATTATCAATATATTCTTGAAATTTATCATATTCATCTTTATTTTCTTTATTTTTTATATACACTTGGTTAAAAATATTTTTAATTTGTTTTCTTAATTTCATTTTGTGGATTTTTTTAGATAATATCTCATCATCTCCTTCTTCTTCATCTTCATCTTCTTCATCTTTATCTTCTTCTTCATTTTCTTCTTCTTCTTCTTCTTCTTCTTCTTCATCACTATATATACTATATACAATATCTTCATATTCATCTTCATCTTCATCTTCATATTCATCTTCATCAAAATTTTCGGTTGATGCTTCTGATAAAGTTTCATTATTATTTATAAAATCATCCATACTATCATTATTACTATCTACATCATTATTTATCTTTAAATTCTTATCGCAATTGGTTATTTCTTCCAAATTATATTCCAATTTACGTTTTAGACTTCTAGTTAAAATTACCATATTAATTATTTAATATTTTATATTTATATTAATATTTAATATTTAATATTAAATATTAAATAATTAATATAATTAAAATATAATAATATTTAAAAATGCCTATGGATAGTCCACATGATATAAGAGTATATAATAACGGTAAAAAAGAAATGATTAAAAACTTTTCATTAGAATTGATTCACATAATATTTAAAAACGTGGATGATAAAAATATTAGAATTAATATTTTTAATGATTTTATAAAAGAATTTCCAGAAATAAATAATCATATAGACAAAGTAATGTATTATTAAGCAAACAATCTACTAAATTTTGATATAGACTTTTTAATATCTTTATTTCTACATTTATTAGATAAATTCCATAATTCTTCACTACCAAAAATAAATTCTTCATACACATTTGCTAGAATATATTTAATTTTATAAGTATCATCTCTTAAATAAACTAATCTTTTATAATTAACAATTTCTTCACCTGATTTAGTTATTTCATTAGGGTGAAAAATTTCTTCACCATATTTTTCATATAATTTTCTTTCAGATTTTGAAAAACTATTAGTATTTCTACCAAAATAAGCAGTAGCAACCCTTTGTTGTGTAAAAATAGAATTAAATGCATTACTTCTTACTTTTGGCGTTAACATTTGTTCATCTTGAAGTGCAATAATAGTAGTAATATGATAATGGCGACCTGCAAAAAACAATTTTAATAATTCTTTTGAAGTTCCCCACTCTTTAACATTATCTGCACAATCATCAAATATTAATATAATATTTGGATTAAAATCAATATATCGAACAATACGTTTTTGTTCTTCTGATAAATTTTTATTATTATCAATAATAGTATTATTAAATTTTTTTTTAATGACATGTTTAATAAATTCGTAAATTTTGTTATCTTGTATTTTCTTAATAGATGTAAGATCTGCTTTTTTTTTCGATATGTGTACAGTACTGTAATCATATTGTACAATAGCAGCTTCTGTACATTTTTTAATTTTATTATAAATATATTGTTCTTCTTCAGAAGAACATACAAGAAATAATTGATATAGTTTATCTTGATCGTGTATCAAATTAAATATATCAATAGCTTCTACTTGTCGTTGATATATAGAATTTATTAATTCTATGTCAACATCTTTATGTATACATAATGGTGGAACATGATTATCATACGTATGGTTTAATTCATTTGTAGGAGCAAAAACAATAACATTTGGTATAATATCTTTTAATAGATACAGAATATGCTTAATAATAACACTTTTTCCTGTACCACTGCTCCCATATATTACAGTAGTTTTATGTAAAAAAGAATCATAATCATCTTTTACCATTGGTATTTCGTCATTATCACAAAATATACTCATAGTTTTAAAATATAATTATTAATTAAAATATATATATATTATATAATTAGATATTTTTTAATTAATTTTTAAAATTAATTAATTAAATACTTTGTAATAGTTCATCAACGTCTAATTTATCAATAGGTTGTAGACTCATTACACCACTACCAATATTATTACCGCTACTTGAAATAATAGTAGGGTTTTGAATCTCTCCGAATCCTGTAAATATTTCATTTCTTCCTAATTTTTTAGCTTTATTACAATCATATAATATAATTGAATTATTTATACATAAGCAAATTAATGAGATAATATAAATATAAATAATAATTTTAGTTTGTTTAATAAAACATAAATTGTCATAACCGACACTATATATTTGAACAGTAAAAATACATAAGACCAATAATACTATAATTAAAGACAATACTAGCGGGTTACCAAATAACGATCTTATAGTATTACTTTCATTAATACTTTTATATATATTTGTTTTTGCATCACTTAAAATAATTGCCATTATCAAATTTTAATTATTATATAATAATATATATATATATTATGTTATATAATAATTAAAAATTTTTCAATAATATATTATAATGGAGATAGATAATATTGAAAATATTAATGATGAAAGAATACAAAATAATCAATTATTATATAGTGAAATTATAAATAATGATAATTTTATTAAATGTAAATTATATAAACATCAAAAATTACAAGTAATTAATATGATTAATTTAGAAATGCAATTAAATAATTTGAATATATGTAAAATAAATGAGGGATATTTAAATGACCCAACAAATTCTGGTAAAAAAATAACAATTTTGACATTTTTAACATATCAAAAACAAAAAAAGATATTATTAAAAAACAAATATGAAAAAATATTAATAAATAAAATAGAACAAGAAAATTATAATATTAATTATACACATTTAAACCCTACTGTAATAATAGTCGGTAAGGAATCATATAAAGTATGGGTGTCATATATTAAAAAATATACAAATTTGAAATGTTTTAATATATATAATATTAAATCATTAAAACAATTTAATAAATTATTAATAGATAAATCATATGATATAATCAATTCATATGATATAATTATAATAAAAAATAGTAAAACAAAGGAAAATATTGATAATAATATTAATATTGGTAATAACTTTATAATAAATTTATTTTCTAATATATGTACTAATATTTATTGGAATAGATTAATATTTTATTGTTTTGATCAAATTAATTTACCACATTTATGTAATAAAATTAATAATCATTTTATTTGGTTTATTAGTTCAACTTTTAATTTTAATTTTTCAAATATAAAAAAAAATATACACCATTCATTTTATAACATTAATACATTAAATAGTTTTAATATTATAAATTACATAAATAGTAATCAAATTAAATATATAAATTATATAAAATCTGAGTTTATAACTATTTATAAATCATTAAATTTAAAATCTAATTTATATGATTATAAATTTAATAATATATTAAAATATAATTCAACAAATTTAACATATTATAATAAAATTCAAAAGGACATTGTTGGTAAAATAAAGAATAATATTAATGGTATTGATTTAATTAATCTTTTTAATATTAATAATATTGAATCATTTCATTATTTATTTGTTGAATTATTACCATTAGACGATATTGTATCCTTTTATAAATATAAAATAATTCTAAAATTTATAAATTTACACTTAGATTTTGATATTAGTAATATAGATAATATATATGATAATAAATATATTCAACAATTTATAGATTTACCAACTAATGTATTAAATTTGAAAGATTTTTTATTATTAACTAAATTTAAATATGAAGATAAAATAATTCATATTAATAATTTATTATCAAGAATTGATAATTATATAATTCAAGATGAATGTCCAATTTGTTATAATAATTTAACTGGTAATATGTATTATATTATATTCAAATGTTGTAAATATATGATTTGTAATATATGTTATTATAATGGATTTTTTGCAAATGTTAGACATTTACATACTAATTGTATGTTTTGCCAAAGGAAAATAAATAAAATTGATGATATAATAATAATAAATAACAAAACAAATATAGATACTTATAAATATATTTCAAAATTAAAAGATATAAACATTTATAAAAAATATATAGAAACAAAATCAGTTATTAGTATTATTAATGACATAATAAACAATACTAATAATTTAAATTTAATAAGAGAGAATTTACATCATAAATATTATAAAAAAAATATTATAAATATTAATACAATTGTTTTTAAAAATGGTATAACATCGTTAGATATATTATTAAATAATTCAATATCTAATAATACTAATACTGAAATTAATAGGAAAATAATAATTATATCTGATGATTATATGAAATTATGTAATATATATGAAAAAATAAAATTAAAAAATAAAAAGTTAACAACTAATATTATTTGTAAATATAACAATAGTATTAAACATTTTAAAAATATTATAAATACATTTATTAGTAATAATGATTATAAATGTATATTTTTACATAATATTAGCAATGTTATTAATATAATTAATAATATTATTATAAATATTACAGATATTGTTATTATAGATGATATTAATTTAAATGAAAATAATATTTTATTAAATCTAATTATATTGTATAATAAAATGGAAATTAATACAATTAATATTCATTTGTTAAATCAATGTTAATATTCTTTTAAATCATCTTCATCTGATGAATATTGTAAAGATGGCCCTTTTATTATAGTACTAAACTCATCATCTTCTTCTTCGTTATTTATAATAACGTTTGATAATTTATTTTTTTGTACTATAATGGGTTGGTCAACAATAGGTTTAACAATAGGGTCAACAATAGTTTGGACAATAGGTTTAACAGGTTGAACAACAGGTTGAACAACAGGTTGAACAACAGGTTGAACAACAGGTTGAACAGTAGGTTTAACAACAGGTTGAACAGTAGGTTGAACAACAGGTTGAACAGTAGGTTGAACAGTAGGTTGAATAATAGGTTGAACAATAGGTTTAACTGTTTGAACAACAGGTTGATTAATAATAGGTTCTGCTGGTTGGTAAACTAATTTTTTTATTGATTTTTCTTCTTCAATTTGTGTTTTTTGATCTGTATAAGATTGTTGCATTAAATTTTGTTGTATTATACTATTTAATTTATTAATATTAAATCTTAATTGTGTAATTTGTTCAGTATATATTTTATTAGTACTATTAACAGCATTTAATTCTGTATTTACAGTGTATACTTGTTTTTTTAATTCTTTAATAATGTTATATAAATTTTTATTATTTTCAATTAATTCTTTTTTAGATTTAAATAATTGTTTAATTTTATCTTGCATCTTAACATAAATTTCATTTGGTATCATTTTATGGTTAGAATTTGGATTAACACATTTATTATAGAAATTATCTTTTTCTAATAAAATAGTTTCTATAAATAAATCTTGCAATTGTGTAATAAATTCAGTATTTTCTCTTTTAATTAAAATTGCATTTAAATAATTGTTTTTAACAATGTGTTCAGTAAAACTTCTTAAAGTTTTAACTAAAAGGTAACATAAAATTTCTTTCTTTTTGTCATAACCTAGTTTAACAAAATCAGATTCTGGTACAAATTCTACTAATATAAAATCTGTACATGCATCTACTTCCATATCTGCATATTTTGTAGACGATGTAAAATACTGATGAATACCTTCCAATTCTTTTTCGAAACTAATATTTTTCTCTATACATTTAATATATTCATATATTAAATTTTTATATACTTCTGTTTTATTTAACGTTGGGTTCTTATTTAGTATTATATAAGTTGATTCATATAATGCATTACAATATCTATTAATAAAGTGAGAACCTATAATTTCAGCTTTTGATATAGTTTTGGGATCATATTTTTGTGAAAAATCCATATTTTATTTTAATATTATATTATAATATTTTATATTTATATAATATTAGATAATTAATATTTAAATATAATATAAATATATTATATATTTAAATATGAAAAAAAAAATCATTATTACACCCAATGATATTGTTAAACACAACGATATACCCCAAAAAATAGAGGAAGAAGAAGTTCAAATAAACAATGAGTATTCCTATATAGAATATGAATATTTATATAAATTATTAGATAATAAATTATATTACATTATTGACAATTTTATAATTAACGAACAATATTTGTTTAATTTGAAAAATAAACAAGAGAAGTCTAATATTGATAACATATTAATAAAACAAATATTGAATTATGCAAAACCCATAATTAATTCATATCCAGATTCTACATTATATAAATCTGATAAAGTGAACAATACTAGAAATTCTTTCAATGTAAGGAATAATTTTACAATACAATCTTACATTTATTTTAATAATAAATATACAAAATTTAACATTCCTGCAAATCGAGAATTTGAAATAAAGGGATTTAGTATAGATTATAAACATAATAACAATTATTTGGAGAAGAATATATTAATAAATGAAATATGTGATATTAATTATTTATCACCTTTTAAAGAAAGGAATGGTTGTTATAAAGTTTTAAATAAAATATATAAGAAAAATAAAGTAAATAGGGTTTTATTACAAGATAAAAACAATAGTAATATTTTAAGCGACATATATGATAATATATTATATAATATCAACTTTGATGAACATCATTTATATTATCTATATAATATAAATAATAAAAGTAATCAAAATATGATAACGAATAATTTATTAATATATAAAAAGAATAAATTAAATTTATATGGGAAGAATAATTATTATAATAAAATAAAATTATATAGTAAAGATAATAATAGTTTATTGAAAAAATTAAACGAATTAATAGAATATAAAATAAATTATTATTATACAAATAATTTATATTCAACGTTAAAAAATTCTAATTTACATGTATTATATGAATATTCATTAATATATGGAAATGATAATAAATATATTAAAGATAATATTAAAATATTAACTACCAAAAATGTTGAACATGCAAAAAAATTAATAAATGATAAAATAATGAATAATAATATTGTTATGAATATTAAATTTGAAAATATAGGTAAAGATAAATTTCCAAATTTATTTAATCTTAATCATAAAGATAATAAGTTTAATGATGAAAATGTATTTAATATGTCACAATTAGAAAAAAAATATAAAGATACGATTTTAATAGAATATAAAAAATTAGAAAAATATAATAATGAATATTTATTAAATGATTGTGAACATTTAGATGTTTTAACTAATTTTAGAACAACAAAAGACGATGAAATAAAAAGAGAATTATTTAAAAAATTGTTAACATATGTTGAAATAAATACAAAAAATATACCAACCACAATGTTAAAATGTAAAAAATGTAAATTTGATATTCTTTGTCCACACGTATATGAATATTATAAAAAACTATATGAGTATGATACTTGTACTTTAAATACAACAAAACATGAATACAATATAAAACAATATATTATATCAAAATATATGTCTGATAAGGCCATTAATTTGATTTACTATTGTAAAATATGTTCTGAAGAATTAGGTAAATCCTTTTACATTGAACAATTTCAAGAATTTATAAATAATGAAAGAGTAAATAGAACTAATGAATTAGATGAAATACAGTTATTAATATTAAGAAATACTTATGAAATAGTTAACAAAAATATAAATTTAAATAATGTAATGGTAAAAGAGAAATCATTCATATATACAATAGTAGAAATGTTGCATAATCACATTAGTGAAATTAATATAAATTTAAATAAATCTAAAATGTATACAGAAGAAGATAAATCAAATCGGTTAAAGTTACATACTATTATTTATATATATTCTACATTATTATACATAATAAATAATAATAAAGATATAACGTTTAAAAATATAAATGTAAAGAAAACAATAAAAGGTGGAGAAGCAGTAATTAAAAAAAAAAATATTAAAGAGAATGATAACGCATTTATTCAAAATAAATTTAAAGAAGGGTTTTATATCATAGTAAATACGCAAAATTTATTAATAAATAAACTAAAAATTCAATATGCAGAAATTAAACAATTATTATTACAATATTATAGAAATGTGTCTATTAATAAAAATATATCATTAAATGTAAAACAAGAGAAGCATATATTTAGTATAATAGATTTATTAAAGATAAGTCCAATATATAATTTAGTATTAAATTCTAATAATATATTTCCAATAAAAAACAATAATATAGTAGCAAATAATAAATATGATATTAATAATACTGTATTCTTAATTAATAAATTATTTAATAAAAAAGATATAAAAAAATTAAATAAAAATTCATATTTACTAAATTATGATAATTTATTTGGAAATATTAATATACCATTATATAATAAGAAATATACACCAGATAATACTAATATAAAAAATGATTATGAATATAAATATTTTTCTCATACAAGTATGTTTAAATATTTAATGTTAAATATTTTTAGATATTCTCCATTTTTAAATCAACAAAAAAGTTATCCATCTATAATTCTAACTGATATTAAAAATTATAATGAATATAATGAAAATTGTATAAAATATGAAAAAAAAATGATAGAAATAAATATTAAAAATAATTTATCACCATTTTATTACTTTAAGGGAAATAGAAAAAAAATAAATAAATTTGACATTAATGACATTAATATAAATAAATTTTATGATTTAAATGGTTTAAAGCATAAATTTAATTTATATGCATTAAAAAATAATAATAAAATTAAAATATATAACCATGGTGAATTATTAGAATTATTAGAAAACACACCATTAAAAAAAATAAAAATAGAATATAGAATATGTTCCATATGTAAACAATTAGATATAGATATAGATAATACATCAAAAGACAATATTAAAAAAAATACTGAAATTATTAATACAAACATTTTAAAAAATTCTGAATTAGAATCATTTTTTAACTATTTCTTATTTAAATGTCCAAAAAAAACTTATCATTTATTTAAAGCAGATAAATGTACTTATTGTGATGTAACCAAAGATAAATTATTAAATAGAGATAGGAAATATTTTGATACTTATTATGATCAATTTAAATTAATATTTTCAAAAAAAAATATAGAAAAGACAAAACAATTATCTAATATTAGAAAAGTTACTAATAATAATACATACAAAAATAATATTAAAAATTTGGAAAATTCACTATCTCTAAATGATTCATATTTAAAAAATATTACAGAATTAAATTTAAGTTATATTGATAGATTATCAAATTTTGATAAACTTAATAAAAATTATTTAATAAAATTAGGGTTATTAGAAAAACAAAATTATAAAGATATAGATATAATAAAGGTAGAATCTACAAAAAAACCATTAGAATTAAATAATAGATATTTAAAATTAATTAATTATTTAAAATATATAATTGTATATTATAATACATTTAAGGCAAGTTCAAGGATATTAAAGTTTAATGATTATGATATGTATTTATTATTGGAAAAATATAAAAAAAATGGATTAGATTTAAATAAATTGAAAAAATTACCATCAGTAAATAACAATATATTTAAATTAATTGAATATTATAAGTTAGTATATGATATTGATAAACTAAATACAATAATCTTAAATATCATTTATTATTATTTAATTTTTATATTAGATAGTGGTAAAAAAATGTCTACAGATGTTAATAAAATATCTATAGAATTTGTACAATTAGTATTGAAAAAAATATTACATTACGACGAATTAACTAGTAATTTTGATTATCAAAAAATACAAAACATTCTATATAAAAAGGACAAGAAAGGAAATGTACAAGAGGAAGTAAACGACGAAGGTGATAAATTATTACCAGCTAAACTTATTGATAATTATGAAGATGAAGAGGGTGCAGAAGAAGTGAATGATCTTGAAGATATTTTTGATTATAATGGATTTGATTTTGACGCTGAGGATGAAGATAACTTATAATTTAAATTATATAATAATAAAAAAAACAATACTTTTTAATAATCATCATATTCTGAAACCTCTTCTAACATTGGTATAATATCAAAATCATCCAATGTAACATATTTTGAATTATTATATCTAAAATGGGAGAATCCATATTCATATAAAAGTTCAAAATCCATATTATTAGAACATGTTTTATATTTAATTTTTTTATATTGAATAATATCTAAAATATTATCAATTAAATTAAAAAGTAATTTACAATTTTGACAAGTATTTGTAAATTGACAAATTTTATCTAATCTAAAATATTTTCTAAATAATTTATTTTTTAATAAAAGATTCATATTAAAACTATATTTAAATGTATCTTTTAAAAGATATAATAATCTTTGTTTATATTCACATTTGAAATCAATATTAGTTAATATTTCATTATTAATAACATCCAAGGGTAAATTATTATTTTGTAAATGATTTATAATATCATTACTTAATATTTCATATTCATTGTATTTATTAATATATTTAACATTAATAAATCTAATAAAATTAGTAGTATTAATATTATTTTTTATATATTTTAATTTATGTTTAGTATTTTCACAATTAGTACAAACATCTTCATCACATTTAATAAAAACATCATATTTTTTTTGTAATAGGTTATATAAAGATTTTAATACTTTGTATAAATTTTTACACCCGCCGCTATTATTACATTGTAATTTAATATTAACATTATCTAATATTTCAACAAAATTATCATCAACATTAGTATACTTTTGTATTAAACTATTAATAAAAATATTATAGTTTTCTAATAATAAAACAGATTTAAGGTTATAGTCGCACATACAGGTTATATAAATATAGATAAAATATAATCAATTTTTAATAAAAAAAATGGTATATATTAATTAAATGCTTTAATAAAATTATTATATCTAATCAACTGATTAGATAATGTATCATTTTTTAATTTTAACGTATATTCAAATTTTTTGTGACGTTGTTTATTTTTAAAATTTTTAAACAAAATTACAATATTTTTTTTATTAATTTTACAATATGATATATTTAAAATAGATACACATTTTCCATCAGTATATGGTTTTATAATTTTATGTAAATGTATCAAAAATTCTTTATTAGTTTTTTTATAACTAATAATTTCATCATTTTCATTAATACTTAATACATTAATATCAATGTTTAATTTATTTAAAACCATCTTAATATTAATATACAAATAATTTAATATATAATAATTTAATATATACAATAAAATCAATTTTTTAATATAATATTTTTATTCAACACTAAGTAATTTAATTAATTCATGTATTTCATTTTTTATAATAATCATTTCAGCTTTTATACTCAACTTAATTTCATATTGGTGTTTTAATAATTGTGATAATTCATCTAATTTCTTTTTTTTATTAATTATTTGAGTTTTATAATCACCGTCATCTGTTATTATCTCTTCCTTTACACCAGTATTTTCTTGGATAATATCATTATTTTCTTGGATAATACTATCACTATCTTTACTATTTTCTTCAATATTTCTTAAAATTTGATTACGTCTATTTGTATAAAAATTAGGATCAACTTTGTCTTCCATGTTTTAGTTTAATATATTATATATTTATATATATTAAAATGGAAATTAATTATCTATATTTAATTAAAATCATAAAAAATTGATTAAAATATAAACATTAATATAAATATTTAAAAACTGTATACAACTCAATTATTGTATACATTTGGATATATAAAGTATATAATAATATATAATTTATATTAAAAAATTAAAATTATAACTTATATATTATATAAATTTAAATTTTATAATGGAAATTTCTAAATCCTTTGATCCTAAGGTTGAATATTTGGAGTTAAAACAACAAAATAACTTGAATACAATCTTGAATATCAAAAACAATGAAAGGTCAAAAGAATACATTAAATTGTCTGATTTTTTAAAGACTTGTGAAATAACCAAACAAGATAAAGATTATAATAATAAACGCAATATATGTGATGTATATAGCAAAAAGGTATATGCTATTGATAGTGAAAATGTACCAATTTTTATGGATTTGTTAGAACAATGTAGATTAAACAAGTTAAATTTAAATTTTACAGAATTTCAACAATCCAACATTGAACAAAATGAAGGATCTGGAATTATGTTAGATTTTGACATTTTGACGAAAACTGAAAATAGTGTATTAAATTTGGTTAATTTCAATGAATTAATATATAATATATTTCATATACTTAAAGATTTAATAGATTTAAAATTAAACAATAATAGTAATGAAGAATATGAGATGATTAATGATGAAATGGAATCATTAAAACAATATGCAATAATTATAAAAAAAGAAAAACCAGTATTAAAAGATACATTAAATCTATATAAGGATGGTTTTCATATTTTAATTCCTGGCATTAAGGTAACTAGGGAAGTTAAAAAATATTTAATTAAAAAATTATTAAAATCAGATAAAATACAACATATATTTAAGAGTAATAATATTAATTTAGATTTAAAAGAAATTTTAGATACAAATTCTACATCAGTACCAGTTCATTTCTTTGGTAATTGTAAAACAGGAAGTATTCCATATATATTACATAGTGTTTATAGGTTATCAATAGATAGTTCTCAGATAACACACCCTGTAGATGTAACTAATATGTTTAATGAGAAGAGTGTAAACTTATGTTACGAGTTTAGTATTAATTTTATAAATCAGTATGGTATAATATTGTCAAAAAAATTTTATAAACCCCATGCTCATTTATATGAAGAAATTCAACTACATAACGAACAATATAAATTAAATGATATAGATTTAGAAATGGATGAAATCAATAATGATATATCATTAAAAGAACTATATATTCCGGATACAAAATATGTAAAAAGTTTATTAAAGTTATTATCAGAAGAAAGAATTAACGATCGCAACGGTTGGAGAAATATAATATATGTCTTAGCAAACATAAATAAAGAATTCAAATCATTAGCAAAATGGGTTAGCAAACGTAATCCAGAAAAATGGAATTCATTAGAATTTGAGAAATTGTGGACAGAGGCAACATGTGCAAATTCAGAAAATATAAATAAATTAACTATTAGGTCATTAATATTTTGGGCTAAAGAAGACAATTTAGAACAATATAATTTAAATAATATGGAATCTATTAAAGGTATTATAATAAAAGATATACATAATAGAATATTGGTTGGTGATTTAAAACATTATCAATTTGCTACATATTTATTTCATATGTTTAAAGATAAGTTCGTTACAGATTATGAAAATAAAGATACTCAATGGTATGAATTTGTATTACCATCTGATAGATATATTAAAGGTCAATTATTTAAATGGAGATTAGAAGATAATAAACCAGATAATTTAATTAATTATATGTCCACAAATTTAATACATATATTTGACGAAATTATAAATGAAATAGATTTAAGAATAGCAAACGAAGAAGAAAAAAATATAGTTGATTATTTAATAGTTATTAAAAAAAAAGTAATATCATCAGTTAAACAATTATATACCAACGCTTTTAAATGCGCTATTATTAAGGAATCTGAAATATTATTTAGAAAACGTGGTTTTATAAATTCTTTAAATAGTGATAAAGATATTATGGGTGTAGGTAATGGTGTATTAAAGTTATCTTCAGAACCAGAATTAATCGAAACATACCATACTTATCCAATTTCACAATTTACAACAATAGATTATAAACCATATGATCCAAATTGTGAACATGTTAAAAAAATACATAATGTTATTAAATCATTGTTTCCAGATGAAGAACAAGATGCTTACGAATATATATTATATTATTTGGCATCATGTTTAGATGGAAAACCAAAACAAAGTATTATATTGATAATTATAGGTTCTGGAGCTAATGGTAAATCTTTCTTTATAGAGTTTGTTAATTCTATTTTAGGAGATTTCTACGGTACTAAAATGCCTTTGACATTTTTAACAGATAAAAGAACTAAATCATCTGGTGCAGATCCAAGTTTTATGAATTTAGAACATGCACGTTTAGCTCATTATTCAGAAGCTAATCAAGACGATGAGTTAAATACTGCTAAAGTTAAGGAAATTACTGGACAAGAAACATTATCAGGAAGAAATTTATTTGAAAAACAAAAAACTTTTCGTCCAGCTTGTATGCACTTAGTTACAACAAATTTCCATTTTGGAATCAAAACAACAGATCATGGGACGTGGAGACGTATACGAACATACCGATTTAAAAATACATTCGTACCAAACCCAGATGAAAATAACAAATATGAGAAAAAGATCGACCCTAAGGTTGCAGAGAGTTACGCATTTGATGAAAACTTAAAAACTGCATTCTTTTCAATATTAGTTGAATATTATAAAAAATTACAAATTGAATATGGTGGCAATTTATTAAATGTACAATCTAAAACTATTGATTTTGAAACAAATGAGTATAGAAATAATGAAGATATTATTAATAAGTTTATTGATGAAAGAGCAGTAATATCTCCTCATTCTGATGGTATGATTCAAGAATCAATAGATGTATATAAAAGATGGTATACTAATTTCATTGAACATGAGTTAAATGTAAAATTAACACATATTCCACAATTATTAAAAAATTCTAAAATTGGTAAATATTATAAAGAAGAAATTAATGGTATTTATCTAAAAGGTATTAGATTTTTAGAATCACCTGATGAAACATTGATAGAAGGTGAACAATATTATAAATTGTTTGAAATAGAAGAAAAAGAAGAAAAAGAAGAAAAAAAAGAAGATGAATAAGTATTATATAATTATTATATATTTTTAATATAATCGTCAAATTTAGTATTTTTTTGTACTATGTTTTGTACTTTCTTTTTTGGCTTTTCTACAGGTTTTTCAATAGGTACATATATTATATCAGCACCCATACTTTGACATTCTTTTAAATTACTGTCTCTATTATTTAAATCAGATTGTAACGATTCTGTTTGTTGTTGTAATGATTTAATTTTATTTTTTAAATCGTTTGTAGTTTTAAGTTGTTCATTAATTTTATTAAATTGTTCTTCCGCAATTTTTGATTTTTCTTTTAATTCTTTTTCTACTTTAGCTTTTTCAGCTAATGTCTTTTCAACTTGTTGTTCAAATTTTGTCCTTTCAGCTAATGCATTTTGTTTTTGTTGTTCCTCATTGTTTTTTTCATTTATAATTTTTTCAAGTTCTTGAGTTTTCTCTTTTAATTTATTTAACATTTCACTATTAGTTGTATTACAATTTATTAATTCATTACCTATAGCTTTTTTAGATTCTTTACAAGTGTTATTTGCTGTTGTTAAATCTTCAATGTTCTTTGCTTTATTACGTTCAGCTTCTTCTAATTCAGCTTTACGTTTTAATTCAGCTTTACGTTCTTCTTCAGCTTTACGTTCTTCTTCAACTTTACGTTCTTCTTCAACTTTACGTTCTTCTTCAGCTTTACGTTCTTCTTCAACTTTACGTTCTTCTTCTTCTAATATAGCTTTACGTTCTTCTTCTAATTTAGCTTTACGTTCTTCTTCTTCTAATTTAGCTTTACGTTCTTCTTCTTCTAATTTAGCTTTACGTTCTTCTTCTTCTTTATCTTTATGTTCTTC
>Ga0255039_10000116_pt1 | contig 26561 bp, 17 predicted proteins | sample BC1_12_1_MG_FD_181713 | JGI IMG/M metagenome (GOLD analysis project Ga0255039, IMG submission 181713) | Seawater microbial communities from Strait of Georgia, British Columbia, Canada - BC1_12_1 | ecosystem: Environmental > Aquatic > Marine > Strait | place: Canada: British Columbia | collected... | reverse complement strand
TGCCCAGTACATTGCAAGGTAGAATGCGCTGCCACGATTGTCAATTTCTTTCACTTTTCGTGATGGTGATTTACTATTTTCTAAGTAAACACTTATGGCACCATCTAGTGCGTCAGCGAGTATTTTTGCCTTTTGATTACCTGTAAGCGCTGCGAGTTGCTCTAATGAAGGTACGATGGCGCAATATTCTCCCAAAGAATCCCAGCGAAGATGACCTTCATTTAAGAATTGTTCAACATGTTTAGGCGCTGAACCGCCGGCACCTGTTTCAAATAAACCGCCGCCGTTCATCAGTGGTACGATAGATAACATTCTGGCAGAAGTACCAAGTTCTAAAATAGGGAATAAATCTGTGAGGTAATCTCTTAGAACATTTCCAGTGACAGAAATAGTATCTTCACCTTTTCTAATTCTCTCTAATGAAAAAGCCATGGCATCATCAGGCGTCATGATTTGGATATCACAGTTGGTTGTGTCGTGTTCAGGCAGATAGGTATTTACTTTATTAATAATTTCTGCATCGTGGCCGCGCGCTTTGTCAAGCCAGAAAATAGCTGGTGTACCACTCGCTTTAGCTCGGGCAACTGCAAGGCGTACCCAATCGCGTATTGGGGCATCTTTGGTTTGGCATGCCCGAAATAGATCACCTTTTTCAACTGTTTGCTCCAGAATAACTGTGCCATTACTATCTATGACCGCAATGATGCCGTTGTCTGGCGCAGTAAACGTTTTGTCGTGTGAACCATATTCCTCAGCTTTTTGTGCCATAAGACCCACGTTTGCTACGGACCCCATTGTTGCAGGGTTAAATTGACCATTCTTTTGACAATCTGCAATGACTGCTTGGTATATGGTTGCGTAACACCTATCAGGAATAAGGCATACGGTATCAACGAGTTGATCATTTTTGTCCCACATTTTGCCACCATCACGCACAACATTTGGCATTGAAGCGTCAATAATAACGTTGTTAGGCATGTGTAAATTGGTCACACCTTTACGCGAGTCTACCATCGCTAGTTCAGGTGCAATATCGTATACCGCAGCAATATCTGCTTCGATTTCAGATTGTTTTTCAGGTGAAAGTTTGCTCAGTTTGCTAAGTATGTCTGCCAACCCGTTATTTACGTTGGTACCGATTTTAGTCAATGCATCTGCATGCTTTTCTAAGGCTGTTTTGTAAAAAACTGATACACAGTGGCCAAACATAATTGGATCAGATACTTTCATCATCGTTGCTTTGAGATGTAATGATAGTAGCGCACCGTCTGCCTTTGTGGTATTGATTTCTTTAGCAAAATATGCTTGCAAGGCAGCGACGTTCATCGTTGCAGTGTCGATAATTTCACCCGCTTGTAGGGCTACTTTATCTTTTAGTATTTTTTTAGTGCCATCTGTGCCAGTGAATTCGAGCGCTACGGTACATGCATCGTTGATAACGGCAGATTTTTCACTCGCGTAGAAATCTTTTTCTGTCATATGTGCAACGCGCGTTTTGGATCCAGTAGATGGCCATGGCTTCATCATTTTATGGGGATTTTTTTGGGCAAAGCTTTTTACAGAGGCTGCTGCTCTACGGTCAGAATTTCCTTCTCGCAGAACAGGGTTTACTGCTGAACCAAGTACTTTTGCGTATCGATTTTGTATCGCTGTCTCGTCAGGCGTTGACGGTTCTTCAGGGTAATTAGGTATGTCATACCCTTTATCTTGCAGCTCTTGGATCGCAAATTTAAGTTGGCCTATTGAGGCGCTAATATTTGGAAGTTTGATTATATTTGCTTGTGGGGTTTTGGCCATTTCACCAAGTGCCGTAAGCGCATCTGGTAATTGTTGAGCTGGGGTCAATTGCTCAGGGAAATTTGCAATAATTCTGCCCGCAAGTGATATGTCTTTGGTTTCAATCTCAATCCCGCATGTCTTGGCATAAGCCTGAACCACTGGTAGTAATCCATAAGTCGCAAGCGCAGGTGCTTCATCAATTTTGGTCCAAGTAATTTTATGTGTTGTCATGGTTAAATCTTAAATCCTTAAATTTGGTTAATGGTGCTAAAATCTGCCATTTGGCACGCATGCTAAATTTTGGGGTAAATTATGCAGATTTTAAGCGATTTTCTTCGGTTTTAACTAATATTTTATTTTACACATGGCGACATATTAGTCAATTGGAAAGAATAAGAGGAAAATAGTAATTAAGTCTATAAAGGTGACATTTCAACCCATATTTTCACGGCGGGATTTTTGTTTCTCTATGATATCTATGGCAATGGCCTTAATTTTTTTGAGATCTAGTTTTCCTGTCCCCAGTACAGGGATCGTCTCGATGGGGTAGTAGCTGTCTGGTTTGGGGCGCCATAAGTTTGGCAGATTACTTTCGGAAACGAATGCGACCAATGCATCGACATGCCCTGCTTCTGACGTATAGAGGACGATGAGTTGCTCCCCTTTTTTCTCGTCAGGTACGGCGGTTACAACGACTGATTGTATAGGGCTCTTTAATCCATTGGTAAACACTTCCTCTATTGCGATATGTGCGACCATTTCGCCGCCAATTTTACTAAAACGAGAAAGGCGATCTGTAATGGTGATAAACCCGCGATCATCTAATTTAGCGATATCACCGGTGTGATACCACCCATCTTTGATTACTTCATTGGTTTTTTCAGTGTCATTGAGGTAGCCAAGCATGACGTTGTGTCCCTTGATCAATAGCAGCCCTGGCGTATTGGCATCGAGTGTTTCAAATGTATCAGGGTCGACAATTTTAGCGGCAACACCTGGTATAGGGTGCCCTACGGTGCCGGGGTAGTTAGCCACTTGACGGACGCCGTCGAGACGAACGTTCGGTAAATTTAAGGATACCACCGGTGATAATTCAGTAGCGCCATATCCTTCAAGAGGATAAATGCCAAATTTTTCTTCGAATGATTTACCGACGCGCTCTTTGAGTTTTTCTGCACCCACGATAACGTATCTTAGGTGGGCAAAATCTTCTTGTGAAATGCGACGTATGTAACCAGCCAAAAATGTTGGTGTGGCAATCATTAGCGTCGCTTTATGTTTTTTTGCCGCCGCGGCAATGTCCTTGACTTCTAGTGGATTTGGTATATATGTAATTTGAAAACCGTTTGTCAGTGGCATCCATATGGTTGCCATGAATCCAAATGAGTGAAAGAATGGCAAGAAACCGAGCATTACATCGGTTTTTTCAAAACGAATACATTCGGCCATGCGTCTGACATTATTTAATATATTGTGGTGGCTAAGCATTACACCCTTGGGCACGCCGGTAGATCCAGAAGAGAATATAATCGTCGCTACGTCGGTAGCGGTTTGATGCCGAATGGCGCGCATAGCAAACGTGGGTAGAAAAAGTGCCTTGAGTAATGCGACTGGTTTTTCTAATGGTTTGATATCTTTACGAAGGTCTTCCAGGTAAAATAAATTATCCAACGATTTAAACGGTTCGAGTTTTTTGATAAACAGGCGAGAGGTTAGTATTAGTTTTATTTCACATGCATCGATCGCGTGTTGTACAGATTCAGGGCTTCCGGTAAAGTTAAGATTGACGGGTACTTTGCCAAGTAAACTAATTGCGAGATTGGCAATGGCGCCGCCACATGAAGATGGAAGCAATACACCGACTTTCTCTTGGCCAGTCGTTTTAGGCGAAATTTTTTGGGACATAAAAAAACTGGCAGCCAATAGTTTGATATTGTTAAGCTCAGTATTTGCATCTGTCATGACTGGTCGGAGTGGATACCGTCTCGCCTGTTTGATAAACGTATGTATCAATGTTTTATGCATTTGTTTCTCGGGGGCATAATCGTTACAGCTTAACTCCCGTATTGCTTGCCGTAGCCCAAAGGGTTCAATACTGTTAGGTAATGGTTTGCCAAACTCAATTGATAATGGGTAACGATATTGTTTGGGGATTGTAGAAAACATTCTTCCCCATCTATAGCTCAAAATTGAACCCCAAGCACCACCTAAATAAGCTGGAATAATTGGCACATCTGTACCTTTTACAATTTTTTTATATCCAGGTTTAAAATTTTGCATTGTCCCCGTACGGGTGACACCACCTTCTGGAAATATTGCAACTAATTCTCCGTTCGCTAAAGCCTCGCGAGCAATGCGAAAGCTGGTCATTATCTTTTTAGGTGGGTCTTTTTCAGAAATGGGGATAATACCAACAAGGTTCATGAATGGTTTTAGCCACCAAAGGTCAGTGAGTTCTCGTGCCATTAAAAATCGAATACGACGTTGTTGTGTTGCTGTTAGAAAAATGCCGTCAAGCCAAGTGACGTGGTTGCAAATGATAAGTGCGCCTGTATGTGTGGGTACGTTTTCAACGCCTGTGGTTTTAATGCGATAAAACATTCTCATGGTACCGCAAACGGCGAGGCGTAAAACATGTATGCCTTGATGTGCGGTGATATATAATGCACCAATAACCGTGATGGTACCAATGATTTTAAATGCGGTTGCAGGGGAATAGTGTTTGTTTAAATAAGCATTGAGACCAGCGGCAAACAAGATGCCAATCCAGCTGATAAAATTCATGGCAGCAAGGGTCTTACCAAGCTTTTCCCTGGGGGAATGATATTGTATATAGGTATGCAGGGGGACAATATAGAATCCACCAAAAAACCCTAGTAATGCAAGCGATCCACATGCTAAAAGCATTGCCCGTGATATTGCCAATTGACCTATGGTGAGCACGATGGCATTGTCTGGCGAGATGCACCCAAGTAAAAGTATTGATAGGCTAAAGCCTAATGCACCTAATGGTACTAACCCGACTTCGATGCTTTTGCCACACATCCGACCAGCAATAAATGATCCGAGGCCAATGCCCAAAGAAGCAAGTATGAATAAATATCCGCTGTTGTCAGTTGATAGTCCTAATATTTCTTCGCCAAAACTTATGGTGTTCATTTGGGTGAAACCAGCGAATAATGAAAACAAGGCGGAACTACAAAGTACGATCCTTAATTTTGCAATGCCTTTGATCTCTTTCATGGTTGTAATAATGTCTGCAAAAAAGATAAGAGATGGTGTTTTGATAATGCCGACTGCTGCAGTTTTAGGTATATTGCGACTCATGGTAATGCCGATTAGGGCAATAATGATGCACATGCAGGCACTTAGTATATATGCATCTGTCTGCCATAATGATAATCCGAGGATTTGTCCAAAAATAATGGCGAGGTATGTTGCCATTTCTATTTGGGCATTGGCTCGGGCAAGGCGTGTTTTGTCGATCAGTTCGGGGATAATGGCATATTTGGCTGGGCCAAAAATGGCGCTTTGGCTGCACATCAAAAAAAGTACACCATAAACCCCTGCCTTGCTGCCAAGGAAGAAGGCAACTGTACCCAAACTCATGATGATGAGCTCTGAAATTTTTGTCCAAACGATGATTTTTTGTTTACTAAACCGATCTGACCAATTACCGCCAAGCGCCGTGAATAGTAAGAAGGGTAATGCAAAGACTAAGCCGATTAAGGAAAGGATATTTGGATTGGTTAAAGTGCCGTCATAAAGTTTGATTAAAAATCCAAACATGAGCCAGCGGAATACGTTGTCGTTCATCGCGCCAAAAAACGCGGTTGCGGTAAGCCAGTGGATACCAGCGTCTGATTTTTTTGATGGCCTTGTTGATGTGATCATAGATGTAACCATATAGGATTATCATAATTTAGGCAATCATAATTAGGTCGTTTTCAAAACAGAACTAACTTGATACATGCATCTGTGATGGCGAAAGTGTATTGTCAGCGATAATTGCATCGGGTTGTTTTCCAAACGTAGTTAGGATATGTGCATATACTTCATGATATGTTTTTGTATACTGACTTAACAGTTCGTGGGGGCCGGTATCAATATGTATCGTATTGAGATTGTTGAATTTTTTGTCTAATATATCTAAATTAAATTTAGCATCAACTGTGGTGTCGTTGTTTCCTTGAATGACTGTTAATTTACGGTCGATTGGTGTCGCCTTGGCAATAACGTTGTCCCAGTTAAATAAGGATTTTACCCATTGCAAGTTGACATGTTTGTATTGTAAGGGGTCTAGGTAATGTCCGTGGGCATCGAGTAAGTATTTATCAGGTTGATTAATAAGGGTGCGCGGCATTTTTGAAATAAAATGCTTGGTAAGTAGATAAATGAATTTAGAGAGACGCCATTTTACAGAGCGTACCAACGGGGCAACAATGATGACATGTTTAAAGGGATCTAGTTTTTCAATAAGGAGCATATCCAAAGGCGCAACAGCCCCTGTAGAGTGGCCAATGATGTTAATATCACCTCCTGTGTATCGCTTAGTTATGTCACAAAAATCATTTAGAATTGCGCCATATGTGTGAAACGAGTTAATAGAAACTTCAGGTCCGCTAGAGAGGCCGTGCCCTGGCATGTCATAAATGGCAACATTGAAGTAGCTCGCAAGTAGAAAATGGACGAGATGTGCAAGTTGCCCAGCATGATCATAAAGACCATGCATGATAATGACGGTGTTGGCCGATTTGTTTTGGATAAAAATATGGCCAGCCAATGTATAACCATTTGACTCAAAGGTACCGGCGCGGTGACGTCCGATAAACTGCAAGGGTAAAAAGCGATAATGTTCATAATAATGATCAAGGATGGGGTTATGTTTTTCGGCGTTGTGTGCAGTAATTGAACCTATAGTGTTACGTATTTCCTCTTTATTGATAGAGAAATGGGTATTCCCCTGTGATGGTGGCATGGAAGGGAAATTAACCAAGTTGATTATGTTGTGATTTGAAGGCATATTGTCTATTTTCTTGCCATGAATTTTCGCTTTTTATATGCTTACCTAAGTGGTCTATCGGTGTTTTTATACAACACCTTGGGCTTAGAATTAGATAAAGTTTTTCGTTTTCATCAGCCGGCCATTTTTGTGTGCTATTTTTGTATTATTGTGACATTAATACAATTGCAACTACTGTGCCAACGGTATTTATAACACGTAAACCCTTTGTTATTAGTTGGTTACGTATTATTAAAATATGGCTAATTTATATTACTATTGACATGAAATGTTGGTGTGGTATACATATATTGACTATGGCCAAAATTGAGATACAAAAAGAAGATTTACAGTTTTTTCGTTTGATATGGGAAGCAACCTTTTCGAATCCGTTTGGTCAACGGCGGGAAGATATTTTTGAGTCTCTCGGCGGTTCGCCATCATACAAGGGGCATTTGGATCCCAAAATACAGGCAGATCTCGATCGCTTAATTACCCACTATCAAGCGCTTGGCGGTCAAAAGGTGAGTGATTTTCAGACCAAAGACCAAGCGCTTGCTAAACATATTTTCCTCTGGCAAATTTATCATCAATATGCAGATCTGTTCGATCTGTTTATTGAAGATCAAGACAATATCCCTTCTGCGGGTGAGCATGTCGTATTTGCTAAATCCATTTTAGATAAAATGTCGTTGGTTGGATTGGCTAAGGCAGAAAGTACTTTTTACTTAGCGTTATTTTATCAATTGCGACGTGGATGGTATTTCATTGTACGCGGGTTGGTTGGTTGTTCAAAGCCAATGCGAAAGTTACGTATGGATTTGTGGAATACGCTGTTTACAAGTGACATGTTCCAATATGAAACCCTATTATTCGATAGAATGGAAGATTTTTCTACGATGTTACTAGGGCCAACAGGTGCTGGTAAAGGGGCATGTGCTAGGGCAATCGGCAAGAGCGGCTTTATTCCTTTTGATGTCAAGGCCGGAAAATTTAAGGCATCTTTTAACGATACTTTTGTCTCTGTTAATTTATCAGAATACCCAGAAACACTTTTAGAATCTGAATTGTTCGGTCACGCTAAAGGTAGTTTTACTGGTGCAATAACGGGTCATGATGGCGTCTTGTCTACTTGTAGCAGACATGGTTCAATATTTCTTGACGAAATCGGCGATGTTTCTGGGGCAGTGCAGCTTAAATTGCTTAAAGTCTTAGATGAGCGATTATTTTCTCAAGTAGGTTCGCATGCGACAAAGCGCTTTGATGGACGCGTAATTGCTGCTACAAATCAATCGTTAGATCAGCTTAGGTTAGATGGAAAATTTCGTGATGATTTTTATTATCGATTATGTAGTGATGTTATTGAAGTGCCATCATTACATGAAAGATTTGCTGAGTGTCGTGAAGAACTTGAAATGTTGGTTAAACATTGTGTGGAAGGTATTGTAGGGCAGTCGTCTTGCGCTGTAGTTGATCAAGTGCTCGAAGTGATTGATCAGAAACTCGGCGCAACGTATTTATGGCCTGGTAATGTACGTGAATTGGCACAATGTGTCCGTTCTGTGCTTGTGAAGAAGTCGTATAGTGGGGATAAGCAGTTACCTTTGTCTGATTTAGAGACGGTGATGGCTACCGGTGAAATGACTGCACAGGCGTTAACCAAGCGGTATTGTGAAATATTATATCACCACATGGGCAGTTATGCGGATGTCGCCAATAAAATTGATTTGGACTGGCGCACCGTAAAAAAATATTTAAGTGATGATTGATGTTCTCTTTTTAATCATATCTCAATGTTGGTATTTAGCACGATTTAAATACGATATAAAATGTGAATATGATTTTTGGTTTTATAAACGAATGATTAAATTAGAAAAAAACGTATGCAGTTTGATAACATAGTTAGTAGTAAAGATAAGTCAATAGTGGCGAATTGTGTGCGTCTAATGCTTTCGGTGTTGTCTAGTCTGTATGGATGTGTCATTTCAATACGAAATATCCTTTTTGATGTTGGCATCTTTAAGTCGGTAAAACTCTCTATACCTGTGATTTGTGTCGGCAATCTAACTGTAGGGGGTACCGGTAAAACCCCCATGGTTATTTATGTGGTAAGAATGCTTTTAGAAATGGATAAGCGCGTTGTTATTTTAAGTCGTGGATACAAGTCAAACGCAGATGGTAGTAATGATGAAAACATTTTGCTTAAAAGTGCCTTGCCGGGGGTTGAAATAGTTGTTGATGGTGATAGGGTGCGTGGCGGTAGGTTCGCTATTGAACAATATAATCCAGATATCTTGGTAATGGATGACGGCTTTCAGCACCGTCGCTTGCGTCGTGAATTAGATATCACTTTAGTCGATGCGCGATCTCCTTTCGGTTATGGATATGTAATACCGCGCGGGTATTTAAGGGAACGTAAAGAGGGGTTGCGTCGATCAGATGTTGCGATAATTACGCGTGCAGATCAAGTAAACGGGGCGCGTTTAAAATCAATATCAAGTTCAATAGCATCGTTGACAAATAATGGGATACAATGTACTGCGACTCATGCGCCAGTAGCATTATATGATATGGATAATAATGCAATAGCCTTGTCAGATCTCAAAAGCAAGCCTGTGTATGCTTTTTGCGCCATTGCCAAGGGGGAAGCCTTTGTAGAAACGCTTAGTGCACTTCAATGTAAAATCATAGGTCACAAATTTTTTCGAGATCACCATCATTACACCGAGCAGGAGATTGAATCAGTCGTTAATGCGGGTAAGGGCGGCGGTGAAAAGGTTGATAATTGGTACGTGACTACAGAGAAAGATTGGGTTAAAATAGCCCTTTATTCGCCGTCAGTACTTAAAAATGTATATCGACTGCAAATTGAAGCAAAATTAAACGACCCAAATGGTCAATTGAAAGCGCGCTTAAAACAATTATGAGTGAATCACAAAAACAAGCATATGGTCCAATTGATGTTGCCGGTTTGAAAACATTTGCCATGGATCAGCGGCATCACAAGGCATCACTTGATTGTGCGGGGAAATTGCCTGAAGCAGATGTTTCGTGTAGTCAGTTCCTTGAGAGTTTGCCAGATTTTCTTGGCGCAAAAGAACTTAGGGGGTTGGCACAAGTGATTGCTGCGGCATATAAAAATGAACGTCCTGTGGTATTTGCGATGGGGGCGCATGTGATAAAGGTGGGCTGTTCACCAATTGTTATTGATCTTATAGAACGTGGCATTGTCAAGGGTGTCGTATTTAATGGCGCTGGTGGCATTCATGATTTCGAAATGGCTGCAGCTGGTCAAACCAGTGAAGATGTAGGTGCCAATTTAAAAGATGGCCGCTTTGGGATGACACAAGAGGCGCCTGAAATTATGTCTGCAGCAGCATTGAAAGGGCACCGTGATGGCACAGGGTTGGCGTACGCCTTAGGCGCGTTGATTAACGAGCGAAATTGCCCTAACAAGGCGCAATCTATTTTCGCAATGGCCCAAAAACATAACATTTTATCCGCGTTACATGTAGCAGTTGGTACAGATACAATTCATATGCATCATAATGCAGATGGGTGTGCTATTGGGGCAGCTTCGCTGATTGATTTTCGTCGGGTATGTAATATCGTTTCACAGTTGGGTAATGGCGGTGTTTGGTTGAATATTGGTTCAGCAGTGATATTGCCTGAAGTATTTTTAAAAGCAGTTTCTGTCGCACGAAATTTGGGCGCAGATTTAGATAAAATGGTGACGGGTAATCTTGATATGATTCGTCATTATCGCGTGCAACAAAATGTGTTATCTCGTCCAGTGGAAAAAGGCAATAGTTATGCCGTTACAGGGCACCATGAAATTTTGTTACCGCTGTTACGTATGATGATTTTGCAACAAATATAACGCTTGAAATAGATAAAGATTAATGGGTGAATCATGTTATTGGTATCACTTGTTAATGGTATAGGAACGACATGTATAATCGACTATTAGAACTTATAAATAATGTAGGTGCTCCAAAGATTTTATTGATTGGCGACTTTATGCTCGATCGGTATTTGTATGGGTTTACCGATAGAATTAGTCCAGAGGCGCCAGTGATGGTGCTGAATGTTAGCGAGCGTGAGGTAAAAGCTGGCGGGTGTGGATCAGTAGCCGTTGATTTGTCTACACTTGGTTGTGAGGTGACATGTGTGGGTATGGTTGGCGATGATTTGGTTGGTCGTGAACTTAAAGACATTCTAAATAATTTAGAAGGTGTTAATGGCGATGGTATTATCACTGTGGATGATAGGCCAACGACCAGTAAAGAGCGTATTATTGGTTTGGCGCAACATCGGCATCAGCAACAGTTAATGCGTATTGATGAAGAGTCGTGTTTGCCGGTATCTGCGAAAGATCAAGCAAAATTTGTTTCTTTTATTAAAAAGGCGATCAATGATTGTGATGTAGTATGCTTAGAAGATTATAATAAAGGAATGCTTAAGGGTAATTTTTGCACAACAATTATCGACATTGCAAATGCGTCAGGTAAACATGTTTTGGTCGATCCTGCAGCCATACAAGACTATAGTCGTTATCAAGGGTGTTGGATGATAAAGCCAAATCGTCGTGAAGTCGCTATGGCAACCGGAATTGAAATAGAAGGTGACACTTCTTGCCAAAGGGCCGCAAAAAAGTTGGCTAGTACATTGTCGATTGAAAATGTAGTAGTTACTTTAGATAAGCAAGGCGCTTATCTGTATAACAAAACAAAGGAGAGTGGCGAATTAATTCCAACAAGGGTGCGTGATGTGTATGATGTTACGGGGGCTGGAGATATGGTATTAGCTACGCTTGGTATGTTAGCTGGCGGGAAGTATAGCGCAGTTGCTGCCCCGACGGGTAGTGAAATTGTTGCCGTTGCCAATATTGCTGGGGGCCTCGAAGTAGAACGGTATGGCTGTGTGGGTATTTCACGTGATGAAATTGTCGCCGAGTTAATTCGTGAGGGAAAAATTGAGACTGGAAAGTTAAGGACGTTACCTGCGTTATTAGAAGAATTAAAATTACATCGTCGGCAAGATAAAAAAATTGTTTTTACCAATGGTTGTTTTGATATTTTACATTCAGGGCATACTACTTTGATTAATTTTGCAAAAGCAGCTGGTGATTTATTGATAATGGGTATTAATTCCGATGCCTCAGTGTCACGTCTCAAGGGTGAAAATCGTCCAATCAACAGTGATCATGATCGTGCAGTGTTGCTTTCTGCATTAGAAGCTGTAGATTATGTCATTGTTTTTGAAGAGGATACTCCGCAGAGATTAATTGAATCCATTATACCAGATATCTTAATCAAAGGTTCGGATTGGACAGGCAACGTTGTGGGACAAGAATGTGTAGAAGCTGCTGGTGGTAAAGTGGTATTGATGCCCTTGGTTGAAGGTAAAAGTACAACGGCAACCATTGAACAAGTGATCAAGGACAAATATTAATATGGTAGTACTGGGTAAGCAAACAAATTTACTGAATGTATTAACGAGGAAGTAATCCATGGCAAATCGCGCAGTCTTCATTGATAGAGATGGCACATTGCTTGAGCATGTTCCGTATATTACCAAGCGCAGTGAGGTTAAACTAAAGCCCAATATTGGACGCGCTTTGGGGTTGTTGCGTGACAGAGGTTACTTGTTGGTGTTAATCACTAATCAGTCGGGTGTGGCGCGCGGCTATCTTACAGAAGATACATTGAGTGAAATTCATGATGAGCTGAAGTCTCAGTTAAATGAGCAAGGTGTATGGTTAGATCAAATTTATTATTGTCCTTATCATCCCAATGCAGCGTTGCCAGAATATCGCGAAAATTCACCATTACGAAAACCTTCGCCTGGAATGTTAAAATTGGCGTCTACAGAAATGGAAATTGATCTCGTTGACAGTTGGATGATTGGCGATGATGATCGTGATGTAGAGGCTGGTCAAGGGGCTGGGTGCAAAACAATTTTTATAGAATCGTATAATGTTGAAGGTGTAAAGGTTGGTAATTCTAATCCAGACTTTAAAGTGGTTAATTTTCAAGAAGCGGCTAATGTTATTATTCGGCAAGATAAAATTAGTGCAACCGTTGTAGCTGCGTCTGAAGCAAATACCGCATTTGTTGCGGAATCAGAAAACGAACCAGAAAACGAACCAGAAAACGAACCAGAAAGTGAACCTGAAAACGAAAAGGCGTATGGTGAATCATGTGACACTGAACAAGCACTTAAGGGGTCACAACCGTCTGGATTGCTTAAAGAAATCGAGGATGATGCAGAAAAAGTAATACCTAAAACTGCTGAGACATTTCAAACACCTGTAACGACTTTAGCAACGAATACACCTAAGGAAAAAAAGAGAAAAAAAGTTAAACGGGTCAAGGTGGATAAAAATATTAGTTCAGAAAAAAACAATAATATAAATCAAGACGAAATACAGGTTCAAATTTTAAGGGAACTTAAAGCGCTTAATCGCCAAAATGAATTTAATGATTTTTCAATTGTTAAAATGGTCGGTGCTGTTATGCAAATGGTTGTTGTGTTGTTTTTGATATTAACGGTAATGGCTACTAGGGAAATTCATCCTGATCAATCAACTATACAATCGTTGTTAGTTGCTGGTGGCCTTTTTCAGTTGATCACTTTGTCGTGCTGGGTTGCCAATAAGTCTAAATGATTTTTCAGGATGATAAAAGCTGATGGTTGTTTCCTTAATTACCACACATAAGATCGTTGTAATATTACCGAGTCCTATGGGCGATGCCGTTTTAGCAACGCCTGCACTGGTCTATATTCGTAAAACGTTTCCAAAAGCTGAAATAACATTACTTGGAAATAAAGTAGTATGTGATATTCTAAGCGATGGCGGGTTTTCAGATTTTGTTCTCCCTTTTGGTAAGCATAAACTAAATGGATTGGCATTTATTAAAACTGCAAAGTGGTTAAAGGCAAAAGATTTTGATGTTGCCTTTATATTCCCAAATTCTTTTCGGTCTGCTTTACTATGTACCTTTGCAGGTATCAAAGAGCGTGTTGGATATGATCGAGACAAAAGAGGTTGGTTGTTGAGTGCTTCGGTAGCGCCATTTCGTTTGCTAAGCGGATTTATGCCTATATCTATGATTGATCATTACAATTATTTGGTTCATCGTTCGTTACCTTTTATCGAAGGGCCAGATAAAAGAAATAACGCCCCGTTAACTCGTGAAATGCAACTCGGATTTAGTGAAAAAAATCAGGCAGAGTTGATCACTCAGTTTCGTCTTTGGCAAATCACAAATAATGATCAGGTGGTCCTTCTCGTTCCAGGTGGTGCTTTTGGCGGTAGCAAATGGTGGCCCCCAGAGCGGTTTGGAGAGGTCGCCAATCAATTACTAGAAAGAAATATTAAAGTTATTTTATTTTGCGCACCAAATGATATTGAAAGAGAAATATCTAAGACTGTTCAGGAAAATTGCGAGTCGCCATTGCTATCATTGGTTGATGCATCGCTTTCGTTAGGCGCCATCAAGGCATTGGTCAAACGTTCAGCATTGGTTGTGAGCAATGATACCGGACCATGTCATATTGCAGCGGCTTTTAATGTGCCACTTATTACGTTGTTTGGGCCGACAGACCCTAGGTGGACATGGACAGGGTATCAAGGGGAGTCGCGGTTACGGGTAGATGTTGATTGCGGCCCATGTCAAAAGGCTGTTTGTCTGACAGACCACAAATGCCTGAAGCAAATAACAACAGCAACTGTGATGGCTTCAATTGAACGTCTGTTGTTTGGTAATAATGATGTTGCTGTTTTGAGTAAGCAATTAGGTCGTAATATGTATGAAGAACCTTACGTGCCATTTATGCATGGTAAAGGTGTTGTGCATTTAGACAGTCAATTGTGTTTGGCTAAAGCAGGATTCGATTCTGTAAAAAGTATATTAACTAAGGCAAATGCCGATGAAATAATCACCATCGAATCGGAAGATGGCATAGAGACAAAAGTGCGTATAAAGCGTTATGGTAAGCGATCTATATTAATGCGTTTGTTAAATATTTGCATGGGCAGGCGAAAGGTAAGTGTTGCGCAAGAAGTGTTTTCATCAGCACTTACATTAGCACATTCAAATAATGGGGTCGATTTCCCGATAGCATTCGGAGAATCAATTTCTTTGTTTGGCGAAAAAGAGAGTTTTGTGTTGTTAAAGGTGCATGCAAATTAAATTTGTTGTCAATAATATCAGGATGTCATTTAAATGCATATCGCATTGGTTATAAAAAAATTCAATTTACGTAATAATAATGAATTGTCATTGATGGTGTCAGATATGGCGTCAAGCTTTGTTGAAAAAGGGCACGATATAACCATTATTGCAGGCGAAGTTTTAGGGTTACCCAAGCACTTACCATATGAAGTCATCGATATAGCTTTACCTAAAACAAATCCAAGTTGGCAATTATTTTCATCTACAATACATTCTTTTTTAGCTCAGCACCAATACGATATTATTCATGCTGTAACACCGATTGAATCTTGTGATGTTTATCAACCATTAAGTGGGTTTCTGCCTGACGGCATCAAAAATAAAATCCCTACCTTATGTAGTGGCGTTAAGTCAAAAATACAAGCTTTAGAAAAGGTCTTTAAGCGCAAAAATAGGGCAGAATTAGAATCGCAAGAGGTATTGTGCCAGCAACGGAGCGGTACCACATTGGTTGCGTTTAATCAATTTATTGTCAAGCAATTAAATGAGTTGTACCAGATTAGTGATGATAATATAGACATTATTGGCTATGGCCTTAAGTTGAATCACTATATAGATGATGATACTAAGCAGAAGGGGGCGCACCTAAAAAAACTTTATGACCGTAATAATGATACGACACTATTTATATATATTACCGAAAATTTTCAGGTTGATGGTTTTGGTTGGTTGTTAGATGCGGTTACTTTGGCAAATAGTGCAGTTGGTAAAACCAAATCATTTAAAATTTTGGTTGTCACTTCTCTTGATTATGCTCCACAATACAAACAAGTTGCGTTACGTGATTTGACAGATCAAATTCTGTTTATGGGAGATAGTAATCAAAGGGCTGTATTATACCATATGAGTGATGGTGTGATATTACCAACCTATTATAATTCCTGTTCTCGTGTAGTGTTAGAATCGCTCGCGACAAATACGCCTGTTATTACAACGCGTTGTGATGGTGCGAGTGACCTTATAACATCAAAAGTTCAAGGGCATGTCATCACGCTTTGTGGAAATGTAGAAGCTTTAGCAAATGCGATTTTAGATTTATGTGGCGATAATAGTGAGCAAAGAATGAATGATGCATTGTCAGCTAAAATCAGAGACGGTATATCAATGTCACATTGTTGCGATCGATTAGTTGTGCGGTATCAGGAGATTATGGCTGAAAAGCAGCGCGTACAAATGGATGGGTTGAGATGAAAATTGCATTAATTCGGCGTCAATATTCTCGTACAGGGGGAGCAGAACTTTATTTGGAGCGTTTGCTTGGGGCGCTTTGTGAGCGAAATCATGAAGTTCATTTGTTTGCAGAACATTGGGGCGACGCCCCGATTGGTAATATTATATTACATGCTGTTGAGGTACATGGTACGCGCGCAATCCGTCCTGTTCGATTTGCGCATGCAGTGAATCAATTAATAAGTCGTGAAGAGTACGATTGTGTATTTAGTTTGGAGCGTACTGTAGCGCAAGATGTCTATCGGGCAGGTGATGGGTTGCATCAAAAATGGTTATCACGTCGTCAACAATTTGCCCCTTGGTGGCGTAAGCCATTTACGCAGTTTGGTGCCTTTCATCGTAATATGCAAATGCTGGAAAATCAAACATTTTCAAAGGAAAACACTGGGCTGATCATCGTGAATTCTAGAATGGTTCGAGATGAAATTATTGCAGCTTATGATTTTCCATTGGAACGTATTCATTTTATTCCCAATGGCATCGAGGTGAATCGTTATTGTTATGCATTTTCAAATCGTGATGTGGCCCGTAAACGGTTTGGTATTAAACAAGATGAATATTGTCTCTTATTTGTTGGTTCAGGTTGGGAGCGTAAAGGACTACCTCAGTTATTTAAGGTGTTAGCCAAGCTGAATAAAATAGAAACACTAAATAAACGTGTTCGACTTTTGGTTGTAGGTAAAGGAAAAAGACCACATAATATCCCTGACAATGTAACATTTTTGGGGGCAGTCAAAGATGTTGAGCAGGTTTATGTTGCTTCAGATTTGTTTGTTTTTTTGCCGTTGTATGAACCATCTGCAAATGTTGTTGTCGAGGCGCTGGCATCACGATTGCCTGTGATAACGACAAAACAAAATGGCGCGGTTGATTGGATTGTGCCAGGTGAAAATGGTGACATCGTTGACTCCCCCTTTGCTGTTGATGAAACGGTACAGTATATTCTTGATTGGATTAACAAAAAGCGACCCGCGCTGAGTAGTGCATCTATGGCACAGATGAGTTTGGAGCGGAATGTGAATGAGACAATGGTGGTGCTCGAATCAGCAGCCCGGGAGCGTCGATTATGAAAATTACATTTTGTTTGATTACTTTAAATGAGTCTTCAAATTTGCAACGTTGCCTAGAGAGTTGTCAGGCGTTAGCTGATGAAATCGTTATCGTAGATTCTGGTAGCACAGATGATACCGAAAAAATAGGAGAGGCGTTTGGTGTAAAATGGTTTCATCAAGACTGGCTCGGTTTTCGGGATCAAAAAAATATGGCACTTGATCTTGCTTCTAATGATTGGGTATTTAGTATTGATGCAGATGAAGCACTTTCGCCGCAATTGATAACCGAAATTAAGGCGATTAAAGCATCACAAATGTCAGGTAAAATTGTTGGTTTTGATATGCCAAGATGTGTGAAATATGAGGGGCGTTGGATTCGGCATGGCGATTGGTATCCTGATCGGTTGGTAAGATTGTTTATGAAAGATAAGGGGAGGTTTGCTGGCGGGCGTGTTCATGAACGCCTTGAGATTGATGGCACCCTTAATGCCTTTCGAGGTGAGTTAGAACATTACTCATATACCGATGTTGATGATCATTGGCGTCGCTGTCAATATTATGCCAAACTTTGGGCAGAGGGAAAATATGAACTAGGCACCAAGGTCGGACCCTTGTCAGGGGTGTCTCACGCCCTTTTTAGGTGGATACGTGGTTACTTACTCAAACGAGGATATCTTGATGGTGCTCAAGGATTGCGTATTGCTAACATGTGTGCACGAGAAGTTTCCTTGAAATATTCACTGCTTAGGCAAATGAACCGTTCCAAATCGTAGCGTATATTGTTGGACGTCATTATTCCCTGTGTAGAAATTATGAGTGATAGTATAGTCATAATAATGATACACCCCCATAGTGATATCCAATAAGGTATTTTTAACCAAGTACTTTTTTGTAAACGTCTACTGTTTCAGTGGCGACGCGGGGCCAGTTGAATTTTCGATTTCTTGAGATCCCCGTTTCAATGAAGTGGCGCCTGAAAGAGTCGTCGCTACACATTTTAACGATTGCCTTGGCAATGTCGCTGGCGTCATTGGGATCAACGAGTAATGCATTATCTCCAGCGACTTCAGGCATTGAGGAAATATTTGAGGTGATGACAGGGATACCACATGCAAATGCTTCAAGAATTGGAATACCAAAACCTTCATAGAGTGATGCAAATACCATTGCTTGGGCGCAACACAACCATTCTTCTATGATATCTACTGTTCCAGTAAAGATAATATCATCTGAGACGGTTGAAAAATCTTCATTTTTTGGAAGTTTCCCAATTACCACTAGCTTTAATGTTGATGGCAATGATTGTTTGGCAAGATGAAATGCTTCAATGGTGCGTGTAATATTTTTGCGTGTATCTGATGAAGAAAAAGTAATGATAAACTGATCAAGATTTTCACCTACTTGTTTTGCAAGTTTTTCCTTGGTATTGGCGATCTCGTCTGGTGACATTGGCTTCAGTGATTGATTTGCAGCGAGATGTATGACATCTACCTTTTCGTGAGGAATATGAAACATAGCACATAAATCATTTTTGGTAGATTCTGAAACAGCAATAAAATGATCGGCTCGCTTGATGGCGATTTCAAAGTGCGTAGTGCTTGAATTGCTATATAGATTGCTAAGGGTATACCGCCTTAAGTCATGTATAGTCATGATTCTTTTGGCACATTTTGTCGGAGGCATCAAGTGATGAAAACAGTGGTAAATATCAAATTCACCAGTAAACCATTGTAGTGGCGGTATGGAACTATATTGCCAGAATTTTTCCAGCCATCGCAGTTTAATTGCTGTAGGAAAAGATTGTGCCCAATCACCAATTCTATTTTCGATTTCATTGGCTTGTTTGGAAAATCGCTTAGAATAAAAAAGAGAAAGATTTGGTTGGGATTCTAATCGTTCTAGCCCTGTTAATAAACCGACGCCGTAAGTGTAAAAGCCAGAGTATTTGTTGGTTAGTACAGGTTTTAAGTCGAAAGCAATTTTCATGATATTATTTTACTGTATGGATGTTGTTGTTGCTATGTAATTTTCGTAGTCTCTATAAAAGAATTTTAGTTTGAAGCACTTACTATTATAAACAATAGCAGTTGTAGCTTTCATTTAATAAAAAGGTCATTAATGTATTCCCAAATACGCTGTGACGATTTGTTGTCTTGATGCAGGAATGCAATATCCCTTATTTCTGCGCGATTTTTTTTATATAGGTCAGCGTCACCTAGTTCATCAATTATGGCCTTATGTAAATTATCCTGGGTTAGGCATTTTGGCCCAGGGGTAATCCAGTCGTAATCAAAGAGTAACCCCCTTTCACTTTTTAAGTATGTCGTTTTGTCGTATGCATAAAATAAAATAGGGCGATCGAGCAATAGAAAATCGATATAGACTGAAGAGTAATCAGTGATGAGTATGTCTGACAACCCTAGTAGGGGTTGGATATCTTTATCGCTTTTGTACGACATTAGATTTTTGTAAGATGTGATATTAAAGTTATCTTTGGTATATGGGTGAAGCTTAAAAACAAAAATAATATCATGTTTTTGTGAGAACTCAGATAGGAGGTTTATATCTAGCACTTGTTGTGTGATTTCAGATGCAATGAGTTGTCTAAAAGTCGGTGCGTACAAAATAACACGATAACCATTGTTTTTGTACGTTGTAATTTTATCGATAACATCGATATCAGTATCTATTAAGTCAAGTTGGTCGTATTGCTCTTTAAAGAGTAAGTCGTTTCGGGCATTGCCGCATTCAACAAAAATGTCAGCTTCAAAAGATTTTTTAAAAGCATTTTCCGTAAAAAATGGAGAGCTGGAAATAAATAGATCAGCGGGAAGGTTATTGCCACGAATGGTTCGATGTAATTTTTCGGCATGTGTTTGGCTATCGTCATTTTTAAGAGATAACCCTTTTTGCTTCAAACCGATGCCGTGCCATAGTTGTACAACCTTAGCGCTGTACAATAGATGATATTTAAATCTATGCGTCCATGGTGTGTCACATGCAACAACAATATTTGCTTGTAACAATAATACAAAAGTCTTGAATGAAGGGAAAAATAAAACGGGTAAATTGGCCTTGGTAAGGTTTTGATAAACATTTTTATGTTCTGTCAAAAAATAGTAGGCAACATTTTCTTGTTGGTGACGGTGCAGGTAGAGATAGAAATATTTGACATTGTCAAAAAAAACACCTCGATTCTTACCCATAAAGATGATCAAATTCTTTTTTTGAGGCAGAATGAATCTAATTGGAATAAGGACGCCCCAACCAAAAAGTAAGGTGATGATGTTTTTTAAGAGTATGCGCAGTATAGGTACGATTTTGAGAAATTGTCCATTTAAGTGAGGGGGTTCGCTTATTATCTATTTGTGATTATGTGTTAATTGAATCACATTATAAAGATACAATAGTGTGAATCAACACTCAATCTTCCTGATTTAAGGCTATTTTTTAAGCTTTCTCTGCATATATGTTGTTGAATAATCGAATGAGTGGGGTAAAATGTGCGGTTATTTTACAAAATAGAAAGGTTGTTTAGTATTGGCAAAAGTAACTAAAGCGATAGTCATTGCAGGTGGTATGGGTGGTCGATTTTCCGGGCATTATATTCCTAAGCAATTTGTAGAAATTAATTCAAAGCCGATTTTAGCGTTTGTACTTGAAACGATTCAATCTATTTCGGAAATAGCTGAAACCATCTTAGTAATCAACGCAGATTATAAGAAATTATATGATGATATAATTCAAACATATAATATTCAGCGTGTTGTGCCGGTTCCCGGTGGAGATACTAGGCAAGAGTCGATTGGTAATGGCCTTAAAGCGGCAGGGCAATGTGATTACGTGGTGATTCAAAATGGTGTTTGCCCGCTAACATCAAAAGATTTAATATTAAATGTACTCAATCAAGCAGTTGAATCGAATGCAGGCGCTTCTGCTTATGTCGAAGTGATTGATACGGTTGTGAGTAATAAAAATGGCATGGTAGATGAATATTTAGAAAGATCGTCATTGGTTAAATTGCAAGCACCACAAGCATTTCCGTTGTCGCTAATTAAAACGTGTCATGCGCAAGCTGTTAAAGATAAACTAACCAATGTGACTAACGATGCTGATTTAATACATCGGTACGGATACAAAATGCATTTGGTAAAAGGTGCTTTTAATAACATTAAGGTGACCACTACAGAAGATTGGCTTTTGGCAAAAGTGATATTGGGTGAGGAGATAAAAAATTGGGTAGTGTAGTGTACAAAATGTTAAAGGCACCAGATGTTGCAATTCGGAAGGTGCGCATCTTTCTGTTTGAAAGTATCATGCGGCCGCTGCTAAAATTGTTTCCGCGTAAGCATAATGAGCGAAATATTTTGTTTAATTGTAGTTGTGCTTTGATGGCTGGGCATCTTTCTGATATTTGGCGTGTACTCAAAGTTGATCCTCGATTAAATATATTTTTATATGACTCGTTTCGAAATGATGTTGTATCTAAAGATTATGATTATATATATAAAACATTACCGATGGCGCGCGTGAAACGACGCTGGGCCTACGTGCGTCAATGGGATTTAATGATTACAGTCGATCATTCTAGGAAAGGGTTGCTAGATAAAACGCGTTGCCCAATTTTGCGGGCGCGCCATGGTGTCGCTAGTGGTAAAGTAGTCGCAGGTACTACGACAACGTTTGGCCCCAAAATGTATACCGATAAAAATGAAATTCGTTACTCTAAGATGTTTGCAGTGTCGCATAAAAATAAATCGCTAGCGGTAGGAATGAATTCAGAGTTTAACGACATTGTAAAAGTGGTTGGCGATTTACGTGCCGACAAAATGTTGGCGATGAATAGCGATCGCGAACTGATTCGACAGCGGTTAGGATTTAAGGCAGAAGAAAAAGTTGTTTTTGTATTAAGTACTTGGGGGCCTGATGCTTTGTTTGCTAAAATGGGTGATGTATTTTTGGCAGAAGCACGAAAGTTAATACCTAATTATCGTTTTGTTTTAAGTGCGCATCCGCATCAATATATCCCAAATAGCAACGGGGAACGCGTATGGGGAGAGTACGTGCGAACGCAAAGTCAATATGGCTTTGATATTCGTGAACCCCAAGATGACTGGATGCCTTTTATGGTAGCGTGCGATGTTATTTTTACAGATCAAACATCTTTGGCTGTTCACGGTGCATTACTTAAAAAACCATATGTTTACTCTTCTATTTGTGAAAAAGCAATTACAGAAGGATTTTTACCGTGGCGCCTGAGGGAGATTTCGCCGAAAATTAATGATAAAGCAACCAACCTTGGTGCCTGTTTAAATGAGGCGCTAACCGCTTATCCGTATGAGAAACTTGCTAAAATTGCAGAAGATGTCAATTCATATCCGGGTCGTGCTGCGGAGCGTATTCGAGAAGAAATATATGAAATGCTAAAACTTGATTTGAAAGAATATAATGCTTAAAAAATTGGCCATTGCATCGATCTCAATTTCGTTATTGTTAATCCTCTTTTCTGTGATTGCTCATGATGGTTTTCTTTACGTTATTTCGTTCGCCTTATTAGCTGTTTCGATTTTTATTGGGATAGTGGCATTAGTCGCTAATTTTATTTGGTCAAAAAGATATGCGCATTTAGATTTAACAAAGATTGTCTCCAAAACCAAATATGATATCATTGTGCTTGTTGTAGTGGTTGTATTTGTAATCCTTAAAAATATATTTGAAAAACAGTTATTTCACAATGCATCTAGTGGTTATGGCAATGTCGCGGTGATTGCAGTTTTATGGTATTTATACACCTTTGCACAATATTTAATCTTGAAGCGTAAGCTACTTGTCCCTTTTTTTATGACCATCCCTTTGGTCATTTTGATATTGGTTTTGTCTTTTGTCGGAAATGTTTTATTAAATACAAAAGGAAGTGAAGTAAAAAAGGCGAGTAAAAAAGCGGTGAGGTCGTTAAAAAGTCTCGGTTATGTAGATTGGGCACCCTCTGGAGAAGATGTTGATATAACCAAAGCCGGCGTTGTGTATGATAATGCGTCTACGACATTTGCAGGTATGAATTTGTATAACTCTCGTACAGAGCCTGAAGTATATTTAATGGATATGGCAGGGGAGATTAAGCATAAATGGAATTATGCATTTCCGGGTAAAAATGTATGGCGTTGTTCGGAGTTAACGCCAGAAGATGATTTACTAGTTGTGTTGATCGATCAACGTCTTATTCGCCTTGATTGGGAGTCAAAATTATTATGGGAAACAAAATTACGTTGTCATCATGATGTCTCAATTGACGGGCAAGGTAATGTTTTTACGATCGCACGTAAAGATGACTTGGTCTTTTGGCACGGTATACCGTTGCCGATACTAAATGATTCAATCGTTTCTCTAGATGCAAATGGTAAGATTAAAAAAACGGTATATCTTTATGATTTGGTCAGTGAATATATTACATTCGACCAGGTGAAATTCGTATATAAAAACATGATGAAGTCTGAGTTACTGGTGGATATTTGTCTTAGGAAAATGAAGCAGGCATTTGCTTTTGAGCACGGACATGTGTTTGATTTATTACATACAAACAATATTGAGATCGCGCAACGTAATGTAGAAGGTGTTTGTAAAAAGGGTGATTTACTTGTTTCTATTAGAGAAATCGATTTAGTTATGTTTTTAGATTTTGAAAAAGAATCAATCAGTTGGCGCTGGGGCCCAAATAGTGTAGAAGGTCAGCATCACCCTACATTGCTTCATAATGGCAACATAATGATATTTGATAATGGCGTTAAGCGTAAGTATACGCGTATTATCGAGGTAGAACCTAAATCTGGAAATATTGTTTGGGATTACCAAGCAGACCCAACAGCGGCATTTTACTCAAAGCGACGCGGCACTGCGCAGCGGTTGGCAAATGGCAATACATTGATTACCGAAAGTGATAAGGGGCGTGTATTTGAAATCACCCCTGAAGGAAAAATCACGTGGGAGTTTTTAAATCCAGATGTGAATGTCGAAAATAAAGAACGTGGCACCATTTATCGCATGCGACGTTTCTTTAGGGATTTTGACTTTTAATCATATACGCCACTTTATTTAACCTTGTCTATAATCCCAATTCTTCACTAAGCGCTTTTGCCAGAGGTGCGATTGTTTTTTCAGAAAAATCAAACGGCAAACCAGTTGCTTGGAAAAGTTCTGGAAGTCTTTTTGACCCGCCCAGTGATAAGCCGTTATGATAATTCTTTAATGCGTTTTCTTTGTTTGCTTTGGATTGCACCCAAAGACCAAGTGCGCCTAGTTGAGCGATGCCATATTCTATATAATAAAAAGGGCATTCAAATAAATGAAGTTGCCGGTGCCATGCGTAATCATGACTTTCTCCGGTATTTTCCCAATCGGTAAATTGTCCACCAAATCTATTGTGAATTTCTAGCCATTTCTTTTTTCGTTCTTCTTGTGTGTGCGTTGGGTTTTCGTATATCCAATGTTGGAAACAATCAATAGTAGCTATCCATGCCAACACAGTAATAATACTTTCTAGGTTATCTTCCTTACTGCGTTTGGCTTCGTCGGCTTCATAAAACTCGGTATAATGATCAATTGCTAATAGTTCCATTCCCATTGAGGCTACTTCGCAAAACTCAATCGGTGCATGTCGGTAGTCGACCAGCGGCTCGTCAGCAGCGGCAAATGAATGGAATGCATGCCCGCCTTCATGGATTAAGACACGTAAATTATCGTCTACACCAACAGCATTCATAAAGATAAAAGGTACCCTGATTTCTTCAAGACCACTTTGATACCCACCTGGCGCCTTGCCTTTGCGACTCATTAAATCGAGCAAATTTAGGTCATTCATCTTGTCGAATTGGGCAGCAAGTTTAGGATCAATTTTTTTAAAGATATTACTGACACCACTGATAAACTCTTCCTCGGAATCAAATGGCTCAAGTGGTGCCCTGTTAAATGGATCGCAATTACTATCCCATGGCTTTAAAGTGTCGAGCCCCATATTTGTTTTACGTTTAGCCACCATTTTTTCAAGTAAAGGTATGATGATATTTTTGATGCCGTCATGAAACGCATAGCAATGTTCAGGTGTATAATCAAAACGGTGCATTGCTTTGAACATATAGTCTCGATAATTTTTAAATCCACAATTGGTTGCAATGGTATGGCGCAATTGTATCATTTTATCATAAATATTTTCAAGGTTATCTTTATCTTGCAAGCGACGATCACTAGTGGCGCGCCATGCAGATTCCCGAAGTGTTCGATCTGTCTCTAGGAGGTATTTACCCATTTCTGGCATGGTCCGCTCTTCACCATTAAAGTGAACATTCATTGCGCCACATCGTTTTTGATATTCTTGTGAGAGCAAACTTACTTCCGTCTGTAGTTCAATATTTTCTTCACGGAATAGCTCAATATCGGTTTGAATGGCTAAGTTGTAGAGATCATATCTATCACTTGTTTGTGGGAAATCCTTAGTCGCAGCCAAATACTTTTGATTGAGTTTATTTAATAATGGTTTGGTGGCAGGCGATATTTTTTCAGTATAAAATTGATAAGCATCTGCATGTTCTTGGTTGTCTGTTTGGCACGTCATGCGGATATAAAGCATGCTTGAATATTGGTTGAGCACCGCTTCAAGCTCTGAACGATTGAGTATAAACGTCTCCACTGTTTCCTGAGAGTTAATGGTAAAATTGATCAATATTTGAAATACAGCGCAAATTGCGTCAACATCGCTTAAATCTATGTCGTTAGGAACAAATGTGCGTTGTTGGTATGGTTTGATATTATCGAGGTTTAATGGTGTTCTAGTTTCAGGCATTTGTTGTCGTGCTCCTAAGGTCCAAAATATATTAATGACAATATTTAAGGTGTTAGCCCATATTCCAGCGCATATTGATCTCATTATGACGCGCTAAGGTAAAATGGAGATATTTATCAATTACTTCCGTTAAGATTAAATATCGTCTTTTGCGCTTTCAAACAAGAGAAAAATCCATAAAATAGTATGCAATGGTGCCTCTGTTTAATCGATGTATTGGGTTAATCAATACGGTACCCATTGTGTCTGACGAATGATTCACCGGTGCTTTTTAGTGACCAAAATAAGTAAGGATTACAATGCAAGTTTATTTAGATTTATTACAGCACATTATGAATGAAGGCGTTTTTAAAGAAGATCGTACAGGTACAGGTACCCGTTCTGTTTTTGGTTATCAGATGCGATTTAATTTAAACGATGGATTT
>Ga0255039_10000115_pt1 | contig 26853 bp, 38 predicted proteins | sample BC1_12_1_MG_FD_181713 | JGI IMG/M metagenome (GOLD analysis project Ga0255039, IMG submission 181713) | Seawater microbial communities from Strait of Georgia, British Columbia, Canada - BC1_12_1 | ecosystem: Environmental > Aquatic > Marine > Strait | place: Canada: British Columbia | collected... | reverse complement strand
ATGATGGTGGTTCACCATACGCATCAACATCAAACAATGGTGTTGAAAATCTTTTGTTTTTGGGTTGTGGAACAAAAAACTTTAATAATCATAGTATAAATCAAATACCTGCAGCAACTTCATATTACACAGTGCAAGTTGTTCAAGGTGGTGCAGGTAGGTCAAAAACATACACATTTGAAATTGACAATTGTGATGAAGACACAGAAAGATTCAAGACATTCAGACTTGGTTGGTTGAATTCACTTGGTGGTTTTGATTACTACAATTTTACAATGAAGAATGAAAAATCATTTGATTTTGACAGACAAACATTCATGAAGACTGTTGGAACATGGCAGGATTTGAACTACACATTTGAACAAGGTGACCATGGTGTCAAAGACTTGAATGTTGATGCAGTTCAGAAATTGAATCTGCAGACAGATTGGTTGGTTGATGGTGAAGTTGAAATGATGCGTGAATGTTTCATGTCACCAATGGTGTGGATGTTGGAAGGTGAAGATGTTTTTCCTGTCAATGTACAATCAACAAATTTCATTGAATACAATCAAAAGAATGACAAGGTTTTCCAATATGAATTGGATGTCACTTTCAGTCACAAACACAGAATTCAAAACGGATAAAAAATGAACAGACTAATTGCATACCAACAAGAATCATCATCCAATGTTGCCAAAGACAGTTTTTTCCAAAATGGTGGTGTTCCATTGGTTGCACCTGCATATTGGTTGACAACATGGACAAGGGATGTTTCTGATCCATCTGTCACAAATCCTGAACTTTCAAACATCATCAATCCAATCACAGGTGTAACTGCACCAACAGTCAGATTCACAGGTGCAGCACTTGAAACTTCCAAAATATATCAAAATGTTGCAACTGAAGTTGGAAAATTGTATCAAGTCAAATTCATGGTTTCAAATATCACACCATTGAATGTGAATCCTGCAACATTTACAATTGGATTAAACAATCAAACAGTTCAAATTGTTCCTTCAATTGGTGAAAACATTGTCAACTTTATTGCAACACAACCATCAAGTCCATTGATTCTTGAAATGGGTGCATTGTCAGTTCAACAAATATATGTTGACAGTATTGAATTGATTGAATTGAAACAATATGAAATTGACCTTTTTGATGATGAAGAAATTGTTCTGACAAAAGAAATTGATGACATCAAAGACATTTCTTCCAAGAATTCAGGATATTCAAAAAGTTTTTCTTTGCCATCATCAAAATCAAACAATGATTTCTTCAAACATTTCTATTCATTGGATGATTCAGGGAATTGGAATCCTTATGAAAAAACACAAGCAATTCTGATTGCTGAAGGTGTTGAAGTGTTCAATGGTTTTTTAAAAATTGATGATGTTCTAAAAAAAGACACTTCTTCAATTTACAATGTGACACTTTTTGAACAACTTGCAGATTTGAAAACAAATCTTGAAGGAAAAACATTCCTTGACATTGGTTTTTCTGAATTGTCACATCCATACACAAAACCAATCATTGAAGCATCATGGACACAACCAATTGAAGGTGCAATAATTTATCCAATGGTGAATTGGATTGGTGGTTTTGATGGTCAATGGAACAACATCCATTTGAACAATTTTTCAGATGCATTCAGACCTTGGATAAACATCAAATGGATTTGGGATAAGATATTTGAAGAATCAGGTTTCACTTATGAATCCACATTCATTGATTCAACAAAATTCACAAAGTTACACATGGATTGGAATTTTGGTGACACATTTCTGATGTTTGGTGGTGGTGAAAATGACACTGGAAAGTTTCATGTTGACACAGACATTGCAACTGACTTCACAGGAACAATCATTCCATCTTCTTTTTTGACAGTTCCATTCACAGAAATAGAACAAACACAAGGTGTTGACAGTTTTTCATCTGACTTTTTTAATTTAACTGCAGACACTTACACTGCAACTGCAGACAATCAGTCTGTCAATGTTAGTTTTAGTTCAATTGTTCAAAAAATATTTCCTGCAAATCCAAACTTGGAACCTGACATTGAAGTGATGATTGAAACAAATTCAACAGTTGCAGGTTCAACACCAACACAAGTGTTCTTTTTCACAGGTGTCAATCAATATTCAGGTGTGAATGGTGTTGTTCCATTGGCACAACCTGATGGAACAACACTATTTTTCAATGATGCAATCAAAATTCAAGGTTCTGCAACATTCAATTTGAATTCAGGTGAAACAATAGTCATCAAAATCAGAAGGGCAAGTATAAATATTCCAAATATTTCAAGAATTGGTTGGTTCAGGGCAAAATTTGAAGTGCAAGGTGGCACAGTGTACAATCCTGCAACACATGAAGACAGGATGAAAATCAAACAGTTTGATTTCATCAAAGCTTTGACACAAATGTTCAATTTTGTGATGATACCTGACAAGACAAATTCAACACATTTGTTGATTGAACCTGCAGTTGATTATTATGGAAGTGGTGGAACAAAGGATTGGACAGAAAAGGTTGACATGTCTGAAATCAAATTGACACCACATGAAGTTGCAAGACAATACAGATTCAAGATGCAGCATGATGACAAGGATTTCAATCTTGTCAACTACAAAGACAACAATGTCAAAGAATATGGTGAACACATAAAGTCACACAATTTTGATGTGATTTCAGAAGAAATAGAAGTTCATGAAAATGTTCTTTTTGCACCTACTTTCATGGCATTTTCAAATGGAATGGTGATTCCACAAATCTTTGGTGAAGAAGATGGTGAATATGTGAATATCTCAAACAAACCGAGAATTCTCTATTTCAATGGAATTCAAAACATTCCAAACTACACATCAGAACTTGAAAATGGTGGTTCTTTCAACAACACAACTGTTGGAATGATTCAATCATACAATGAATTTTTCAACACTTCAAACAGTCTTCAAGTTGATTATGGTCAAACGATTGAATATGGACAAGGTCAAGTGTTGCCATTCAAAACATTGTTCTTTGAATATCATCAGGACATCATCAGACAATTGACAGAAAAACAATCAAGAATTGTTGAAGTCAAAGCAAATTTGACACCAACTGACATGCATGAATTCAATTTCAATGAAACAATCTTCATTGAAAATCAAATTTACAGAGTGAATTCAATTGAATACAACACAACAAAAGGTGAATTGTCAACAGTTGAATTGATAAAACTTGGAAACAATTCTCAATTCAGGGATGGAAAAGGTGAATGTGATTTGACTGTCAATGCTTATGGTCTTGACGGAACTGTTTTCTTTGTTGATGCAAGTGGAAATGCAGCACTTCCAAATGAAACTTGTTGTGAACAAGCAGGTTTGAATTGGTATGGTGACAGTCATCCATGGTGTTCTTGGAAAGAAATTTCACACAGTCATGGTCATGGATCAGGAAACCATGGAAATGGAATCAATCACAATTGGCATTGGAATGGTGGTCATTCTGTTGTCATTGGTCACAAAAAGACAAATGGATTTGGACATGGAACACAAAATTCTTTGATTGTAGGAAACAAAAATGTTGCACAATCAAACACAAAAAATCTTGCAATTATTGGTGAATTGAACAAACTTGGTGATTCAATAGAAAACACACTTGTGGTTGGAAAGAACAACAAGGTTGATGACTATATCACAGGAACATCAATTTCCAGGAACATCAAAAATTCAGTCATTGTTGGTGAAAATGGATTTGCACAAGCACCAAATTCAATGGTTCTTTCTGTTGGTTCAGAAACAATCAAATCACAATCACAGGTCACAACTGTTTTGTATAAGGGACAAACAACTGATGATGTCAGAACACCAATTTTCATGAATGGAATTGCAAATTCACAGTTCTTTTCAGGAACAAAAACAGTTCTTGGAATTCGTGCAGATGTCATTGGTGTCAGAAAAGATGCAGGTACATACTATGGACACATTTTGAGGGAAACAATTGATGCATCATTTTCAGAAATGGGTAGTGGTTTGAGAATTAATGACAGACAGAATGTTGTGTCACAACAAAAAAATCACACTGCAGGATGGGACATTGAAATCAAAGCAAATGTTTCAACCAATGAAGTGATTGTTGAAGTAAAAGGTGAAAGAAGTGCAACCATTGATTGGATTGCAACACTATACATCACACAAATATCAATATAAAAATATGAATGAATTTGAAATCATAGGAAAATCAATGCAGTCAATGATGAAGGTCATGAAATCTTCACTTGCAATGATGACACAAATGAAGTTAAAAACAGAACACAACAAGATTGTTCTTGGTGAATTCTACAAAAAACCAAAAAGATGGCTGAAAAACAAACACTAAATATTGACATTGTTGTCAATGATGGAAAAGCAAAACAATCACTTGACAAAGTTACAAAGTCAACTGAAGATTTAAACAAAGAATCACAACAATCACTTGACAATTTTGGTGCATTTGGTTTGACACTTGGTGGTGTCAAGTCTGCATTTGGAAAAGTCATTCCAACTGCAAAATTGTTGTTTTCATCAATAAAAGTTGGATTGATTTCAACAGGAATTGGTGCATTTGTTGTCATTATTGGTTCACTTGTTTCATACTTTACAAATACACAAAGAGGTGCAGACAAACTTGCAGTTGCATTTGCAGGTGTTGGAACTGCAGTTTCAGTCATTACAGACAGAATTTCACAATTTGGCAATGCAGTGTCACAATTCTTTTCAGGTGATTTCAAAGGTGCAGCAGAAACAGTCAAAGGTGTTGTTTCAGGAATAGGTGAAGAAATCAAAGAAGAAGTTGCAGCAATCACAGAAATCACAAAAAGAGTTCAAGAATTGCGTGATGTTGAAAGGGATTTTGGTGTTGAAAGAGCAAAGACAAACCAAGAAATTGCAAAAGCAAGACTTCTTGCAGAAGATGAAAATTTGACACTTGAACAAAGAATCAAACATCTTGAAACTGCAAACAAATTGGAACTTCAAACAACTGCAGATGCAATCAAACTTGCAGAAGAAAAACTTCTTTTGAAACAACAGGAAGTTGCACTTGGTGAATCTATGGCAGAAGATTTGGATGAAGTTGCACAATTGGAAATTGCATTGATTGACCTACAAACACAGTCATTCAGCACGAGAAAAAGACTTGCAACAGGAATTGAAACGCTAAGAACAGAACAAAGGGCAGAAGAAAAAGCAAGGGAAACAGAAAGATTGAAGGCAATTGAAGAAGAAACAAAAGCACAAGAAAAAGCAGCACAAGAACTTCAAAAAATCAATGAGAAAAAACTTGCAGATGACCAAAAACTTGCAGAACAACAAAAACTGATTGACCAACAAAGACTTGCAGATGCAGTCACACTTGCACAAGCAGAACAATCACTGAATGATGCAACATTCAATGCAATTTCAACAGGTATCACATCACTTTCAGGTGTTTTGAAAAAAGGTTCACAGGCACAAAAAGCAGCAGCACTTTTCCAAATTGGTGTGGACACTGCAAAAGCAATTTCAACACTTGTTTCAGGTTCTGAAATAGCATCAGCACAATTTGCAGCATCAACTGGACCTGCAGCACCATTCACATATGCAGCAACAAAGATTTCACTTTATGCAACAGGTCTTGCAGGAATACTTGGAAACATTTCACAAGCAAAACAACTTCTTTCATCAGAACCTGCATATGCAAGTGGTGGGATGGTTGGTGGTTATGGTTCAGGAACATCAGATTCTGTTTCTGCAAGACTTTCAAAAGGTGAATCAGTAATCAATGCAAGGTCAACATCAATGTTTCAACCATTATTGTCTGCAATGAATGTTGCAGGTGGTGGTGTTGGATTTGCAAGAGGTGGAGTTGCAGGTGGTTCATCTATTCCAACCAATGCAAGTGCATTCATGTCACCTGTCAAGACTTATGTGGTGACTGATGAAATGACAAATTCACAAAATCAACTTGCATCAATAAGAAGAAAAGCAACATTCTAAACAAAAATATATTTAAAAGAAAATAATCATGGACAAAAAACCATTCAAAATTGTTGAGTTAGTAATTGATGAAGAAAATGAAGATGTGTCAATTGATGCAATCAGTCTTGTGACTGAACCTGCAATCATGGTTGATTTTCTTTATTTCAATAAACAAAAAAAATCAAATGTTTGTCTTGCAAAATTAGATGAAGAACAACAGATGTTAGTTTCACCTGCATTGATTCCAAACAAACAGATTTTCAGAGTTGGTCAAGATGGTCAAGAATACTATGTGTATTTTTCAAAAGAAACTGTCAGAAAATCTGCACATTCTTATTTGAAATATCAGAACAACCACAATGCGACCATTCAACATGAATCAAAGGTTTCAGGTGTTTTCACAGTGGAATCTTGGATTGTTGAAGACAAGGAAAATGACAAGTCAACAAAGTATGGTTTTGATGTTCCTGAAGGGACATGGATGGTTGCAATGAAGATTGAAAATGATGAAGTGATTCAAGGCATCAAAGATGGTGTTTTGAAAGGTCTATCAATTGAAGGTTTCTTTGTTGACAAGATGCAAAAGATGTCAAGTGAAAAGATGGAACAGATTGGTGAAATGGATGGTTTTCCAATATTTGACACCAAAGAATCTGCAATTGAATATGCAAAGACAATTGGTTGTGATGGATTCCATTCACACATTCTTGATGATGGATCTGAAGTCTTCATGCCATGCACAGACCATGAAGTTCTTGATGCATTGGTTGAATTGATTGAAGAAGAAGAAATGAAAGACATCTTGATGGAAAAACATGAATTTGCATCTTACACAAATTATCCAAAAGGTGCATCTGCAAATGCAGAAAAAGGAATGATGGAAAATGAAGAACGTGGAAACAAATGTGCCACACAAACAGGAAAAATTCGTGCATCACAATTGGCAGCAAGAAAACCGATTTCCTACAAAACAGTCAAAAGGGTCTATTCATATTTGAAAAGGGCAAAGACTTATGATTCTGGAAATTGGGATGATTGTGGAACAATATCATTTGCACTTTGGGGTGGTGATGTCATGTTGAGATGGTCAGAAAAAATCATCAAACAAGAAGAAAACAAAACAAAATAATTTAATTTATATTTAAAAGAAAAAGCAAAATCATGGATTTAAAAGAACGATTGAAAATGATGCTTGGAATTGAAGAAAACACTGAAGAAGTGACTTTGATGTTACAAGCAAGACTTGAAGATGGAACAATCATTTCATCAGATGCAGAAGAAATGGCAACAGGTATTGTCATCAATGTTGTTGCAGAAGATGGTTCAGTTTTTCCATTGGCTGAAGGGAACTACATCTTGGAAGATGGTGGTGAATTCAGTGTTGATTCTGAAGGTGTTGTTCTTGAATTCAATCCATCAGAAGAAATTGATGAAGTGACTGAAGAAGATGCAACAGAAGAAGAAGTTGATGCAGAAGAAGATTCAGAAGAAGTTGCAATGTCAGAAAATTCTGAAATTCTTGATGCAGTTGGAATGGTTATGAAAGAACTTCTTGAAGAAGTGAAGAAAGACCTTGAAAACTTGCGTTCTGAATTTGATTCAATGCAGTCTGAAAAGCTTGGTTTGGAGTATCAAGTTGAATCAGTAGAAAAAGAAAAAGAAGAACTTGCAAAACAAGTTGTTGAATTGAGTGCAGAACCATCTGCAGAACCAATAAAGACATCAAAGTTTGCAAAGGATTCAAATGTAAAAATGAACAACAAAAAACCTTCAAAAATGGAATGGTCAAACATGACAACCAAAGAAAGGGTTTCTTGGAATTTATCAAATATCAATAAATAAATTAACTAACTAAAAAAAAATTATCATGGCAGGATTAGTCATTACGAGTTCAACTTATGCAGGTGAATCTGCAGGTCAGTACATAGGTACTGCATTATTGTCTGCAGCATCACTTGACAGTGTTACTGTATTGGAAAACATAAAATTCAAAAGGGTATTAAACAAGGTTGCAGGTGCAGGTCTTGTGACTGCAGCAGATTGTGATTTCACAAATGCAGGAACATTGACACTGACTGAATCAGTTCTTTCACCTACTGCATTGAAAATCAACATTGACCTTTGTTCTGATACAATGGCAGAAGATTGGTTGGCTGCAAAAATGCGTGCAGGAAGAAACAACCAAACAATTCCACAAGATTTCGAACAATTTGTGATTGGTTATTTAGGAGAAACAATCGCTGACCATGTTGAAACAAACTTTTGGAATGGTGCTGCATCAGGTGGTGGATTCCAAGGTCTTGCAACAGACACAACAGGAGTTCTTGCACAAAATGGTGATGTGATTGACATTGTTCCAACAACTGTGACAATTACAAACATTTTAACTGAATTGAACAAGGTTAAAAATGCAATTCCTGATGCAGTTTATGGATCAGCAGATTTGAACATCTACATTTCAACAAAAATCATGCGTTTGTACATTGAAAAAATGGCAAATCTTGGTTACTTAAACCAATACCATGTTGGTGCAGCACCTTTAAACTTTGAAGGTATCAATTTAGTACATGCACCTGGATTAGCAGACAACAGAATGGTTGCTGCAAGGGAATCAAATGTTTTCTTTGGTACTGACTTATTCAGTGACATGACACAATTGACAATTCTTCCAATGAATCAAATTGATGGTTCTTCAAATGTTAGATTTGTGGCAAAATTCAGTGCAGGTGGTCAAGTTGCAGATGGTTCACAAGTAGTTTACTACGGAACTTCAGCATAATTCAAAAAATGGAACAGGGCATTGTGTCCTGTTCCTTTATATATTAACAAAATAAAACCAAACACATGGCAATTTGCACAGCATTATCATCAGGAAGGGCATTGGATTGTAAAGATGCAGTTGGTGGAATCAAGAAAATCTTTTTTGCACAAGAACTTGGTGCATTGTCAATTGATGCATCAACAGAAATCATCACTGACATTGCAGCAACAACTGTTTTTCAATATGACTTACCTGTGAACACAGGTTCAATGACTGAAACAATTCAATCAAGTTCTGAAAATGGAACTGTGTTTTTTGAACAATCAGTCAACATCAAACTTCACAAACTATCTGCAGCAGACAGAAAACAAATCAAACTTCTTGCACAATCAAGATTGTACATTTTCGTTTTTGATTCAAATGACAATCTGTTCTTATTAGGTGAAGAAAACCTTGCAGAATTAACTGCAGGAACTATTGCAACAGGAGTTGCCAAAGGTGATGCCAATGGATATGACATGACATTCACTGCATTTGAAAGAATTCCTGCAAGATATTTGACACAGGACAACAGTCCATTCCAAGGATTGACAACACCTGCAAATATTACTATTACTGCATAGTTTTATCAATATATTTCAAGAAAAGGTGCAGAAATGCATCTTTTTTTTTGGTTAAACTTGACAAAAATGAACAAAAGATTGGTTTTTATATTTAAAAGAAAACAAAGACATGTTGCAGACTAAAAAGGAATTTGTTGGATTGACTTTCTTCATCAATGGAGTGTATAAAAACACACCTGAATTGACACAAGATGACATGAAAACACTTGGTGAAATGGGTTTTGGAAAGTATTTTGAAGAAGTTGCAGAAGAAAAACCAACAACAAAAAAGAAATCCAAGAAATGATTTTCATCACAAGAAGAAGTGTTGATTCACAAGGTGTTGAAACACCAAAAGCAAACACAATTGTTGTGACTATTAGTGAAAAATTGAAGTCATCTGCAACAAATTTTTTGTGTGTCTTTGAATCAGACCAACAACACACCATTTCAAAGACTGTTTTTGCAAGTGGTTCTTCTTTTGTGACATTGGGTGAAAGAACTGATTCAATCAGAATCATTGAAGGTGGTGCATCAACAGAAACTTTGACAGGAACTTTGAAAATATCACCTGCAGGTTTTTATTCATACAAAATATACCAACAAAACAATTCAACAAACCTTGATGTCAATGATTCAAGTGTTGTTGCATTATTGGAACAAGGAAAATTGACTGTTCTTGATACTGATGAATTAACAACAACAGAACACACAAACACTGTGGACAATTTCATTCACATAAATTCATAAAATGGCAAAGAAAAAGACAAAAGTTGTTTCAGATAAAACAACAAAGAACAACATTCCTTTGATGAATGTCCAATTCAGTGAAATGACATCACCAAAAGTGTCTGAAACAAGTCAAGGTGATTGGATTGAATATGGAACAAGTGATTTGAAAAATCAATATCCACAATTTTTGATTGAAATCTACAACAATAGTTCAACACATTCTGCAATTGTGAATGCAACTGCACAAATGATTGCAGGACGTGGATTCGTTATTGAAAACACTGAAATTCAAACTGCAGAAACCTTGTCAAAAGCAAGGAATTTCATGAATAAAGTGAACAGGAATGATGAATCACTTCATGATGTTTGGTCAAAGCTTTCACATGACATCAAATTGCAAGGTTCATTTGCAGTCAATGTGATTTGGTCAAAGGACAAAACAAGAATTGCTGAATTGTATCATGTCCCTGTTGAACATTGTCGTGCAGGAAAAGTGAATGAACATGGAAAGGTTGACACATGGTGGATTTCTGCAGATTGGTCACAATATAGAAAAGCAGAATTTGAACCAAGACCTGTTGCAGCATTCAACACTAATGACAGAACAGAATCTTCACAATTGTTTTATGGTGGAATCTACACTGCAGGACAAGAAATCTATTCTGCACCTGACTACAGGGCTGCAGTTCCATGGATAGTGACAGACAAATTGACTGCAGAATTTCACATGAACAACATTGCAAATGGATTTGCACCTTCAATGTGGGTGAACTTCAACAATGGGATTCCATCGCAGGAAGAAAGATTTCAGATTGAAAATTCTATCAAGCAAAAATTCACAGGTGTTCAGAATGCAGGTTCAATGGTCTTGACATTTTCAGATGATGCATCCAAAAAACCTGACATCACACCAATTCAACAAAGTGATGCAGACAAACAATTTGTTGTGTTGAATGAATTGACAATTCAGAACCTTTTCATTTCACACAGGGTGACATCACCACAACTTCTTGGTGTAAAAACTGAAGGTCAACTTGGTGGAAGAAATGAATTGCAAGAATCTTTTGAATTGTACATGAACACAGTTGTTGAACCTTTTCAGATGGTTCTGATGCGTTTTGTAGACATAGTGATGTCAACCAATCATTTGAATGTGAAGTTGTCTGTGGAACAAGTTAAACCAATCAATTCAAGATTTGGAACTGATGTGTTGAAAGAGGTGTTGACAGTTGATGAAATTCGTGCAGAACTTGGATTTGAACCATTGCCAAAAGAAGATGAAACAGTTGAACAAGAAAACACAGAATTATCACTTGAAAAGTGGAATGATTCACTTGTGAAATTGGATGAAGATTGCAAAAAAAAAGATGGTTCATGTGATGATTGTTCCTGTGAACAATATGACATGAATGATGACATTGCAGATGAACTTCTTGAAAGACTTGATGAAGTTGCACAAGTTGTGAATGTTGATGAATGGGAAGAAATCCATGAATCAGAAGTTTTTGATGCTAAAGGTGAAGATGAAAACATGTCAAATGTTGAACTTGCATCCATTCCATTCATTCCAAAAGGTGACAAAAGAAAACCAACACCATTTGGTGATTCTTTCATGTTTCGTGTTTTGTACAGATACAAAGGTGGATTGAAATCAAATTCCAGAAAGTTTTGCAAAAAGATGGTTGACAATTCCAAGTCAAAAGGGTATGTCTACAGAAAAGAAGACATTGACACACTATCATCAAAGCCATTGAACAAAGGATTTGGTGCAAATGGATCAGACACTTATGACATATTTTTGTGGAAAGGTGGTGTGTATTGTCACCATAGTTGGTCAAGGGTTGTTTTTATGCGTAGGAGAGTTCCAAAAGATGCAAATCTTGGATTCAATGTGATTGATGAAAATGGAAACAAAATCAATGTTCCTGCAGGTGAACTTTTGCCAAAAACACTTATCAAATATTATAAAAATAGTACAAACAAAGCATTGAAATCTGCAGGTGTTGTCCTTGAAGACAAGGTTGCACAGACAAGACCGATTGACATGCCAAACCAAGGAAAAAAATAGACATGGCAACACAAGTTCTTTACATATCAGAAAACAGGTTGAAAGAATCAACCACAATCAACCAAAATGTTGACACAGAATTGTTGATTCCAAACATCAAGATTGCACAGGACAAATACATCTTGACTGCACTTGGTTCAAAATTGGATGACCATCTTCAAAGTCTAATTTCTGCAGGAACACTTGATGATGCAGGAAATGAAAACTTTGAAAAGCTTGTGAACACTTACATTCAACCTGCACTTGTTCAGTGGACATTGTACGAATCAATCATTTTTCTTGGTTTCAAATTCAAGAACAAGGACATCATGAGAAAATCAAGTGAAACAGGGCAACCTGCATCATTGGATGATTTGAAATTCTTGCGTAATGAAATCCAAAACACTGCACAATGGTACACAGAAAGATTGATTGACTATTTATGCCACAACAACAACTTGTTTCCACAATATTCACAGAACACAAATGAAGATGTCAGTCCATCAAGACACAACTATTTCAACGGAATGAATTTGGAATTGCAACCAAAAAGAAGAATCAACAACATCACCTTGGATGATTTTCTTCCATCAAATTTGAAGTAGATGGAAAAGAAAACACTTTCAAAATATAAAATTAAAAACAAAAATGAATCTGCATTGAAGACATTTTTGAAGAAAAAAGAAACAAAGACATGGACAAAAAACAAGTGATGAAAGATGTTGTTGAAGTTCTTGGATTCAATTCCATGACATTGATGACTGTGACATTTGCAGACATTGAAAACATTTTGAAATTGATTGTTTTGGTTTTGTCAATTGCTTACACAATCCAAAAAATGTATCACTTCAAAAACAAGAAATGATTTTGTCAATGCACATTTTTTTTAATAAGTGCAAGAATAAATTGATTTTTTTTAATCATCAACTTTGTCTTGGTTTCTTATCAGGTGAAATTGTTGTGTTGCCATTTCTCATCTTTTTGATGTACTGATGTGCCACAACACACAAAATGCCTTAAAACAAAGGAAAAGTGTGTCAGAAATGATTTTGAATAAAACAACTAAAATCAAATAAAAAGAAAAAGATGTCAGATTCACCATTCAAGTTTTTCAAATATTCTGAATTTGATTGTCCTTCAAAAGTTGGATCAGGACAGAAAAACATGGACAAAAGGTTCATTGAACTTCTTGATTCTGCAAGGTCACTTTGTGATTTTGCTTGGAACATTTCCAGTGGTTTCAGAACTAAAAAACACAACCAAGAATTGATTGCAAAAGGTTACAAAGCAAGTACAAATTCTGCACATCTTGAAGGAAAAGCATGTGACATCATTTGCACTGATTCACACAAAAGGTTCAAAATCATTCAATCACTTTTGTCAGTTGGAATCACAAGAATTGGTGTCAATGATTCATTCATACATTGTGACATTTCAACAAACAAAAAATCATCTGAAGTTTTATGGACATATTGACAAACATTTTTGGTGGATTGTTTAAAAGTGCAGAAGGAATTCTTGACACTACAATCACCAACAAAGAAGAACTGCAAACAGTCAAAAATGAATTGCAAAGAATCTTGAATGATGCAGAAATGAATGCACAAAATCAAGTCACAGAAAGGTGGAAGTCAGACATGCAATTTGGCAACAAGTTGTCAAAATCAATCAGACCTGCAACACTTATTTTCTTGACCATTTCATTTGTTGCAATTAGTTGTTTTGACGGAAATGTTGGTGAATTCCAAATCAACAAAGATTTTGTTCCTGTTTACGAAATGTTACTTCTTGCAGTTTATGGTTCATATTTCGTTGGTCGTACAATTGAAAAAACAAAAAAATCAGAATAGATGTCAGAAGAAAACAGAAAAACAATCAGAATGCGATTGAAACCACATGAACACAAACTTGTCATGGATTCAAGAAAAGAACAAAGAAATGTGTTGATTGTTGGTGACTTACATGCACCATTCATCAAAGGTCAATGCAATGACGGTGAATCTTATCTTCAACACTGTCTTGATGTCTATGAAAACAACAATTGCAATCAAGTGATTTTGATTGGTGATTTGATTGATTCACATTTTTCAAGTTTTCATGAAACAAATCCTGACGGATATGGTGCAGGTGAAGAACTTGACCGAGCAATTGACCAATTGAAACCTTGGCATGATGCTTTTCCAAATTCAATTGTGACAATTGGAAACCATGATGCAATAATTTCAAGAAAAGCCGTTGCAATGGGCATTTCACAAAAGTGGTTGAAAGGTCTTTCAGAAGTTCTTGAAGTTCCAACATGGAAATTTGTTGATTCCTATGAACAAGACGGTGTCATCTACACACATGGAACAGGTTCATCAGGTGCAAGAGGTTGTCATAATAGGGTTGTGAATTGGGGAAAATCAGTTGTGCAAGGTCATATTCACACAGAATGTTCTGTTTCCTGGCACTGCACAAAGACATCAAGACATTTTGCAATGCAAGTTGGTTGTGGTGTGACTGATTCCAATCAATATGCACTTGCCTATGCAAAGAACTTCACAAAAAGGTCAATCATTGCATGTGGTGTTGTTTTGAACAATGGTGAACTTCCTATCACTTATCCAATGCATTTATAATTTTGACAACCATTGTTTGTGTATTTCATCACTTATTCTTGCAATCATCAATGGTGGAACTGACATGCCGATCAAATAGTGTGGTTTTTGACCTAAAAAATCAAAATCAAGTGGAAAAGAACCAATTTTGCAAACTTCATTTCTTGAAGTGTATCTTGGTGAATCAAACAAAACAAGTGAATCTTCATGTGATGTGATTGTTCTTGCAACTTTGTCTTTTGAAACAAAATTTTGTGAAAAATACTTTGGTTTTTTAAATTCCCGCATGTGTGCATCATTCATTCCTGTGTCACCTTCTTTTCTTAATTTCCAAATTTTTTGCATATTTTCTGACATCAACCTTCCTTGCATGTCAATAATTTCATCAAACAAAATTGGTTTGTCATTAAAATTAAGTTTTATTTTTGGTTTTTGTGTAAACATATCAACTTGTTCTAAAAAATTAGATGCAAGGTCTTTTCTAAAAGAAATAAAAAAAACCCTTTCCCTTTTTTGTGGAACACCCATTTTTGAAGAATCAAGAACAAAATGTTGTGTGTAATATCCTGCAGAATCAAATTCATCATAAATTCTTTTTACATATTCAATTGCGTTTCCCATCAAAATTCCTTTTACATTTTCAGAAACAACAACTTTTGGTTGAAGTTTTTTTGCAAGTTCAATAAAATCAAAAAATAATGTGTCAAGAACTTGTTCTGTTTGTCCTTCTCTGAATTTCTTTTTTTTGTTCCAATCTTGTTCCCTTACACCTGCAATTGAAAATGATGAACATGGTGGTGAACCGTCCAAAATATCAAGTTCAAACAATTCTTTTGGAAAATCATTTCTATTTTTAAAAGTTTGGATTGGTTCAATAAAAGGATATTTTGGATTGTGATTTTTCAAATATATTTCACCAACTTTTTTGTCAACTTCATTCATGCCAATCACATCAAATCCTGCAAGTTTATAACCCATTGTTGAACCACCACCACAAGAAAAACAAGAAAACACTTTTCCTTTGTTTTTAGTGAAATTTGCATTTTTTAAATTCCAATTATAAAAGTATTTGTTTTTCATTTTAAAAATTTTTTAGTTGAAAGATCAGTGCATCATGCACTTGTTGTTGTGAATCAATCCTTTGTCCAAGTCCATCAAGATATTCAAAAAATTCATCTTTGGTCTTTGCAACAAAATATCCTTTTTGACAACTGCAAAGATGCAAAAGAAGTCCTGTCATTCTGATGTGGTTGATGATTTTCCTGATTCTTGGTGATGTCAATTTGTATTTTCCAAACATCTGTTTTGCATTCAATGTGTCACAAATGAATTTGTTTGACACTGCATTGTGTTTTCCAATTTTGTTTGACAATCCTTTGATGACTATTGGAAGAACTTTGTGAAGTTCAACATCAGTCAATTCATGTGTGTATTTTTCAAATCCTTCAATCATGATTTCAATTTTTTGACATGTTCACCAATCAATTTTGTTCTTTCTACCCATTCCAATTGTTGTGATTTTGCTTGTTCAAGTTTTTCTTTCTTTGCCTTTGATTTAGGTTCAAACTGATGCAACCATTTGAACCAAACTTTCACAGAAAGTGTGAAGTCATCATTGTTTCTGACACCATGGTGAAATGCACCTTTGACATCTTCAACATAAAACTTTGCAAATTTTGGAGTGGATGCCAAATCTTCAACCAAGATATTTGCAAGTGTCACAAAATCTTCTGCAGTGACATTTCTGACACCAAGTTCCAGGAATGCCTTGGAAATAATATCAACACAATCAAGTGTCAATTGTTGTTTGTGGTTTTTATATAGAAACCAAACTTGTTTTGTTTTATCCATTTTGATTTTTGTTTTGTTGTTCAACCATTTGTCTTGCCTTTTGCCATTTGTCAATTCCTTCAGAAATCTTTGATTTTGGTTTGTTGTTTGTCATTGTAGTTTTTGAAGGGAATGACCTTTTTGACCATGTTGCAAGTCTTCTTGCAGTTGACCATGTTTTTTGCAATTCAAACTTTGACTTTGTTTTTGACTTGTTTGGTTCTGTCCAATAGGAAACAAAATCATTCAACATGTCTTGATTGTATTCTGTGAATGCAAACACTTCTTTTGCAAACTTTTCACACCTTTCATCAATTGTTGTTTTCACCTTTGTTTCTTCTTGTTCTTCAACTTGATATGCAGACCATTGAACAATTGTCACAACACTGAATTTGTTGGTTGTTAAAAGATGAATATATCCTTTTTCCTGCAATTGATTCAATTTGTTTCTGACTGTGGTTGGCTTGATGTTCAGTTCTTGTGATGCAGAAATCCTTCCTGTGATGAATTGACCTGCATTGACTGTGTGAACACCAACCTGATGTGTCTTGTGTGATGCCTTCAACAAAGACCAAACAAACACTTTCAACAAATCTGAATCACCTGTGAAGATGCCATTGTCCAAGATTTTTCTGTGTAGTTTAATCCAACCTAACATGTGACAATTCTTTGATTTGTTCAACAATTTTTGCCCTTTTTTCAGTCATTGATTCAATCAAGATGTCCAAAGCTTTCAATCTTTTTGTCAATGAAACATTTGATTTGTATGTTTCAACATCACCTGTTTCCACAATAATTTGTGCTTTCATCAAGTTTTCTTCAAATGCAGGATTGAATTTTCTGTCATCAAATTTCCTTCTGTATATATATATTGAAGTTCTATCCCTGTTCAATATCTTTGCAAGTGCAGTTTCATTGATGTCAAAATACTTTTCAATCAATATGGATGCAGTTGCAGTGGCATCTGGAATTGGTTTGATTCTTGCCTTGGATTTGATGTCTGCAGGTTTGATTCTGTAAACACTGCAAGATGCATCAATAATTTTGTCAATTTCCTGCATGATTTCAGGTGTGACATTTTCAAAAAATCTGTTGGATTTATTCATTTTATAAGAATTTAAAAAGTTGTTTGTTGTTGTTATAATATTTAGCACATTGTTCAGGTGTTGCAGGTCTTTCAAAGTCCTGTTTTATCCAAACATTTTGATTGTTCAATTCTTTCCACAATTCAACTGACTGATCCATTGTTGAAACAAATTTCACACCATAGACTGCAGACATATTTGTGTCAACATATTTTCGCAAAGTTAACCAATCAAAATGAAAACAGACACTTGGATTCTGTGGTTTTTGGAAAATGTATGTGAATTGGAAAAGTCCATTCTTTGAATTTCTTTCAAGCAATCTGTGTGGTCTTGTTTCAACAATCATTCCTTTGGTTGATTGTGGTTCAAAGTCAAATGGCAGTTCTACACCACCAAGTTTGATGATTGGCATTCTGACACCATTTGCAAAAACCAACACAGGAAATTCACCTGTGTGGTCTTGCATCATCACCTTTCCATGCTTAGAATGGTTCATTGTCAATTTCATTTGATTCAACAACATCAACCAAATCAATCTTCCAACCATTCACATTTGTGAACCATTTTCCTGACCATTCTTTTGATGACAAGTTGATGTGAACATTGACTTCATCATTGATTTTCAAGTTGTTCAACAATGAACACTTTTCACCAAGGAATGAAATTGAAAGGTGTGGATTGTAATCATCACCTGTGTCAATGACCAAGTTCTGTCTTTTCCATTCCTTTCCTGTTTGTGTTTTTCCTGTTTGAATTTGTGCGATTTCATGCACTTTTCCTTTTACTGTGTGATTGTCCATTTTTATTTAATTAGTTTGATTAGTTCCTTTTTCATTTCTGCACTGACAACATACTTGTCCAGAACAAGATTGATGTCTGCATTTGGTGTTGTTTTCAAGTATGAAACAACCTTGTCATAATTATCTGATGCAAGTGAAAGTGTTGGTTTTCCTTTTGCCTTGACAGATGGTTTTTCTGAATCTGCATCCTTTGTGTCATCAATCAAGAACATGCCATTCAAAGCATATTTTCTTGCATAAGATGATGAAGAACCAAAACATTGTGACATGTCCATTCCTTTCTTGTTGACATCAATTCCTGCATGTGCAGTCACACACAAGGTTTCTTTGTCATCTTGGACACAAACTGTTGCCATGACTACAGGAAGACCACACAATTCATGTGTGTCATCTGAAATGGTCAATGTCAGTCCATGTTTCAACAATAATGGTTTGACAGATTCAAGAATGTCTTCTTGGTTTCTGTATTTGTATTTTCCAAAACCATTGAATTGGTTCTTTGGTGCTTTCAATTCACTTTGAATTTTCAGCAATTTTGTTTTCAAGTTTGTCATTGATATAAAAAATTAGTTAGTTCCATTAATTAGATAAAAAGCAAAAATTGTCAACCAACTTGCACCATACATTCCAAAAAGCAATGTGGCATCAATTGAGGTCAACAAAAATAAAACTGCAGAAATTCCTGCAGGAATCATTGATGTCAAAATCATGTCATCAAATGAGAATTTAAAAAATTGAACTTGTGTTCCAAATTCAAGTTTTGCTTGGTCTTTTTGATTGTCAAGAAATTCTTGTCTTGCAAAGTCTTTGAATTTATATTTCATGGCTCATTTTTTTAAGGATTTCCAATGTTGAATCCAATGATTCAAGTGTTGCATGATAAGATGAAATTCTTCCTTCATGAAACTTAATCATTTGAGTGTTTCTGTCAATGATTGGATTCTTTTTGATTTGTGCAATTGCATCATTGATTGATTGAATTTTGTGTTTCATTGAATCCATTTCCATGTTCAACCATTGTTCCACAAATCTTGTTTCAATCACTGAAACTGATTTTGTTGTTCTAAATATTTCCATTTTGTTGTTGTTAAATTGTCAGACACTTTTGTCTGATACCACAAAAAACCTGCATTTCTTTCAGTGCAAGTCATTGTGGTGTTTGGTTAATATTAGAAATTTTGCGATTTGATGAATTCCAAAACTTCATTCCAAGTGTCAAATTCCAAACCATTGCAAGATTCTTCATTGTCATCAAAAAAGATTTGAATTGAAAATGTGTGAAACATTTCTTGTTCAATGTCAGTGATGTCTGCATTTGGAACAAATATTTTCACTTTGGTTGATTTGTCTTTTGAAAGGAATGCAATTGAATCACAAACATCAGTTGTTTCATCAGTATCATTAAAAGCCATCAGACCAAGGTCATGAAGTTCACTGATTTCAGTTGCAATGTTGTGATTGTAAAAATTTGAATTTGTCATTTCTGTTTTCATTTAGTTGATTAATATGCTGCAATATACACACTTTTGATTAATTACCAACAATAATCAACAAAATATTTTCACTTGTTCTTTTTTGTACCTTGTCATCATGAAAAGCAAACATTTTTTTGATGAAAACAGGAATGGATCAGTGACTGAAAATGTCAAAACAAGTGACAAAATCATCAGAATTGTTGATGAAGTTGAACAAATGTTGTTGCACAAAAACAAATCTTATGGTGATAGTGCAACAAAACCTGCAAACATATTTGCAAAAGGAAAAGCATCTGAAAACATCTGTTGCAGAATAGATGACAAACTGATGCGAATCAAAAATAAGGGAATAAATACAGACACAATTGACACAGTCAAGGATTTGATTGGATATTTTGTTTTGTTGTTGATTGCAATTGAAGATGAAAATTGAGTTAGCACCATTTCCAAAACCAAGGATGACACAATCAGACAAGTGGAAGAAAAGACCTGTTGTTGTGAACTATTGGAATTGGAAATCTTCATTGCAGGAATATGGCATCAACTTTGATTCAGGTCAGGTTGATGTCATTTTTTTTGTGCCAATGCCAAAGTCCTGGACAAAGAAGAAATGTTTGGAAATGGATGGAAAACCACATCAGTCAAGACCTGACATTGACAACTATTTGAAAGCATTGTTTGATGCAGTATGTTCTGAAGATTCACACATTCACACAGTCACTGCAAAAAAAGTGTGGTCAACAAAAGGAATGATTGAATTGAACATTTAGTTCATTTTTATATTTAAAGAAAAGACACAATGGTAATGACATCTGAATTTTATGGAAAATTGTTGGTTGCTGCAAGGAACATCACAAACAATCACCAAGACCATGAAGACCTTTTGCAAGAATGTTTGGTTGCACTTTATGAAAAAGACAAAGATTTCATTCAGGAACTACATGACAACAAAGCATTGCAATTCTATTGTGTCAGAATAATGTTGAACATGTGGAATTCATCAACTTCATCATATCACTACAAATTCAGATTTCAAAAGAAATTCATGTTTGAATTCTTTGAAGGTGTTCCTGATGAATACTGTCCAAGCAACAAAAATGTTTTGACACCAACAATTCAAGAAATCAGAAACCAATTTCACAATGACTTTCTTGATGATGCAGTTGACACAATGCATGAAGTTCTTGGTGAATTGTATTGGTATGATGCAGAACTTTTCAAGCTTTACAAATTTGGTTCAAACAATGGAAAAAGATGGACATTGAATTCACTTGCAGAAAAGACAGGAATTTCAAGAACATCAATTTTTGACACAACACACCGAGTGATGAAATACTTGGACAAACGAATGAAAGAAGAAACAACACTTTTGACCTATGACATATAAAAGAACAAACATCTTCATCAAATTGAAGAACTTCACAATTGCAGTGTTCAAACACATTGCAGATGGATTTGCAAAGACATCAATTGAAACCAAAGGAAGAAGACTTTCAACATGCTTGTCTTGTCCACATTCAAAAAATGAATGGTTTGAATGCAGACTTTGTGGTTGCAATATTGGTGAAAAAGTGAAATGGAAATCAGAAAAATGTCCTGAAAACAAATGGAAATGATTGAACTATCAACAGACCAAATTTCAAGATTGAAAGTCCTATTTCCAAAAATAAGGTCAGGAACTGCACAAGACAGAAATGCAAGGATTGAAATGGTTGCACTGCACAATGACATCTTTGGTTCTAATTTTAGACCAGACACAGGATGTTCATCTTGTTTGAACACATCATTCCAAGGAATCAAAAAAGTGGCTAAAAAATATAATATCAAATAAAAATGGCAATAAAAACAAAACATCAAACGGTTGTCAAATACGATTGTGAAACAACAAATGATGAATCTTTTGAAAATCAATATTTTGAAATTCCAAAAATCATCAATTCTGACATCACCTATCAATTGTATTTTGGACATGTTCCAAACTACTATGAAGATTTGAAAAGGGAATTTCATCATCAACAAAAAAACATTCAAATTGAAAAAGATGCAGAATCCTTGGTCAATTATAGATGATAAAGATGACCATGAATGTTCTTGGTGTCAATATGAATTCAATGCAGAAGATGAAGGTGAATTGATTGTTCATGAAAAGCATTGTGACATTTTATGTGGTCAATGTTTGGAAAAATACATCAAAGAAATTATAAAAATTTATAATCAATGAAAGAAGAAACACACAAACTTTTGGAACAAGCACATCACCTTGTCATCAAAGTGACTGGAATTGACATTTCAAAAAAAGAAAGACAAGAAGTCTTGAAAGAAGTCCGATCCATTTATAAACAAATCAAAGAAATTGACCTTGATGTTTGGAAATTGATTGATTTGGATGACAATCACAAGACAATAAATTCTTGACAAAATAGACACTATAAAAAAGAAAAAATGAAGAAACAAGACAAAGGAACATTCATTGAAGTGTTTGAAAAGAAAGGTGGAAACATTGATGCAAGTTGCAAAGCATTTGGAATATCAAGACAAACATTCTACAATTGGAAGTCTGATGACCAAGATTTTGCAGACAAGATTTCAAATGTTCAAGAAGGTCTGATTGACTTTGTGGAATCAAAGCTGATGGAAAACATCAAAGATAATGACACCACATCAACCATCTTCTATTTGAAGACAAAAGGAAAGTCAAGAGGATACACAGAAAGACAAGAAATTGAACACCAAGGAAAGAATGTGAACATTGAAATCCAACTTGAAAAACCTGAATGAAACCACAGTTGACAAAACAACAGAATGAATGCATGTGGCATTTGTTGAATGATGACAAGACAACTGAAGTCTTGTTTGGTGGTGGTGCAGGTGGTGGAAAATCATTCATCCTTTGTGCATATGCAATCACTATGTGTTTGAAGTATGATGGCATCAGGGGATTGATTGGAAGGTCTAAATTGGACACATTGAAGAAGACAACACTGAACACATTTTTTGATGTCTGTGGTCAATGGGGATTGGTTAGTGGTGAACACTACACATTCAATGGTCAGTCAAACATCATTTCATTTTACAATGGATCAGAAATCATTTTGAAAGATTTGTTTCTTTATCCATCAGACAGGAATTTTGATTCACTTGGTTCACTGGAAATCACATTTGCTTGTGTTGATGAATGCAACATGATTGTTCAGAAAGGTGTTCAGGTTCTTGCAAGTCGTATCAGGTACAAACTTGACCAATTCAATCTTGTTCCAAAGATATTGATGACATGCAATCCTGCAAAAAATTGGGTATATTCTGACTTTTTCAGACCTTGGAAAGATGGCAATCTTCCAAATCACAGGAAGTTCATTCAGACATTGGTTGATGACAATCCATTTGTGTCAAGACATTACAAAGACCAATTGAACAAGTTGGACATTGTATCAAAACAAAGGTTGTTGTTTGGTGATTGGGAATTTGATGAAACCAAAGATTCATTGATTGAATTCAATTCAATTTCACACATGTTCAATTTCACAGAAAAGTCAAGTGGTGAAATGTTCATCAGTTGTGATGTTGCAAGGTATGGTGCAGACAAGACTGTGGTGATGCTATGGAAAGACCTATCAGTCAAGAAAATTGTTGTTCTTGAAAGGTCATCAGTTGTTGAGGTTGCACAATTGGTTCAGGATTTGATGAATGAATTCAGTGTCAGAAGTTCAAATGTTGTGATTGATTCAGATGGTGTTGGTGGTGGTGTTTCAGACCTTTTGAAAGGAACAAAATCATTTGTGAATAATGCAAGACCATTGATGAACCAAAACTTCAACAACATCAAGTCACAGTGTTTCTTCAAACTTGCAGACCTTATCAATGCAGGTGAATTGTCTGTGAATTGTCCTGATTCAAGAATTCAACAATTGATTGTTGATGAATTGTCAGTAATCAAAAGGAAAGACATGGACAAAGATGGAAAGATGCAAATCATTCCAAAAGACCAAATGAAGGATTTGATTGGAAGGTCACCTGACTTTGCAGATTGTTTGATGATGCGAATGTTTTATGAATTGAATCCAAATGTTGGAAAATACTTTGTGCAATAGGTACAAACTAAAAATTGAATTTTTATATTTAAAAAAAAGAAATGAAGACAATCACAATCACAGACAATGACAAGGTGTTCAACTACACAATTCCAGAAACATGGAAACAAGTGTCATTGGCACAATATCAGAAACTGATGTCAGTTGAAATGGATGAAATGACTGAACAACAATTGATGTTTCATTTGATTGAATCATTGATTGAAATTCCTTCACAAAAGATTGTGGATTTGAAGAAGTCAGATGTTGAAGAAGTATTTAAACATTTGATGGAACTTGCACAATCTAAACCATCAGAACATTTGAATTTGATTGTTGAAATTGATGGTGTTGAATATGGATTCAATTCAAAGCTTTCAGACATCACCATTGGTGAATTTGGTGATTTGGACACATACCTTCAAGATGGTTTCAAGAACCTTGACAAAGTGATGTCAATCCTTTACAGACCTATTGTTGACAAGGACAAGAAATCATTCAGAGTTGAAAAATATGACTTTGACAAGTGTGATGAAAGAACAGAATTGTTCAAACACAAAATGTCAATTGATTCAATTTTTGGATGTCTGTGTTTTTTTTTGAATTTAGGTCAAGAATATACACTGACTTCAATCCATTATTTGAAGAAACAAAACAAGAAAAAGGAATCAAAACAGATGAAGAAAGTTTTGGAAACAAGTGGGGATGGTATGCAATCCTTTACAAATTGACAGATGGTGAATTTTTGAAATTGGAAAATGTAATTGAAAGACCATTGACAGAATGTTTGACATGGCTTTCATTTCAAAAAGATATTGAAACAATAAAACAATAGAAATGGCAACAAGTGTAATCACATACAATCAAATACTTGCAGTTTGGAAACAGATTGCAGACAATCATCAACAAGTCAAGACATTCACACATGGTGATATTTTTGAAGTGGATGCAAACACTGTGGTCTTTCCTCAAGTGCATTTGATAACTGAACAGGCATCAATTTCAAAACATGAATTGACCTATTCATTCAAGTTGATTGCAATGGATTTGGTTGAACCTGATGAATCAAATGAAGATGAAGTGTTGTCAGACTGTCTGCAGTACATTCAAGACTTCATTGCAGTGTGGAAAAATGGTGTGACAAGTGCATCACCAACATTCACAATTGATTCACAAGACTACAGAATCAGTGAAAATGTTTCTTGCAATCCATTCACAGAAAGATTTGACACAAGGGTTTCAGGATGGGTTGGTGATTTTTCAATTTCAGTTGATTACAGTGCAAATGCTTGTGTTGTTCCAATAAATTGATTGATTGTCAATGACTTACATCAAACTGTTGACATCAATTTGACAACAAAATGACATCAATTTGACACATACAAGAATGAAAAGAATGGTAAAAAATAATTATATATAGTGAAGGCATTAATTAGGACAGAAAAGGTTTTGAATTTATTCGCAAAAAAAGTCATCAAAGATGCACAAAGCGAATTGGCAAGACAAGGAAAGAACACTTCAGGTGAACTTTCACAGTCACTTGGGTACACTATCACCAAAAATCAAAATGGTAGTCTGTCGCTTGAGTTTATTGGCTCTAATTATGCAAGATTTGTTGACCAAGGAATGCAAGGAAAATTCAGTTCTGCAAAAGCACCATATTCACCATATAGATTTGGAAGTGGTTCTGCAAGTGGTTCTTGGAAATCATTCACTGCATCACTTGACAAATGGATTGTGAAAAAAGGTCTTGCAGGAATTCGTGATGACAAAGGAAGATTTGTTTCAAGAAAGTCATTGCGATTTTTTATTCAAAGGTCTATTTATCTGTATGGTGTCAAACCATCATTCTTCTTTTCTAATCCATTAGAAGTTGCCAAAAGTGGGTTGACAAAGAAAATTGGCAAAGCATTCATAGAAGATGCAATTGATTTCTTGGAACAAATGAACAAAACAAAATCAAAAAAATAAAAAAATGGCAATATCAATTCAAAGGAATCCATACACAAACAATATGTTGAATCTATTCAATAGGGTTGCACCTGTGTTCACACCATGTGTTTATGTGTTAAGTTCAGACAATTCTGCAGAAATAAATTTCAGATATGTTGCAGATGTTTACATCAAAGGTGATTTCAAAGTCAGATTGAACTTCACAAACAATTCAAACAATCGTGGAATCATTGATGTTCAACAAATCATTCAAGACTATTGCAAATCACAAGTCAGTGGATACAGGAATGGTGTGAATCAATCAGGTTCATCAAAAAAAGCAAATGTTTCATCTGTTACTGTTCAACATTCAATTCATCAAATTGACAAGTGGTCAAGAAATGACAACACAATGATTGACATTCAATTGAAGTTTGGTGAATCATTTTCAACTGCAGTTGGATTTCCACCTATCACATACACAGGTGTCGGTGCAGCAAAAGACACACCAGGAGAACCTGCAAAAGAAGGATTGGAATTGCAAGTTTTCAATTCTGCACTTTGGCAATTCAAAGACCTACAAAGAAACAATGACACACTTGAATCATACTATTTGACTGCAGGGAACAAAAATCTTCTTTCAACTTTAGATTCAACAATCAAAAGAAAAATCAGACTTGGTGACTATCACACAATTGCAATGTTCAACGGAACAAATCGTGCAAGTGTCACATCATTGACAGACAGAGTGAATTTCAGATTCTATGATGCAAGTGGAACACAATTGTTGTTCAGTCAGATTGTTAACAATGACAATGATGGTGGTTCACCATATGCATCAACATCAAACAATGGTGTTGAAAATCTTTTGTTTTTGGGTTGTGGAACAAAAAACTTTAATAATCATAGTATAAATCAAATACCTGCAGCAACTTCATATTACACTGTGCAAGTTGTTCAAGGTG
>Ga0255039_10000114_pt1 | contig 26918 bp, 24 predicted proteins | sample BC1_12_1_MG_FD_181713 | JGI IMG/M metagenome (GOLD analysis project Ga0255039, IMG submission 181713) | Seawater microbial communities from Strait of Georgia, British Columbia, Canada - BC1_12_1 | ecosystem: Environmental > Aquatic > Marine > Strait | place: Canada: British Columbia | collected... | reverse complement strand
CTTTCTTCGCTGTTGCTTTCTTCGCCTCGGCCTTCTTCGCGGCTGCTTTCTTCGCGGCTGCTTTCTTCGCGGCTGCTTTCTTCGCGGCTGCCTTCTTCGCCGCTGCTTTCTTCGCGGCTGCCTTCTTCGCGGCTGCTTTCCTCGCTTTCTCTTTTTTCAGTTTTTTCTGCTCCTTCGTGTCAGTATCGGCTTTAGTACCGGCGGTTGGAATGGAAGTGGACTTGATTGGCTTGGGCGCCGGTTTTTGAGCGGTTCGCCGCGGACGTTTCGAAGTTTGAGCGGCCTTAGCGGTAGAGTCGTCGGCAGCGGCGAGCAATTTTATCGCCGCATTGATCGCCCTGCTTGCGCGTGCCATACCAAATCCTGGCACTTTAGTCAGTTGTGCGATCGTCGTGCTGGCAATCTGTTGTGCGGATTTGAAACCGTTTTCTGCCAGGACCTTTGCTGTACTCGGTCCGATACCTGGTATTTGGGTAAGAGCAATTGTCATTTATCCATCCTCCTTTTGAGCGTTACTTTTAGCCGCAAGATGTTAGTTCAACGATCCGCCCGCGTACTTGACTCAGATCAACTAAGTCACTACCTCGTCTTTGTCATGACAAAAGCAGCAGAGCGTGAGCTTCCTCAGTAAATCAATATTTCCTGGCTCCAGAATTGGGCATCTTGCTTGCATAAAGCACAAGTAGACCACCAAAGAATACATGTTGTTTTCAGTATCCTTTGTACTCTGCTATTCACTAACTGATCTGCCTACATGCCTGAATTTGATTTCGGGGCAGATATAGCTCGAGCACTAAGTTTCCACGGAAAAACCGAACCTGGAAGTCAAACCAGATCCCCAATCATAACGGCAGTAACAGGCATGGGAAATGGGGACATATACCATATTCATTTGCATTCAAGATGTATATTCTGCTTTCAGCAGCGGTCTGTGACGTATAAGAATATTCGCTATCAGCCGTAGTTCTTTCAAGAACTGTTGAGGTCATGAATCGCGTTGTCACTATAAGACCTGCTTTGAAAATCATGTTGAAACAAATTGGATAGTTGATTCAGGTTAAGAACTTTGGTGCAACAAGGACAGACTGGTCCGCTAGTATTCCTGGCTTTTGACTGGTTTGCGATCTCGAGCGATGATGCCAGGACGACTACTGCCGTTATCGCCATTTTTCTGATCGGAATGCATTACATAGAAAACAGTTTCAAACTGTTTAGTGGAGATACTTTTTCTTTTCCGCAAGATCGGAAATCGACCAGATCTATTCAGAATGGAAGGCCCGTATTAATAACCACATTGTGCCGGCAACCGCCTAGTCGGCCAGGTCCTTTTGTTTGGCCTTGCTGATAAGATTCGAGATTACCAGTAACTTCCGTTCCAAGACCTGGTAGTGGCTACTGGTTGCATCGATTCCTCTTTCTTTTTGCGCCTTTCGTTCAAGCCTGGATTTTTTCTCTTCGAGTTCGTGGATGATTTTCAGCAGCTTATCGTGTTTCTTTCGCTGCTTCTTTTCCGATTTATCGAAATATTTCTCCAGCTTTTCGACCAGCTTAGTTGTACCCATATTCATCTCCCAAATCTTTGATTTCTTCGTCCCTGACCCATAAGGTCGCCGCACAGGTAAGTAGTTTCTTACTGATACTCTGGGCGAAACCAATGTCGTTGATCAGTGACGACGCGCTGTTCGAATCGATCTTGTGTGTCCGGATCAATGCATCGACCTCGTGATTCTGCGCGATTTCGCGTTCCTTGGCATTGACCTTTTCGACCTCGATCCGGGTTAGCACTTCTCCCTCGTCGAACTCGTTTTCCCTGAGCTCCTGTACCATACGCAGCACTCCGACCAAATCGACACGCAGCTTATTGTACTGTTCGATTATTAAGTAATTATGACTTCTTGAGTAAAAGTTAAGGTTCTTCTGCAGTTCCCTGACGTCCTTTACCATCTCGATAATTTTCCTGGCGGCCTGTTTCAATTCGTATATTTCATGGTTGCCCTGCTGGTCCATGTGGGTTTGCGACATCGATGCATACTCGAGAATCTCGCCATACAGGTTCTTGATCTCGCCCTGGTAAACCTCGTCGATATCGATCTTGATCCGTACAGTCGAGTGCTCAATCACCTCGTCGATGCCGGCATCCGAAAATATCTCCGTGCGGTGCAGGTTCATCGCATGGACGATGGCTTCCAGCGACTTGTCGTAAAGGTGAATCGTCTCCTTACGCAGCGCGGCCAACGCGGCCGCGGGAATTTCCATGACCTCGTAAGTCAGGTACTTCGCCCGACCGCGAGCTTTCTTTTCGTCACGGAACAGGGTTTCGAGGAAGTTAACCAGCTGTTTTAAAAAAGGCACGACCAGCAGGACGCCAATCACGTTGAAGATCGTGTGGAACAGCGCCAGCCGCATCGTGTCATCGCCAGCCGGGATTGCCAGGTACGGCGCGAGCCAGTCTACCAGATCCTTTAGCTGGTAAATGAAAATAACTGCAAAAAGCGCGGTAATCAGATTGAAAATGAAGTGCGCGACGGCAAGGCGTTTGCCGTTCCAGTTCGACGCCAGCGAACCGAGCGCGGCGGTAACCGTGGTACCGATGTTGGCGCCGATCGCAAGCGAGAGCGCGTTGATGTAATCGATTTGCCCCGTGGCGAGTGCGGTGATAATAATCGCCATGGTCGCGCTGCTGGACTGGATGATAACCGTCGCAACGGCGCCCAGAACTATATAAACCGCCACACCCGCATAGCCCGCCATCGCATACTCAGCCAGATCCAGCCCCGCCTTGAGGGTTTCGAAACCGTCCTTCATGTAGGCGATGCCGAGAAAAATGAAGCCCAGCCCGATCAGCACGCTACCGAGCCCCTTGTAGGTCAAATGCCTTGAGAACTGCATCACCACGCCAAAGATCAGCATAGGCAGAGCATAAGCCGAAATCTTGATCTTGAGCCCGAAGGTAGAAACCAGCCAGGCCGTGGTGGTGGTGCCGATATTTGAGCCAAAGACCACGCCCACGGCCTGGGTCAGGCCGATCAGTTCGGCGGACAAAAACGATATGATGATCACCGAAACCAGCGAGGAACTCTGCACTACGGAAGTCGACAGGAACCCGGTAAAAATCGCGCGTGGGGTCGTCCCGGTAAAGCGCTCGAGCACAGTTTCGAGCGCACCGCCGCTAAACAGCTTGAAGCCGTTTTCCATGTAGTGCATGCCGATCAGGAAAATAGCGACCCCGGCAATAATCGTCCTTGCGTCGGCATTTGAGACGACAAACCAGGCAAAGACCAGGAATAACAGGGGTCCAATGAACCGATTTAACATAGCGCCGAACTCGTAGGTAGATGAACAATAACTTGCAAGCAGTGCGCCGGCGGAGCATAAATGGTGAAAGCTTTCCTCGCCATACTAGGGCAGCATCATGCCGCGGATCATGAAAAACAGCATTGCGGCCATGAGCCCGGATACCGGCACGGTAATGATCCAGGCGGCGGCAATTTTTAATAGCGCTGAACGCTTCACCAGTTCGTGGTGATAAGCCCGCTTCACCTGCCTGCGTTCCTTCTTGGAAAGATCGGCATCGGCCGAGTGATTTTTCAACTGCAGCATCATGTGACTCTTTTCTTCCAGGTTGGCCGCCTTGAATTCTTCGAAAAACTTCTCGACATCGGTCTGGTCACGCCCCAGGTGATGCAACTGGATCTGTTCCATCATGCGTGCGTAGTTACGCTTCAGGTACTCGCGCAGAAATCCGACCCCGAACACGGCCCCCACCGCGATATGCGTCGAACTCACCGGTAATCCCAGTTGCGTCGCGATAATCACCGTAATCGCGGCCGACAGGGCGATGCAAAAGGCCCGCATCTTGTCCAGCTCGGTAATTTCTGATCCCACCGTCCTGATCAGCTTGGGGCCGTATAGCGCGAGGCCCAGCGAGATGCCGATGGCACCGACCAGCATGACCCACAACGGAATGGCGGCCTTGCTCGAGATACCGCCCGTGGCCAGCGCATCGTCGATTGCCGCCAGTGGCCCGATCGAGTTGGCGACATCGTTGGCGCCGTGTGCGAAACTCAACATCGCCGCCGCGAAGATCAACGGGATCGTAAACAGGGCGTTGACCCCCGCCTTGTCATTCGTCTGCGTCGCCGATTTCCTGGCGACCCAGGGCCTGGAAAGATAGTAAACGACCATCGCGACCCCGGCGCCGATCAACAGTGCGGTGGTTATGTCGACCTTCCAGATCTTTTTGAATCCCTTGAGCGCGAGGTAAGTGGCAAATGCCAGCGCCATGATCCCCACCAGGATCGGCACCATGCGCCTGGCCGAGGCCAGCATGTCGTCCTGGTAGGTAATCGTGCGCTTGATCAGGTAGAGAAAGCCGGCTCCGATAAGGCCGCCAAGCACCGGGGAAATGACCCAGCTGGCGGCGATCTGCCCCACCCTGCCCCAGTTGGCCACTTCCCAGCCGCCGGCCGCGATACCCGCGCCGAGCACGCCGCCAACGATCGCATGCGTGGTCGATACCGGCGCGCCGATGGCCGTCGCGATGTTCAACCACAGGGCCCCGGCCAGCAGCGCCGCCATCATCAGCCAGACAAAGACATCGGTGTTGACGATGTTGGCGGGATCGATAATTCCCTTCTTGATGGTGCTGACCACGTCACCGCCGGCAATCAGTGCTCCCGAGGCCTCGAAAATCGCCGCAATCGCGATCGCACCCACCATCGTGAGCGCGCGCGAGCCAACCGCGGGCCCGACGTTGTTGGCGACGTCGTTGGCGCCAATATTGATCGCCATGTAGCCGCCGATCATGCCGGCAATGACCAGCATCGGGCTGACCTCACCGCGTGCGCCGACATACAGAATGATACCGGCCAGAAACAGGATCGAGATACCGAGCCGCAAGACTTCCGTGCGGTTAACCCCGATGGCCTGCTCTATCTCATGGATTCTTTCGATTTCCATCACTATCCCCCGTTGGAATTGATTTTCTTATTAGACGAGGGATGGTTTGTCCTCGTATATTTATGCAATTTATGCATCTTTACGGCACAACTCCTTAACCTGGATCAAGTAATTGGCACTTCATCCGATATTTCGATGCTCGGCCGGCGATAACGATCATCAGTGCATACGGGGTCATTCCTTAGGCTATATACAGAAATGGTCTTGTCCCATCATCTTGTGCTTTAGGACTTTGTCCCCGGCTAAACGACGCAATGCAATGGAGTAATAGCCAGCGATCCCTGAATTGATCTCGATCAATAATCGTAGTGCAGGATAGTTTTGCTGAGGTTTTGCAGTGTTACCACGCCCATATACTGCCCTTCGTCGATAACAAACAGGTACCCGGTATCGAATTTTTCCATCAGGGCCAGTGCCTTGATGATTGAGGAAGTGGAAGTTAGTGAAGCATGTGGACGCTGTATGTAGGAATCGATTCTATTATCGAAGAGTTGTTTCGCTAACATCTCCATTTCCTGAACACTGGATATCTGCTCTCCCAGCACATTGGCCATTTCCACAAGATGTTCCGGTAGACAATGGCGTTTAAGAATATATTTTAACGTGACCCGCCCAGTCACAAGACCATGATCATCGTAAAACGGCAAACCGGGTGTATTCGTCCGGATACACTCCTCGAAAACCTGCCTGACAGTCATGCCAGCCCTTGCGACCCCAGTGGGAACCGTGACTGATTTCAGATCCATAAAAACTTTTCCGGGATCATTTACTAGAGAAAACGAAAATAGACGTAAACACTGGCGATGCCAATGCTTAACAACATCATGGGAAAGGCCATCAGCATAAACTTAAGGAATTGGATTCGATGACCCGCACGCTCGGCGAAGCCGGCAACGATCAGATTGGCGCTTGCTCCGACCAGAGAACCATTGCCCCCAAGACAGGCACCCAAAGCCAGCGACCACCACAATGGCATCAGGTTTTCAGCACCGCCAAAGGTCGGGGCCATCGATTTGATTAGCGGAATCATGGTTGCGACAAACGGTATGTTATCTACGACTGCGGAAGCGATTGCCGATACCCAGAGGATGGTCAGGGCGGTAACGGTCATGTCTGCACCGGTGTAGTTGATTACCAGATCAGCAAGAATTCTCAGTACGCCCGCTTCCTCGATTCCCTTGACAGCAATGAATAAGCCTATGAAGAAGAAAATAGTGATCCACTCGACTCCTGCGAAAATCTTGTTCACTTCCTCGGACTGTCCTTCAGCATCGTTTTTCAGATTGGACAGGAACAGTAGCAGGGCAGCGCCGAACATGGCGATGGTAGCCGGCTCAAGCTGCAGGGGGTGGGCGAGCACAAAACCCGTAATAACCAGGGCTAATACAAATAACGACTGTTTTAACAGCTTCGTATCCGTTATCGCTTCCTGCTCTCTGAACTTCATGATCCGTTCACGTGCTTCCGCGGATGCATGCAAATTACGTCCCCAGACGAAATAAATAATGGCCAGCGTAACAGCCAGAATAAGGGGGACGATGGGTGCGAGATTAAACAGAAAGTCATTGAATGAGAGGCGCACAGCCGACCCAATCATTATATTGGGAGGGTCACCGATAAGGGTGGCGGTACCACCGATATTCGAGGCAAATATTTCGGCAAAGAGGAAAGGGTATGGATCGATCTTCAGTTGCTGACAAATCAGCAGCGTGACCGGCGCAATTAACAGTACGGTAGTCACGTTGTCGAGTAATGAAGAAAATACCGCCGTGACCAGCGAAAGCATGAACAATATACCCCAGGGACTGGCATTGACTTTTTTGGCCGACCAAACCGCGACATACTGAAACACGCCACTCCCCCGGGTAATAGCGACGATCACCATCATTCCGGTTAAAAGCCCCAGGGTATTGAAATCGATGCCTGAAACGGCCGTTTCCTGGTTCAGGACACCCAGCGTGATCATCAGACTGGCACCCAGTCCGGCCACCACAGCCCGGTTGACTTTTTCGGAAACGATCAGGGCATAAGTTGCCACAAACAGGATTGACGACACCCACAGGGGGTCCCATCCAAAGATCACCTGCGCTGCCAGTTCACTTTCCCCGTGCACTTCTACCACTTCCGCCAGGACTTTTTAAACGTTGATTTTGCTGTTTACTCTGCGGGTTACCCATCTTCAACTACAGGACTTACGCATTCTTTTTATTAACCAGACGCCCCATGATAATCCCCTCCAGGACATCCCAGCACGATACCATTCCGACTACCTTTCGGGTTTTACCCTCGACGACAATGACTGGAAGACTCGTGTCTTTGCTTTCATCGAGTAACACGAGTAACTCTGGAAATGAGGTCTGCGGGGTACAAAAAAGCAGTTTCTTTTTCTTTTCCAGAAAGTTTTGAACCGGCTGCTCACTGATCTCGTGCCAGCGGTCACCATTCTGAACGACCTCGTCGGGCAGAAATTGAAGATCAGAAATACTGTGTGCTCCCAGATCCAAAGCGGCTTTCGGCAGCAACAGATGGCTTAAGCGCCGCAGGCCAAACAGGCCGATAAACGCGCCGGATTCATCCACTACAGGGAGATTACGCACCTCCTTGCTATGCATCAGGGACAAGGCATCGGCCACGGTATCAGTTGGACTTAAGGTGGACAGAGCGGATGTCATGATATTTTCTGCAGACAACTTAAAGCCCCGGATTCAAATCGAATTCCACAAATGATACCTGGCCAAATGCTGCGGAAATTGTCCCACGTCACTTAAATGATCAACTCCTGACCTATAATTAATTATTCGTTCTGGACATCCTCCGACGGGGTTTCCTGAATTATTTTAGGAAAGGATTTATTTTTGTGGATATTACTCAAATCGGATTGGGTGAATTTATTTGAAATCAATATTATATTGAGTAATGTCTAAGCCAGTTCAATCTTGAGGAGTAAGCTGCTTTAATGCGTGAGCACCCCACCGATCAGTTAACTAAGAAAATTTACAATGGAACAATTGCTGCAGATTCTAAATCAGTACTGGCAGCTTGTGATCGATTTTTTCACCTTCGACACTGCGCTGCTATCGGAGCCGGATATGATTATCCGGCTCGTAGTACAGTTCTGCCTGCTACTTTGTTCTGCCTTCTTTTCCAGTTCTGAAACTGCACTTTTTTCCCTTTCCCGACTAGATTTGCAGCAGCTTCGTCGAGAGCAAAATCCGCGCTCTGAAATCATTCACGAACTGCTTGATCAACCCAGAAAACTCATCATTTCTATTTTGAGCGGTAACGAACTGGTCAACATTGCCGCCGCGGTGAATATGGCGTCAATTTTGATTTCCCTGTATCAGCCAGACAAGGTGATGTTGATCAACTTGCTGGTGATGGTACCTCTATTACTGCTTTTCGGCGAAGTGACACCGAAGACGATCGCAGTATCAAATCCGGTTAGATACAGTACCAGCATTGTCGCCGCACCACTTGCCCTGTGGGTAAACCTGATCGCGCCAATACGCTGGGCAATTCGGGGAATCGCGGACTGGATCACGACACGGATCGTCGGTGAAGTTAAAACCGCGGATAATATTTTGCAGGTTGATGAATTCCTGACCCTGGTGGAACAGGTTTCAGAAGAAGGTGGCATGGATGCCACAGAACGAGCGTTAATATATAACTTACTGGAGGCTAACGAAACCGAAATTGTCGAGGTAATGACACCGAGAACCCAAATGGCATTTCTCAACGTTGAAATGAGTGTTCCGGAGATCATCGAAAAATTTATTTCATATCGGCATCCACGGGTTCCGGTGTTTAAAACCCATAGAGACAATCTAGTTGGCTTTGTGCATGCCGAGGATATATTGCGCCTGGTGCTCGATGATGCGAATCAGTCTGAATTACGACATGAAGATATTATGCATCCGGCGGTTGTTGTGCCATTAACCAAGAAAGTCGATGAAATGTTTGATTTTTTCCAGTCAAACCAGGTACGAGCAGCCGCCTGCCTCAATGAATTTGGCGGGGTTGAGGGATTTATTACCATGCGCGGGGTGCTGAATTTTATTTTTGGCGATGTCAGTGGTGGTTCGCGGGCAACCGCCGAATACTATGCAGAAAAGGATAATAATATATACGAAGTGCCGGGTGATATGAAATTGAATGACTTCAATAACCTCACCAATTTCGGAATTGAAGACCCCCGAATGACGACAATTGCAGGCTTCGCATTTCGCCTGCTCGATCGTTTACCTCGCGAAGGTGACCAGGTAAAGAGCGAAGACATCATTATTCAGATTCTGGAAATGGACGATCATCGGATTTCACGAGTACGCGTCGCCAAGGGAGTTGATGAAGACGACTTCAATCGTGGAGAACGGGTTCTGCAGACTAATGGAGAAATCGATCATCAGGCACAGGAACGCGAGGATATCGAAGACATACCCGAAGACGTCGATGATCCGGTGAAGTTTGAATCAGAAGACGAGACCGACCTGGTGGAGAAGGTTTGATGACCATACTGATGCTTATTGTCGGGATCGTGGTATTGCTGTTAGTCAAGGGGTTTTTCTCCGGCTCGGAAATCGCCCTGGTCAATTCAGACAAGGTTAAGTTAACCGCCAGGGCAAACCAGGGTCACCGTGGCGCCAAAGAAGTCCTCAAATTATTCAAGACTCCGGACCTTTTACTGGGTACTACGCTTGTTGGTACTAACATCGCAACCGTGGCCCTGACCACCCTGGTAACGGTTTTGTTTGTAAACCTGTTTGGCGTACACGGAGATCTTTATGCCTTTCTGATATTTACCCCGATCCTGTTGATCCTGGGTGAGATCGTTCCGAAGAGCATTTTCCAGCAGAAGTCGGATGCGGTCGCTCCCATCGCCATCTTTCCGTTAAAAGCTTTCTCGATCGTTTTTTATCCGATTATTATTATTTTTTCACGCGTTGCTCGAATTTTGGCGCGACTGCTAGGTGGTGGGAAAGTTGAGCAAAATCTGTTTATGACCCGGGAACAGATTCGTTCAGTGGTCGAAATGAGCGAAAGAACATCTTCGATAGATGCCTTCGACCGTGGGCGGATTCGACGCGTGATTCGATTCTCCGATACTACCGTGGGCGAAGCAATGATTCCGATATCCGAAGTGACGGCTATCGATCACAATCGGAGTGTTATGAGAGCCGTCGCGACGGTACGACGCAGGGGCTATAACCGCTTGCCGGTGTATAAAGGGAATATCAGCAATATCACGGGCATCGCGACACTGACCACCTGGGATTTAATGGAGAAATCAACGACTCTGAAAACGCTCGACGATTTGACCAAGCCTGCACAGTATGTCTTACAGCTTCAAACTATCGATGAACTGCTACCGATTTTGCGCCAGCGAGAAGATCACATGGCAGTGGTAGTTGATGAGTATGGTTCTGCGACCGGCATTATAACCATGGAAGATATCGTCGAAGAAGTGGTCGGCGATATCGATGTTGGATACGATTTCGAAGAGTACCTGCCTCGCAGGAAAAAAGTGTTCGAGACACTTGGGGACAATTCTTATCTGGTGGACTCACGATTATCTGTCTCCGAAGTAAATGACCTGTTGGATGTAAATCTGAGTACCAAGGTCTCATATACGATTGGCGGCCTGGTTATGAGCCAGCTTGGTCATATACCGGATTACGGCGAAAGCATGATCGATCAGGGCTATAAATTCAGCGTGCAGGAACGCACCGATAAAGCAATCCTGAAACTGAAAATAGAATCGGTATAAGAAATTTTATCGATACTCCAGTTGGAGTATTAAGCTGACTGTTGGAAGCCAACGGAATTATGACAATGCCTGCGTCAACCGGCAAAACTTTTGTCTTGTTCAGGCCTCGACAGAGGTTGTGAAAACCGTGTCGCCGGTTATTCCTTGAATGCGCCTTTTTTGGCTAGCTGCGCTTCCATAATTTTCAGTTCCTTATCTCCGCGAATAACAATATCCGAATTCATTGTAAAATCGAGCGAGCGGGCTCGTCCACGGTATTTGATCTGATTGAGTATCAGTTTGATGGTTTCCAGGCGCGCAAGATTTTTATCGTCAGAACGGATAATGAACCAGGGGCTTTCCGATGAATGCGTCTTTTTCAGTAACTTATACTTCGCCTCGGTGAGTTGATCCCACATATCCTGGGCCTGCAAGTCCACCTCGGACAGTTTCCATTGACGCAAGGGATCGTTCTTTCTGCGTTCGAAGCGTCGCGCCTGTTCTTTTTTCGAAACCGAGAAATAGAGCTTTAACAGGTGTGTTTTGCCATCGCTGACAAAGCTATTTTCATAACCGTTAACCCGGTCCATAAACTGACGATACTGATGCCTGGTACAAAACCCCATGACCTGCTCGATCATTGCGCGGTTGTACCAGCTACGGTCGAATATTACCAGCTCCCCTGCATGCGGGAATTGTTCAATATAACGTTTCATATGAAGCTCGGTGCGCTGCACATCGGAAGGTTTCCCCAGGGCAAGCACCCGATAGTGTTTTTCGTTCATGTAACGCGTAACACGGCGAATAGTGCCCCCCTTGCCCGCTGCATCGCGCCCATCGAACAAGAGGATCGCCTTTTGACCCGTGTTTTCAAGATGGACTTGCAACTTGATGAGCTCGGCCTGATAAGGTTTCAGAGCTTCGCTCTGAAGATGGCCGCTCAAAGCTGCCTCGATGATAGAGTTGCGCTGCTTTGACTTGAGTCGATTCAGTAACGAGCGCGCTTGATCGGCATGATTTTCGAAGTCATCGAATTCAATAAGGTCATGAATGATTTCACGAATACTCGCGATTTGCCGAGTGGATTGTAAGCGATCGCTTCGCCAATTGATTACTTTGCCAGTCATTGATTATTTTTGGGTCACTTGCAGGTATCGATGCTGTGCCCATCTCCCTAAGCTATCCTACTACTCGATCGGGACAGCAATTTGACTTACGTCAAGATCGGAATAGAACGAGTTATCGGGACATACACTTTCCCATTGGCAGCGAGTAACTCCAGGTCGTAGGATTTCCTGGTCTCAGGCAATTGAATGGAATGATGACTCGACGTAATGATAAGCGTATCGATTTTGATAAGCGTGTGTGTATGCCTGGTTATGTATGCACGAGGTGATTACACCAATATGCCACTGATTTCGGAGTGACCTGTAGAACGAGGTGGTTCAGCTCGAGCCTACGGCAAATGATTCTGACTATCGATAAAAAATTGCCATAGCGAATCTAATTATCTTCTCCAAAAATTCAATATGGCATCTATATCAGTTCTAACTTTTTCTCTTGCCTCCCTTCTATCCCAATTTTCCATGAGCAAGGAGTCATAATTTGTCTCAACGTGTCTTATATGGGCAATAGCTGCAAGAGTTAATACCCCTGGATCAAAATTCTTCGCATTCGCAGTACGACCAACTCTTCCTGAATACTTTTGACATGCATGATTGGAAATTTCTTCTGCTGTATTACCGGGACAATTGGGAAAAATTCTAAGCAGTTCCGAAGTAAAAGCGTTAATGTATTCTTTATCTAACACCAGTTCGGCTTCTCTTCTTCTTTCATTTCTCTTTTCCCGTATTTCGTAATCCGAAAGGCATTCCTTTTCTGCATTTTCTAAGGCTTCTTTTTCAACCAATAGACCTTGCCGCTCATTTCGTTTTCTAGCACGGCTCCATTGAAGAACCACAGCATATATTTTCGAATTCCTTTTAGCGCGACGTGTAAGAGCGGCACTCCCGGAAGGTAAATAGATCAAATGTTCCAGGTCTGAACATACAAGGCAAAAAGCCTCATTTTTATGTAATGTAATCCAGGCTCTTGCTCCCAAAGTGTTTCCGCATTCAGAGCATATGTTCTCTTTATTCGAAATGAATACTTTTATTTGATTATCTTGTGACATGATTTAATCAGTGTCATTACTCCTTGCATAGTAGTACGACAGCTCAAGTCGCGCAAATCTCGGTGCCTTAATATGGTTCATTACATTAGTACCTGCGTTACAGCTTACACTCGGTTTCGATTTGACCAGGTGCCTTGAAGCAACCTACATACAACGGGCTTGAGGCCGGGTTAACGCGATAAAGGGTACCATTCTTAACCACCTCAGTTCATTTGAAAAAGCAGTCGCGATCCCATTCCTGTCCAGCTTCGAACAGCGCCTGCCTTAGCGCTTGTTTCGCAACAAGATCATGTGGTAACTTTCGAGCAGTCGCGCCGCATGATGGGCGCCTGTCGCGAGCCCATGGCACCCTGACGTGAAGGAGTAACCGAGCGTTCCGGGGCAGCCATATCTACGTCACATCACAACGCATGCCAGAGGATAAGAAGAATGACACAGGATCGGAAGAAGGTAATTCGACAGGTGTTCGACAAAGTCTGGAACAAGTCCGACTTCTCGCTCATAGACCGGGTTTACGGGCCAGACTATGTCGCCCATGTAGCCGGTGCGCCGAAGGACGTCGAAGGGCCGGAACAATTCAAGCAGTTCGTCGCCCTGCACGGTGTCCTGGCCTCGGACCTGAGCTTCAGTGTCGATGATCAGATCGCCGAGGGTGACAGTGTCGCTACCCGGTGGACCGCGACCGCGGTGCCGACTTCGGGCCTCGTCAGCGTGCCGAGCAACGGTCAGGAGATCAAGGTCGCGGGTATCAGCATTCACCGCTTCGCTGAAGGCAAGATTGTTGAGTCCTGGGACAACTGGGACGCGCTCACCTTGTACCAGGCCATGGGAACCGATGTATTCGAAAGCGTCGCGCTCAGTATTTGAAGCAGTGCCTGGCAGGGTTGGACAAGCGACGTGATTTTCAACAGGGGTTGCGAGACAGATAACGCCGATGAAAGCAGTAGAACCAGAAATGATCACCGATGCCGATAGCTGTGTTGACGCCGTCATCGCGCGGGTGGGTAAGCGGATCGTAATTGCCTTGCCGCTGGCGCTGGGTAAACCCTGCCATTTCGTCAACGCCCTGTATCGACGTGCCGTGGCCGATCCGGGACTCAAGGTGCATATCGTAACGGCACTTTCACTCAACAGACCAAAGGCCGGTAGCGATCTGGAACGTCGGTTTCTCGGACCCTTTCTCGAGCGCATCTTTGGTGACTACCCTGATCTCGATTATGTCTCGGCGCTGCAGTCAGGCGAACTGCCACCGAATGTCGAGGTGACCGAGTTTTTCCTCAATGCCGGTCAGTACCTGAACAACCCGTCACAGCAGCAAAACTATATCAGCAGCAATTACACGCATATCGCGCGCGACATGATGGCCCTCGGGGTCAATGTTTGTGCCCAACTGGTGAGCAAGTCCGAAGAGGAAAACTGCATTACTTACAGCTTGAGCTCCAACCCGGACCTGACCATCGATATTTTCGCGAAGGTCAGGCAGCAGGAAGCCCAGGGAGTACCGGTAGCGATCGTCGGTCAGGTTAACACCAATCTACCCTTCATGTACCACGACGCCGCGGTCGAGCCATCAACCTTCGACCTGATCCTGGAGAACCCCGCTTACCAACATCAACTATTTGCTCCGCCGAATATGGCCATCGGCACCGCCGACTACCTGATCGGGCTCTACGCCAGTACTCTAATCCGTGATGGCGGGACCCTGCAGGTCGGCATCGGCTCACTCGGTGATGCAATCGCTTATGCTACCTGCATGCGCCACCGGGAAAACGCGGCTTACCGGGAATTGATCGATGACCTCGGAATCACCGATCGGTTTGCGTCGATCATCGCACAGGTCGGCGGCACAGATAATTTCGCGCAGGGACTGTATGGCTCCAGCGAGATGTTCGTCGGCGGCTTCATGGAGCTCTACAAGGCCGGCGTGTTAACGCGAGAGGTTTACCCGTACACGGCTATCCAGAAGCTGCTGAATGCAGGAAAGATCAGTAGCACGGTCGGGCCGGGGGTGCTCGAGGCCCTGCTCGAAGACGGTACGATCCAGACCTGTTTATCCAGCGCTGATTTCGCCCTGCTTCAATCGAGCGGAATATTCCGCGATGACCTTACACTCGAGGGTGACCATATCCGGCTTGCCAGGGGTGTACGAATCCCTAACGATCTGGCTGATTCCACCAACCTGGCGCGCATGACCAGGCACTGCCTGGGCGAACGACTCAAAGGCGGTGTTGTCATGCACGGCGGTTTCTTTCTCGGCAACGGCGACTTCTACCATTGGCTCAACGCAATGGCACCAGCCGAACGACAGCGCTTTGCGATGACCAGCGTCATGTTTGTCAACCAGCTGTACGGTAATCAGGCCCTTGCAACCGCGCAGCGTAAGGACGCTCGATTTATGAACACCACCATGATGATCACCCTCAACGGTGGCGCCTGTTCCGATGCGCTGGAAGACGGACGGGTGGTGAGCGGCGTGGGCGGACAGTACAACTTTGTCGCTATGGCGCACGAGTTGCCGGATGCCCGCTCGATTCTTATGTTGCGCAGCACCCGCAGCAAGGGCGGTAAGACAACGTCCAATATTGTCCGCAGTTACGGTCATATCACCATACCCCGTCATCTGCGGGATATTGTAGTGACCGAGTACGGCATCGCCGACCTGCGCGGCAAGAGCGACCAGCAGATCATCGCCGAATTGCTGAAGGTTTCTGACTCGCGCTTTCAGGAGGAACTCCTCAGCCAGGCGAAGCAGGCCGGCAAGATAGCGACCGACTTCGAGATCGCAGCGGAATTCTGTAACAACACGCCAGAGCAGTTAGCAAACGCGTTAAAGAGCCATCGAAGCAATGGATACTTCCCGGCATTCCCTTTCGGGACGGACTTCACGCCCGAAGAGATAGTGCTCGGCAAGGTCCTCAAGTCCTTAAAGGCCAATCTCGCCGGCCCGGCGGCGATTGCCAGGGCACTCGCCCGAACCGTGGACGTAGGGCAAATACCTGAAAGCGCGACACCCTATCTGCGGCGGATGCAGCTCGAGCAGCCCGCGACGATGAAGGAACGCATTGCGCAGCGGCTCATTGTTGCCGAACTCAAGGCGCAAGGTCAGCTGTAACCGGAACGCGCTCACCCTGCCCGGCGCACTGATCCGCGTAGCGCGTATAGAACTACATGGCGTGAAGCCGCTTTCGTTGCGGGTCAACAAAAGGAATACTGGCGGCGGTAGCGCCACATTGTAGGGTCGGTCCCTTCAGTTCCAGCAAGGTTCCATCCACCGCCGCGGATGGAATCAGGTGAACCAGCGCGAGGGATTTTCCGAGACGTCGAGAATAGGCGGGGGTGGTGACGTGACCTACGATCTCGCCTTCGATGGACAGTTCAGCACCATGCTCCACGACATCGTCGTGATCCGCAACAATACCGAAGAATTTCACTTTCTCCTTGCCTTCAAGTTCAAACAGGGCCTGCTTCCCGCGGAAGTCAGCCTTGTTGCGCGACACGGCCCATCCCATATCGACTTCCCAGGGTGTATTCTGCTCCGTTGCCTCGGCCCCGTAGGCCATCAGGCCGCTTTCGATATGGACCATTTCCAGTCCCCCGAAAGAAATCGGTCTAAGCCCGAAAGCCCGGCCCTGTTGCATGAGTTCCTGCCAGACCTCGACCACCACGTCGGCACCCATGAAGAGCTCATATCCGCGTTCGCCGGAATAACCGGTGCGTGATAGCATCATTTCCCTGCCACAGAGGGTGGTGTTGCGCTGCTGGCAGAATGCGAGACTGCGGAGATTTTCGCTGGTTTGTGCCTCGAGTAACTCGATCGATTTGGGTCCCTGGACAGTGATGATATGTAGCTCTTCATCGCGCTCGACGCTCAGGTTCCTGTTACCGGCATAGTCCTGCAATAGTTCGTGCGTGGGGCCGATGGCACTCGCCACCAGGAAGTGATCCCTGTCGACATGGAAGATGATGGCGTCATCACAGAAATGGCCGTCGTCCTTCAGAATGGGACAATAAGCCGATTGGCCAACCTCGATGCGGGTCATATCGCGGGTCACGAGATAGTCGACGGCGGCCAGGGCATCGGGCCCGCGCACGTGGATTTTGGTCAACGCCGAGGTATCCCAAATCCCCACAGTCTCGCGGATTGCGTCGTGCTCGAGGTGCGGGTCACAGGGAAAGCCGAATGCGACTGCCATCTCGTTCCATTCTCCCATCTCGGCGCCTAGCGCACGCACCGTTGGGTCGAGTGCAGAAATTCGTTTCGCCATGTTGGTATACCCTCAAATATTGGGCTGCAGGATGTGTCGCATGCAGTGGCGCTATCAATAGTCCCATCGCCTGTCTGCTGCATTTACGAGATCGTGATTAACAGTATAATGCCAGAAAAGATCGCAAAATAATGATCAATCGAGGAGAATCAAGATGAGTGAAGGCAAGACAATCGCATTTTTTCCGGAGGCCTGTTACGGGCCGGCACTAAATTCTGTCGGCATCGCGCAAGCCTGTGAAAAACTGGGGCACAAGGCGGTATTTCTGACCGACCCGGGTCTTACCGGGGTCTACTCGGGTTATGGTTTCGAGGAGCACGCGGTCAATATGTCCGAGCCGATGGAACCCGAAGCGATGGCGAAGTACTGGACGGACTTCATCGACGGCCATATTCCGAATTTTTCCAGGACCCCTTATGAGCAAATCGATAACTATGTAAAGGAATGCTGGGCTAATATCGTCAATACTGCGGTATGGGCGGAAAAAGATCTTCCCGCTGTTCTCGACAAGGTCAAACCCGACCTGATTTGTATCGACAATGTCATCCTGTTCCCGGCCTGCAAACAGTACGGTGTCCCCTGGGTGCGGATTATTTCCTGCAGCGAGAACGAGATTTCCGACCCGGACATACCACCGCACCTGTCCGGTTGTGGTGAGAACGATCACGATTGCCACAAGGCCTACCTGGATCACTTCAACGTAGTGATAAAACCGATTCATGATGAATTTAACGAGTTCCTGCAACAATGCGGCGAAGAACCCTATCCAATTGGAGAGTTTTTTGAATCCTCGCCTTATCTGAATCTGCTGCTCTATCCCGAACCGGTAAAATTCAAACGACGCAATCCACTGGATCCGAAGCGTTTTCAATTCCTTGAAGGTTGTGTGCGCAAAGAGGCTGACTACGAAATCCCGACCTTCGATGCAAACAATGAATCGCCGCTGATTTATCTCAGTTTTGGTAGTCTTGGCTGTGGCGACACCGATTTACTGAAGCGCATCATCAGTGAAATGGGGAAGTGGCCATATCGAGTCCTGGTAAATGTGGGTGAGTATCTCGACGCTTATCACGATTTGCCGCCGAACGTGCAGGTGAAAGAATGGTTTCCGCAGCCAACCCTGATTTCACAGGTCGATCTGGTGATCCATCATGGCGGTAACAATACTTTTACCGAATGCCTGTATTTCGGCAAGCCGGCCATCATCATGCCTTACGTGTGGGACGGTCATGATAACGCTACCCGCGTGGAAGAAACTGGTCATGGTTTCAAGATGCATCGCTCCAACTGGCAGCCGGATGAGTTGAAAGCAAAGATCGATGCCTGCCTGACAGATGCGGAGATGAAAGCCAAAATGGCGGCAACCTCCGCGCACATGCAGCAGTTTAACGGTCCCGAAAGAGCCGCCGGGTTACTGGACCAGTTATTGAAGGATCACAGCTGATGGCACACGCAGGTCTTTCTTCTTCGGCGCCACACATAGCGGCTGCGACCACGATCGGTGAGCTCAAGGACTGGGGCGTTATTCCGAACATGATTGAGGGTGAATCGCGTACCTCGGGCGTTATCCTGCACCAGGGTCCCAACGGCGAATCCGAGACCGGCGTCTGGGTCTGTACCCCGGGATACTGGGATTGCCATGTGACAGCGGATGAGTTCTGCCATTTTCTGCAGGGGCGTTGCACTTATACGCATGAATCCGGTGATGTCATTGAAATCGTGCCGGATACGGCAGCGTTTTTTCCGAAGGACTGGAAAGGCACCTGCCGGGTCACGGAAACCATCCGTAAAGTCTTTATGATTCGCTAGCAATATGGTGACCGTGTACGAGGAAACGATGACAATACCATTGGGTACCACAGCAAGCGAAGATGGTGTAATGTTGCCTGCGTAACGAAAGCAAAAACAAAATTGATAAAATCTTTAGGAGAATATAATGGGAATCACACGTAGAAATTTCATACAGGCCACAGCAGCGGGAACGCTTGTCGCCAGTTCAGGCCTGTCTTCGCGCGTATTTGCCGCAGGGCAGAAGACCCTTAAAGTCGGCATGAACATACCGATGACTGGCGACTACGCTCCATGGGGTCTGCCCGGGCTCTATGGCTGCCAGATTGTCGCCGATAAAATCAATGCCACAGGTGGCGTCGAAATTGGTGGTGAAAAATATGCCCTTGATATTGTTTCCTATGACCACGGCTACGATATTGAAAAAGCCGTGCAGGGTTACAAGAAGATGGTCGCGGAAGACGAGGTCAAAATGGTGATGATGCTCGGCGGTGCGACCGTCGGTGCGGTAATGCCGTGGGGCGAACGCAAAAAAGTATTCACTACGACTTTGCTATCCAGCGATATCACGCCTGATACGAAACATCTGGTCGCAACCTGTGAATCCCACCCGCTCTATGTTGTTACTGGCGTTGAATGGTTGGCGAAAAATCATCCTGATGCCAAAACCGCGGTAATTGTTACCAATAATGACGTGGAATACGGCTTGCAGGCGGCCGCTACTTACCAGGCCGCGTTTGAAGTCGCCGGCATCAAGGTTGTCGACATGAATTTGCATGGTTTTGACGTTACCGATTTTGCGCCCATCGTGAGTTCAGTGCTGGCCAAGAAACCGGATATTTTTTGCATGGCGACCAGCTTCTACACTACGCCACTGATGGAACAGCTTTATCACCAGGGTTTCAAGGGTAAAGTTATCTCCACGACACTGGATTATCACGAAGAAGTAATTGCCAAGACAAGCCAGGAATTCGTCGATGGCACTATTCACCAGTTCCCTTCTTTCGACGATCCTAAATTGGCTGAAAAAGGTATCAGCTTTCCCGATCCGGCTGGTTTTGATGCTGAATTCAGGAAGCGGCACCCGAATGACTGGTCCGCCGTATCCTGGGAATACCCGGCGATCATGCTGAACTGGCTGGAAGGCGCAAAATCGGCCGGCAGCACAGATCCAAGCAAGGTTCTGAATGCCCTGCAAAGCAACCCCAATCCCGAATTTGTTTTTGGTGAGGGTAAATGGTGGGGTAAAGAGCTCTGGGGCCGGGATAACATTGTGGTTGGTCGGTGGCCTGTGGTGGTTATCGAGGGCGGCAAGACACGGATCCAGGAATTCGCCAGCGTTACGGACTGGCTGGACAAGCATTCCGATGTTTTGATCAAGTACATGAAGTCACACGGCCTGCGGACTGTCAGTTAACGGCAGCCTCGTTGAAGCCGGAAGATCTGCTAATCCGGCCTGAAGAAGTTTCCGCTGCAGCGTCGAATGGTGAGTGATTTGATGACTCGTCAACCCCGCAGCGGGAACGACCGAGATTCTGGTGTTAACTGGCCAATTATCGAGTGCCCGGCACAATCCACTGTAGATTTCATAGCAGGATAGTAAGATAGAACTTTTTCTCCAATCAATCGTGAACGGCCTTGTCCAGGGCGGTTTTTTTGCTCTGTTTGCCGTCGGCCTGGTGCTTATTTTCGGTGTCATGGGAGTGGTTAACTTTGCCCATGGCGAGCTGGTTATGGCGGGTGCGTTCACCATCTGGTTGCTGCACGCGCAATTCGGCATGGGATATATCCCTGCCATCGCAGCAGCGATTGTTCTGGTCACCGCGATCGGGCTACTGATGGAACGATTATTGTTCCGGCCGACGCGTTCGGACCCGTTGGCAGGATTAATCTGTTCGATTGGTGTGCTGTTTATTCTGCAGGTTGTTGCGGCACTGATTGGTGGCGACGGGCCGTCGAAACAGGTGCCGCCACCTTTTCATGGCACCCTGGTAATGTTCGATGTCCTGCGCATACCCTATCAGCGAGTCTTTAGCCTGATCGTTTCTGTGGCAGCACTGGGGACTCTCTGGTTCTTTCTGACCCGCAGTAAGTTTGGCTGGGCACTGCGCGCTGTGGCGATGGACAGGGAAGCAGCCGAATTGCAGGGCATCAACACGAACAGGATTTCCATTATTGCGATTGGCGTTGGCACCGCGTTGGCAGGCCTCGCCGGAGGCCTTATCGCACCACTGACCAATATCAATCCCCATATGGGGCATAACGTCATCGTCACGGCATTTATCGTGACCATCGTCGGCGGAGTAGGCAGTTTGTCTGGCGCGGTTTTCGCCGCTGTTTTGTATGCAGTATTTCATACACTGGTGACGGTTTATTTTGGAGGGACCATCGCAACCATAAGCGGTCTGATATTGATGGTTGTCGTTCTGATCGTTAAACCGACCGGTTTGATGGGAGTTAAAGTCAGTGAATAGTAACAGCGGATTCACTGTGCAGAGAATGGTTATTGGCGCTGTTGCTTTAGTCGCATTACTGGTTACCCCTCATTTTCTGAGCTTTCATCACCAGGATTTACTGATCTTTCTAACCATCAATGTACTGGCTGTGTGTAGCTATCGGCTGGTTACATTAACCGGAGAATGGTCATTGATACATGCGGTAATGATGGGGGTCGGGGCTTATACCGTTGCCTTGCTGGTCAATCATTTCGATCTCGCAATCTGGTTTACCTTGCCACTGGCTGGCACCGCTGCTGGACTGGTCGCGGCATTGTTATGCTTTCCTTTATTGAGGATGACGCAGTTTTACTTCCTCATCGGCTCGTTCGCCGCGGGTGAAGCGATTCGCCTGACCTGGGTGGAATTTGTCGGTGTGTTTGGCGGCACCAGCGGGTTAAGAGGCGTTGAGGCGCCTATCGTTTTCGGCATCGATTTTCTGGATCCGATTCCTTACTTTTACTTTTCCCTGTGCGTCGTGCTGCTGTGCCTGTTAATCCTGCATCGCATCGAAAATTCGAGGATAGGTCTGACATTGCACGCCATTCACTGGAAGTCGGCACTGGCGGAGTCTGTGGGAGTTGACGCCTGGCGTTATCGCGCGCTGGCTTTTATCGTGGGTTCGTTTTTCGTCGGTATCGCCGGTGGATTGAAAATCCATTACCTGGGTAGTGTCACGCCAAACCAGTTCACCGTCAGTTTCATGGTTTTCATCCTGATCTGGGTGATTGTCGGAGGTTACAACAAGTTCTATGGCCCTATTATCGGTGTCGTTGTGCTGACCATTTTTGATGAATCGATCAGAAGTTTCGAGGTTTTGCGACCGGCGATTTATGGTGCCATGCTCATTTTATCGATCCTCTTTCTACCCCTGGGCCTGGAAAGCGTTCCCGGGAAAATAAAATCATGGTTTGGAGTTGGTTCCCCGCCACCCGAACCGCCGCTGTCTGATCGATAGAGCGTAGTAGTAGACTCGCATGGCTATTTTGGAAATCAACAATGTCAGCAAACAGTTTGGCGGCCTGACGGCGCTGGACAATGTCAGCTTTCAGGTTGAAGAAGGTGAAATCCGTGGCTTGATCGGTCCCAACGGCGCAGGCAAAAGCACCATGTTCAAAAATATCGCCGGCTTTCAGGTACCGACCAAAGGCAGCATCAGCTATCAGGGTCAGAGCATCGAAGGTAGGAAACCCCATACGATTGCGGAGATGGGCATCGTTCGTACCTTCCAGGAGACAACACTGTTTCAGGAGTTGAGCGTATTCGAGAATGCTTTGGTCGGGTCGCATATCCACGCACGCTCGAATGTATTTTCCGCCGTGCTCGGGCTGGACGGGCGGAAACAACACGCGGCCGACGACAAGGTAATGGAAGTGCTCGAGTTCATGGGACTGATAGCGCGCAAGGATCAACTCGCTTCCGAATTGCCGCTGGGTTCGCAACGCGCTCTGGCATTGTCTATCGCACTGGTATCCGAGCCAAAAGTCTTGTTGATGGATGAGCCTTTTGCCGGCATGAACGGCGAAGAAACCAGCCACATGATGGGTTTGACCAGGAAAGTCCAGGAATCAGGTATTACCATCGTCCTCGTCGAGCATGATATGAAGGCCGTTATGGGCCTGTGTAATTATCTGACTGTATTGAACTTTGGACAGGTTCTGGCGCAGGGCACGCCGGAAGATGTGCGCAATAATGAAAAGGTCATCGAAGCCTATCTGGGCGGGGCAAAATAGGATGCTGCTGCAGGTTAACGATATTCATGTTCATTATGGCCAGGTCGCGGCCCTTAAAGGGGTATCGCTGGAGGCGGGCGAGGCTGATTTTGTCACCCTGATTGGCTCCAACGGCGCGGGCAAGAGCACCACTTTGCGCACCATATCCGGTTTAAATCATCCCAGCGCGGGCCAGATAGTCTTTGATGGACAACGCATCGACCACTTGTCGGCCGACAAGATTTTAAAAATGGGCATTGCCCACGTACCCGAAGGTCGCAGGATATTCAAGGATTTATCGGTCACTGAAAATCTTCTACTCGGCGCATTTACGCGGGACGACCAGCCCGGCATTCGCAAGGATCTGGCCGGCGTTTTTGACCGCTTCCCCAGGTTAGAGGAACGCAAAAACCAGACGGCTGGAACCATGAGCGGCGGAGAACAACAGATGTTGTCCATCGGTCGCGCATTGATGTCGAGACCGCGCATACTTTTACTCGACGAACCGTCACTCGGCCTGGCGCCGGTAATCGTCCGCGAAATCGCACACTTGCTGACCGAAATTAACAGCCAGGGAGTATGCATTGTCCTGGTCGAACAAAATGCCGAGCTTGCGCTGGAACTGTCACGTCATGGTTACGTGCTGGAAACCGGCAATGTCGCCCTGGAGGGCGAGGCGGTAAGCCTGATGGATAATGATCATGTGCGCAAAGCTTATCTCGGTATTTAAGCGACATCAGAAAAATTAAAGCCCTTTATTGTCCAGGGTCAGTCGTAAGTTGGCGTTAACCACCGTTAATAACCTGTTAAGCGTTTGCTGCTTACCGAAAAGCGCAAGGACTTTTGGCGGTCTTGTCTCTTCTTCTCGTAATGGTCTTTGATACCATAATTTTTATGGTCTAGCATACCACTATGGATGCACGGAAGCTCTTTCATTTCAAGGATCGACAGGGTGACTTCCTTGTAGAAATGGTTATATGGGAGTTGCCGACTCTGAGCAAAGAAAGATCACCGTCACTACGGATTAAGTGAAGAGTCATACCATTTTGAATCGCTGGAAAAACTGATCGAAGATTTCCGTAGCGATTGTAGCCGCTTAGCTGACTGGAGATGGGAAACATGAGCCGCATCAACATCGAAGTTTTGAAGTCCCAGGCCGCACTGGATGCCTTCACTGAAACATGGCGAAAAGTCAAGGCCGGAGAAATTATAGCGCCCCGCCTCGCATTCGGCAGTCTCCGTGAATTGTTCTCCGCGATTACGGAGAAACGATTGGAAATGCTTCGTTTCGTGGCAACGAATGAGAACCTCAATACCCGGCAACTTTCACAACAACTCGAGCGCGATTACAAAAATGTCTACACTGACGTCAACGACCTGGTCGAGCTCGGGTTACTGGCAAAAGACGATCGAGGCCTGCTCACAGCACCCTTCGATGAGATCGTGATTCACGCTACTGTACGCGATGCAGCCTGATCACAATACCCAGGAAATTTTTGTGCGTGCAGGATGTGGATATAACTCTCGCAAAGGCACAAAGAACGCAAAGGAAATTACAGGTTATGCAGCAGATAATCCTTTCCTGTTTTTCTTTGCGTTCTTTGCGTCCTGGCGAGAGCATAATAAACTACGAATTTTTTTAACTGCCTTTCAGGCTCTCCGCCAGTGACAGCATCGCTGCCCTCAGGTCTTCGTCCTCGATCCATTGCGCGTTGCGCCTGAGCGCCTCGACCGACTCGGCACTCACCTGGCGCGGCTGGGGCAGGCTTTGCTGCCGCTCGATCTTTAACAGTGAATCAGGGACGGTGCGAAACTTCAGGGTTTGTTCGAAATGAAAAGTTTCGCGTATTTGCTGCTGCAGTTCCTTGCTGTGCAAGCGCAGGTAATTCACCACCATCGGGCTGTTGGCCGCGATCACGATTTCATCCTGGTTGATCGTCAGCACGGTGACCGATTGCTTGACGGCGTCGGGCAGGTTTTCTTCGAGGAAGTGTTGCAGGCCAGGCATCTGGCGTTTGACCTGTTCGAATTCGGCGGGTAGCACCGACTGGCAAAGCCTGGAAATCTTGCCCGATGTCATCAGGCTTTGCGGCGCTGGCGTTTCGCGGGTCGTGCTTCACGGCTCTGCCCGCCCAGCTCAAGACGCTGATAGACCCGTTTCACGACTTCATCATCGAGAAAGCGGTTCTTGCCCGGCTTCAGCCACTTGGGTAACTTGAACTGATCGTAGCGCACCCGCACCAGACGACTGACCTCGGCGCCGACGGCTTCCCACAGTCGCCTGACTTCGCGATTGCGCCCTTCCTTTAACACCACGTGATACCAGTGATTGGTTCCGCTGCCACCCGAATCGAGAATTTCATCGAAATGCGCCGCGCCATCGTCGAGCTGCACACCGTCGCGCAGCTGCTGGAGCATTTCCTGGGTGACGGCACCATGGACGCGTACCGCGTACTCGCGTTCGACCTCGTAGGAGGGATGCATTAACCGATTGGCCAGTTCGCCGTCATTGGTAAATAGCAATAGCCCGCTGGTATTGATATCGAGTCGTCCGATACTGACCCAGCGGCCCTGGTTGAGGCGGGGTAAATGCTGGAACACGTCATCGCGACCTTCCGGGTCCGAACGGGTGCAGACTTCACCCAGCGGCTTGTGATAGAGCAGGATCTTTGGTTTGGGCACATGCCGCTGCAGGCGCAGCAGTTTCCCATCGATGGCGATTTTCTCGCGGCCGTCAATTTGATCTCCCGGCTTCGCGGTCTTACCGTTAACGCTGATACGCCCCTGTTGCAGCATTGCGTCGATCTGACGCCGCGAACCGACGCCCTGGTTGGCCAAATATTTCTGAATTCGTTCCATTCGGGGGATTATACCGGATAGCGGGTGGCTTCGAGGGGGTCAGAGCACATTTTTCGGTGCTTTCCGAGCGAAGGTTGAAAGCTTTGGCGAAAACGTGGTCTGACCCCGAGCGTTCAGACCTGGGAAGGTCGGGGTTTTGGCGTTGGTGTCGAGTTTGAGATCGAGGATAGTGGCCGAAACCGCGACATCGGTCAGCTTCGGCCAGGACCAGTAACCGGTAAGTCGCCCGCTGTCTACCGCCCAGCGCGCAATCGAATTCTGTTCCACCGTCACCAGCACCTCACCGGAGGCGGAGAACGCGGCCGAGACAATACCGCCCTCACTGCCCTCTTCGTGTTGTACGCTGTATAGCACCTTGTTTTTCTGCAAATCCCAGACGCGTGCAAAGCCATCGATGTCCCCGGTTAGCAAATGTTTGCGATCGGGGCTGATGGCCGCACCGTAGGAGCCGGTATCGGCGTGCACCCAGGTGTCGAGTGCCTGTTTCGGATCGCTACAGGCAGCCAGCAAAGAGCACAGGAACAAGAGGTAGACGAAGCTTCGCATCCATCTGGGTATAGATGCTATTCAGTCGCCGCCGCGCTTTTTTCATCAAAGGAAAATTCAGGATTGAACTGGTCGATATCGCGGATTTCGGCCAGCGTCGGTAGCTCGTTGAGCGATTTCAAATTGAAGTAATCGAGGAATCCGCTGGTGGTGCCATAAAGCGTCGGCCGGCCCGGTACATCTTTATGCCCCAGCGATTTCACCCAGTCACGCTCCTGCAAGCTATTGATCATGTTGGTGCTGACACTGACGCCCCGAATATCTTCGATTTCACCGCGGGTGATTGGCTGGCGATAGGCGATCAACGCCAGCGTTTCCAGCAACGCGCGCGAGTAACGCGGTGGTTTTTGCTCCCACAGCCGCACTACCCAGGTTTCAAAG
>Ga0255039_10000112_pt1 | contig 27081 bp, 24 predicted proteins | sample BC1_12_1_MG_FD_181713 | JGI IMG/M metagenome (GOLD analysis project Ga0255039, IMG submission 181713) | Seawater microbial communities from Strait of Georgia, British Columbia, Canada - BC1_12_1 | ecosystem: Environmental > Aquatic > Marine > Strait | place: Canada: British Columbia | collected... | reverse complement strand
TATGCAAACTTTGTTTATTATTACAGATTTTAGTGCTTTTTTTTGGATAACATGTGTTATGTTTTTTTTGTCTGTTATATAATACGCAATCATGCCTAAGTGTAAGGATGGTTATATCACTGTATCCTCTTACAAAAGAAAGTGCAATCCACCTAAACGTAAAACAACTGCTAAAGACAGAGCTAGAACCAAGAAAAAAGCTATTGCTAAACGCCTGTCTGAAGGGTTAGACAAGCCATACTACCACACACCAAGGAGGAAAAGGGCGAAGAAGAATTCTCTCAAGGAATTCCTCCGCGCAGACAACATCCCTAGTTTTTCCCAGACTATAAAACCACCCACTTTTTCAAGGGCTGTGTTACACCAGCCACTGCAAAAAGGCGCTAGACCATCTGCGCCACGGAGAGCGCCTCCTTCTAGACCATCTATTGCTAAACGCCAGTCTGAAGGGTTAGACAAGCCATACTACCACATACCAAGGAGGAAAAGAGCGAAGAAGAATTACCTTACGGAATTCCCCCGCGCAGACAACATCCCTAGTTTTTCCCAGACTGTAAAACCTCCCGTGTTTTCAAGGTCTGTGTTACATCAACCACAGCAAAAAGGCGCTAGACCATCTGCGCCACGGAGGGCGCCTCCTTCTAGACCATCTACAGCGCCACGCAACCCCAGTCTATTTGAGAGACTGAAAAAAATGACCAAACAACCCAAGAAGGGAAAGAAGAAGAAGAAGAGGAGGGGCCAGAGCAGTGGTATTGACCAAGAGAGAAGGGACCTGGCATACGAGAAGAAATTTGAAGGGGATATGGACAATGTCTACGAGACATGGCTAAAATGGTTTGGTGCTTCAGAACAATCTACCGCAACAGAAAATGAGTTTATTATTGGGATAGAAGATGGGATTCTCGATGTCAGCAAGTTTTACGAAAAACTCCCTAGCACCGAGTACCTCTTGGCTCTAGCCAAAGACCTGTTAGGTCCACTTGGCTACGATAAGGATCAACAGACTGACTGGTCAGGGGGGCTGTACACGGAAGCAAAAGACAAAAAAAGAGCAAGAGAGAAAGAAAAAAAGAGAATCGCCGACCTGAAAGCCCAGAAAGCCCAGAAAGACGGATTCTAAAATAATAAAATTCCTGCAACTTTTTGCTAATTTCCATAACTTTATAAAAAAAAAAAAAAAAAAAAAAAAAAAAAAAAAATAAAAAAAAAAAAAAAAAAAAAAAATTATATAAAAATAAAAAAAAAAAAAAAAAAAAAAAAAAAAAAAAAAAAAAAAAAAAATAAAGTTAGTAGAAAATCGAAAAAAGTTGCAGTCGGTACTCCGACGGGCATGCCGTATAGTAGTTCGTTAGAGTTTTCAAAGCACACTTCACACCAAAAGTGCGCCTTATAGATGGATTTAAATGATGGCCCGTTAGAAGGGTTCGAACCAGAGGAGATGTTTGCTGAAATCATGCGCGCGCTTAGAACAACAAAGGCAAAACAGCGACTGGCAAGGAGAGTAAAGCTGAGTGTACACGAAAGCCTCCCAGAACCCACTGGCACTATCACACGCGATACTTTTATTTTTCGCTGACATAATCCAAAGGATGCCAAAACGCGGCATAATGGCAAGCTTTCAGTCCCACCTGAAAAAAGCAATGCGCCTACGAGCAAAGCGACTACGACTTGGGGGAAAGGAGACTGCTTCAAGCAAGAAGATCTATTCAAAGCTAAAGAAGGCCAAGAAGCACAAACACGGCAGCTGACGAAAGAAGAAGAAGAGGAGGAGATACGCATGATGTATGTATTGCAAGATTTTTCGAGATGATGACAAGCGACAAAAAGCTATTAACGCGTTCGCAAGTCGGAAAGAAATTTAATAATACAATATTACGTGTGGTCTATCTGTGTTGCCTTGTTTCCATACCATACGAGAATCTCTTCTCCTTTTTCGATGTCATGTTTAGCCTTTAGATATACACGATCAAGGTTTTTTAACCCACCTCGCTTGTCCTTGGCACGAAACCACTTGGTGTTCACCTTTGGATTGAAAAAAATAGCGTTGGCTAGCTTTCTTTCATTTGGCCGATTTGCTAGAGATCCCCATCCACGGCCTTTTAGAGGCTCGGTCAAACCGTCAATAGTGTGGTCATACCCCAGCCCCCTCAGATGCCTTGATAGACCAAGTTCGCGCTTCTTTTTTGCGGCTTCCCTGGATATTATAACACCATCGTATTCCGTGATCATACTGTTTTTCTTAATACTACTGGTTGCAAACAACCCATTTTCATTCCCTGCTATCGATGGTTTTCCAACCCCCACCGGCCAAAATGAATGGCGGTGTGATATTACAGGATAGTTACGCTTTTTATTCAATGGATCAATCCATGCACGGTCGTCTTTTGGTCGCGCCTGTTTCCTTTTCCTGACGTTTGCCCTCCTTTTCTTGACGCTTGGCTCCCTCCCTGGAACATGCCCTGCTTTGATCCTCATTTTATGAATTACTTTCTCAAAATGAGTCATCTTTTTATCCAAAAATGGACCGACAAAGTCTATTTTTTTTGCTTCCGGATCCTCCTCAACCTTCTCACCACTGTCCCCTGCAGCAGGGGTGATGCTAAATCTCTTTCTTTTCTTTCGCTGTAACCACTGTTTGGGTGTTTGGCCGGTTGGGTTTTGTAGCTTGTTTTGAAACCAGGTTTTAGGGGGCATAACGATGTTTGCTTCGCGGCTTTCGTTTGTTATTGGCCCAAACCCAGTGATGTTTCCAGGAGGGGCGCCTTGCTTCTTTAACCAGTCATCTTGCGGATCAACGATGACAAGCCCAGTGGGTTCGCTGTAATGACTATCAAGTTTACCCCCTTCAAGGAGAGGACGTGGCCCGTGACCCCTCTTGTATTTAACAGAGTCAAAAAGAAAACCATCTTTGATCGCCATCCAGTGCTTTAGCAGTTCTCCGCCCCCTCCTCTAGGCTCTGCCAGAACCAACAGTTTCGTTTCAGGATGCGTCCTGGCATGGTCCAAGATTTCCCGTATATCCTCCAGAGCAGAGCCACCCTCTAGCACGTTAAAGACCCGTATATTAAAGCCCATGGTGTTCGCGAGATAGTAATAAAAGCCATACATGTCCCACGGCCCAGCTTCTCCCCCCATGGCGTCATACTCACGTTTAGCCTCTTTTTTATCACTGAATTCATGGCGAGCTTTTTGCAGTAGAATGTTAGAGGTATCCTCTCGGGAAAACACACACTTCCCCAGTAAATTGTTAACAGCGTGCCTCAGACATTGTTGGCCCACCTGGTGTTCAAAGTAATACCATTTCCCTCTGGGCGACATTTTGTGACGGTGCCATTTTCCACAGTCTCCATTTTTTCTTGGTGGTAATGGATCAGCAAAAAACAAAACCTTTCCCATGCCACCACTTTTGGTTCTTAACTTGGTCCTTTTGTTCCCCGTACCTTTCCAGGTCTCCAATATCTCAACCTCATCCTGCTCTGATTTTGGCGATTCATCCCCTGACATAGAAATTGGTTCGTATTCGCTGTCTTCACCAGGGGCCGGAGGAGGGGGAGACCACTGTGCCTGGTTACCAGGCACCTCTTCATATTCTTCCGACTTTGTATCAGTCCCCCCGTGGTCATCATATCTTTCCGAGTCCGGATCCTCGTCCTCTCTTAACTCGTCATCATATCTTTCTGGGTCCGCAGACTCCATGACACCAGTGATATGGTCTATGAGTCTCTCCCCCAAATTGCTCTGAGGCATCTGAAATAACGCTCTGAGAGCATTATTTAGGAAGGCGGGGTCTCTTGTTTCCCTCTGCAGCTCCTTTTCTACTTCCAACGACATTTCAACCACGCGGCGATCAGCTGGGCGCAGATTAGCTGAATCTAGATTTATGCCGAGAATAGTAGAGGTTAGGGTACCTTCGTCTGATTCTTCGTCTGATTCTGATCCCCATTCTTCTGTGTCTGATCCCAACGCAGCAGCTAATCTTCTGTCGTCTGCTGGAGATAGTGGAGATAGTGGCTCCTCAGATAGTGGCTCTTCTTCCTTCTCTGATTCGTCACCTTCTGATCTCGACAACTCACCAAAATCTGGTTCTTCTTCTTGTTCTTCTTCTTCCTGTTCTTGTTCCCCTTCTGGTTCTGAAAAAACTTCTTGCTTTCCTTCCTTCCCTTCCCTCTGCTGAACCCTTTTGCTTTTCCTAGTGCCCTCCACTCTTGGCTTCTCCTTTTTCTTCGGCCTTGGCACGGGTTCTTTTCGCTCCCACACATCAAACTTGGTGCGGTCCTCCAACCATTTTTCAATCTTCCTTGTATACTCTGGCTTCCTTGGATCCCTCGTTTGCATTTCCTTTAGCTTGCCCAGAATCTTCTTGAGGACCTTGGCTTCTTCCGCGTCAGTCATCTTGGCATCCGCCATAGCATTGATCTCATTTTCCATGTTCAACAAAGCCCTGGAATCCTTCCAATACTCTGCACCATACGAAGCCAGTATCTCTTGCCCTTTTTTGATCTCGCCCTTTTTGTGTACCCTTAGACGAACCTTTTTTGCCTTTGTGTCCACTGCGAAATATGAATTTTGATCCCCCGGGCACCGTCCCGCCAATCTCTGTGCCCTTGGGCAATTGTTTGCATAGCGCGCTAACCCAGTCTGAGTCCCAGCCCCTTCCATTTGCTTTTTTTTGGTATATTCCACCGCGTAGCCAGTGTCGTCTTTATTAGCCACAGCATTAGACACCAGTTTCCCGTTGTAAACGCCTATAAGCTCATTAGGACCAAAATCCCTCAGTGCAAACAGCCCTAGACCAGCGCCAGGGATCTTGCTTTTTTTTATTGTCAGCCCTAAATCCCTTCTAGAGTGCGACCAGCACTTAGGGCCCCATTTACACGAAGTCCTCTTACATCGCCTACCACCTGATGTCTGTGAGTTACACCGCGCGCACTCTCTTATAGTTGCTGAACTCATCTCTACAAATGAAGGAAAAGAAAAAAAAATTCCTGCAACTTTTGGTCAATTTCCATAACTTTATAAAAAAAAATTAAAAAAAAAAAAAAAAAAAAAAAAAAAATAAATAAAGTTAGTAGAAAATCGAAAAAAGTTGCAGTCAGTACTCCGACAGGCATGCCGTATAGTAGTTCGTTAGAGTTTTCAAAGTTTGGTTCTGTATACTGTACACAACGTTCATGCGGCAATATATAATCTGTCAAAAATGCAGTGCTTAGACTGTGGCAAGACATTGTCTCTCAAGTGCCCTCTGTGTCTGATCTGCTACCCACCACTGACTGGAAAGGCATATCCTCTTCTAGTATCCAAGCCAAGCGACCAGTCTCGGAATGCTAGCAACTGCCTGGAGGACGCGCTCTCGCAAAACGGGATGGAAAAGAAGTTCTTCCCATCTGGAAACTCCAAATACAACGGGACACAAAAGCTACAATATTACTCCGCTTTATTCAAACCAGCCAAGGGCAATGGACCGTATTTCGCGGACGGAGATGTTTCTGTATCAGTTAATCGTATGCTGTCTGCTGCGGTGGGCGATCGTCGATTTGCCACCATATTCCGTGATGGGGCTCCATGTCATCTGTCTATCGATATCGACGACTCTAGGCCTGACAGGCCTGAAGAATCTCTTACTATTGAGTCTGTTCTGGCAATCGCTACTGCTGTGATGATAGACAAATGTGGCGTGGCTCCAGCGAAAGACCAATGGCTCATCAGCCACTGTATCCGCAAGAACAAGACATCTGTTCACGCTGATGCCCAGGCGGTCGTCTTCAGGGACGTCAAGCAGTGCAACAATCTAATGAAGCACTACAAACGCTACGTGGAGTCCATCCTAGAAGCTAAAGACCCTTTCCATGAACATTACGACTTGGCTAACGCCGTGTGTTGGCGCGACGATAAAGGCAGATACAAGCACGCTGCAGACTGTTCGATCTATCACCCCAACGCGCTGCTCAAGACGCCTTACTCGGCAAAGCCGGGTCAACCCCCTATGCTCCCAATCATTTTCAAAGGAGAACGGGTGACTGATGCAGAGCCTCGTTTTGACATCATCCTCGCGTCCCTCGCCCATACACCGGAGCTCTTTGCGACCCCCGAGAAAAAGCTAGTAGACTGTCCAGGGTTTAACGCATCCAGCTCTTCCTCCTCGTCCAGGCAACGCGGACGCCCAGTTGAAGCTCTCGTTGATGCCCCTCTATCCCATCTTGAAACCGCTGCCATGGCCTTGGTAGAGGGCCGGCTGTTGAAAACGGCTGGCTGTAACCTCCACGTCAGCTACTCTGGAAAGGACTCGAGGGGAAGCACCAAGCTCTACGTCAGATACGACGGCAAGCACACCTGCGCCGCTGGTGGCGATCATGCCAGCAACAACGCGCGGATCACCATCAACGGGAAGTCAGTCATATTTTCTTGCTTTTCTGCCGATTGCCCCAATCGGTTCGCTATGCCCGATCTCCCCTTCTCCGTCGCCGGAGAACTCCAGGAGAAAAAAAAGGTACCCAGAAAGATTTGAACTAACAAACCCACTAGGTAGTCTTTCTTTTGTATGTACATGTTTACCGGTGAACCATTCGCAGGTCCCGACGTTTCTACGCCCTGTTGAGGAGGACAGCGATTCGAAGATCGATTCGAAGCATAGCGATTCGAAGACGGAGTGTGGAGCGCCCTACGATGAGCACTCCGCTGCACCTGAAGACGAACAAGAAGGCGACGTCAAACTGGAAGACGTGCTTACAATCAAGCAATTTCAAATCGACTCCGATGAGTTGCTGTCCAAGTTCCGGGAGAAGTTTGATGAAAACGAACCAGACAAGGAGATGGTGAATTCTCTAAGGGCTGACTACCTTGATCTTGTGGCTGCTGACTGGGTACAGATCAACGAGAAGAGGGTCCTGTATGCAGACAGAAGGACGAGGCACACGAACCTTCCTAGGAGAGGGGACATGACAGCTGAGGAGTGTAACCTAGTTCACACTGAGTGGGTCACCAGAGACAAAAACAACTTCGTCCAAGCCATGTCTGCGTACCAAGTCCTCGTTCCTCGACTCAAAGGAAAGAAGAAGGAAGTCATCTGGGAGACCAAGGATGTTGTGGATCTGTGGCTCAAGTGGGGGAGAAGGCAGATCTTTGACAGGGTTGTCTTTGAGCCTGACCAAAGCAAAGTGGGCCCCAGGGAGTTCAACCTATGGTCGAATTTCGCCATCGACGAGGCAGCTGCCAAAGCCTTTGTCAGGCGTCGGGGTTGGAGTGACAAGAGAGTTCTGAAGGAGCTCAAACCATGGCTGAACCACATGTTTCACATCATTGCAGATGGATATCGCTCCCACTTCGACTACTTGATGAACTGGTTTACCTGGATAATGCGCCACAAGTCTAAAGTGGGGACTGCCCTACTGGTGATGTCAGACCACGGCGCAGGGAAGTCTGTAGTGCTGGAGATGTACGCCGAGATACTGGGGTTCCTTCACGCTTGTACCCTTACCAAGTCAGACGAGCTGACTGGGACGTTCAATGCCCACCTCGGTTTCAAGATCTTGGTCATCTCTGAAGAAGCTACCTACGGAGGGACCAAGAAGGACCAAGGCCACCTTAAGAGTCTTGTCACTGCCAAGAGCATCAACATTCGCCCTCTCTACCACCCCATGCTCACGATGGTGTCAAGGCACAACCTCGTGGTCATCTCGAACCTTGGTCGGCATGTTCTTCCCATTGACGCCACCGAACGCAGGTACGCCTGCTTCTACCCCAGCAGCAAGTATGCGGGGATCCAGACTGCAGCCGCCAAGAAGCATTTCGACGCTCTCCTCGACATTCCTCCCCAGCTCATCGCCTACTTCCACTATTTTATCTGGAACTCTGGCCAGTTCGCCCAGTTCAACCCTCGCATGGACATCCCTGTCACTGCTTGTACCGCTGACCAGAAGATCAAGAGTATCGACAACAGTGCTCGCTTCATCCTGACCAAGCTCCAGACCACCAGCCGTGACGAGTGGAGTGTGGAAACCGAGTTCATGACGATCCCACAGCTGTTTGCAGAGTTCTCAGAGTGGTGTGACAAGAACAGGGTTGGAACTTGGCAACGGGCCAGCATACAGTCGTTCGTCAAGTCTGTCAAGCGGCACCTGCTGATCACCAGACGTGATTTTGGAGATTCGTCGGGGATGACCGCTTGTTTGGTGCGCAATCTGCCCAGGCAACGTCTTGCGTGGGCCGTCTCCATGGGACTGCCCCGGTTTCCCTCCCTGGTCCCCCTTGAAGAAGATGGTGATACTCACAGCGATGAAGAGTCTGATGAGGAGGCGCCCAACCTTACTACCTACATGGACGTCTGCCTGGACGACGGACTGAGCGACGATGAGAAGGAGAAGAAGATCGAGCGTCTGTCCAAGCGAAGACGTATCACTCGTGACCCTGGCTGCCCCGTTGGCTGCAACAAGAAGCACCCCAAGTACGTCAAGATGTCCCGTGGGGGGGAGTACGAGGTGTGCGATGAAACAGACGAGGGTGCTACTCGCTGGCACGACGTTCCCTCTGGTCCTGGCAGCGTCGCCGGAGATCTCGCTCCTGTTTTTCTAACTGCTGATGCCGTAACCTCCTAGCTACCCTGGTGTGCCTGGCTATGGGGTGGCTGAAGAGACACGCCAGTCTGCAGAAGTCAAAGGACACGTAGTCGGAGACTGTGGTGGCGCAGTAATGGGAGTTGCTGCCAGGTGAGAGGACTTGACCACAGTAGTCACACTTTAATATAAATTTCATTATGATTCCGCATATATCTTTTCCCAGTAGATGCCACTGAGGGTCCATTTTATTAAGAACAATAAAAAAATTAACGTCCCAAGTGAATCCGGTTGATCAAGAAAGCACACTCATGAACAGTGGTTTTCTTTTTTACTGATGTTAGCTCCACGACCCCCCCTTCGGCCAGGAAGGTTGAACCCACAAACACAGATGTAGTTTTACTGAAATCGTGGGCTACATTTGCGCCCTTGGGAAAAGTCTGTGTTCCCAAAGGGATGATGATAGCCCCCGAGTCGATATTCAATTGCAGAGAGAAGGAGCCGTCTTTGTCGTCATTCTCAGCGTTAATACGAATTTCAATGAGGTAAGAATCCCCCAGGACCTCAGGAAGAATTGTGGTGCCGTCATAGAAATTATGGTTGCTGGTTGGGAGCTGGGTTGTAATCGAAACAGCCGCATCGTTAAGGAGCCTAGCTGTTATACCTTCAAGAAATACTTGGTCTACTGACGCAGGATCATCACTATAGAAACCCCACGCCGTCCCCTCGGGCCCTGGTGCTCCATCCACTCCGTTCGTTCCATCCACTCCATCTTTTCCGTCCACTCCATCCACTCCATCCACTCCGTCTTTGGCCCCTTCCTCAGGCCCTACCGCACTTCTATATCCACAACACTGTCTCTTAGACATTTCGAATTACATACAATTAAGAAAGTTTTTTTATTACAAGAAACTGGGCTTCTTCATTCCAGGCGGCCCTGGGGCCCCTTCTCCATCAGGAGCTGCCACGATGCGTGCTTGTAGCAGTCGGAAGCCGTAGGAGATGGAGTCCTTCGATAGCCACAAACCAGTACACTCCAGTTGACTCTTAGACCATGTCCTGTCTGGGAAAGTCTCGTCTGTGATCTCTAGGGTTTGCTCCTCCCCTTCAAAGGTTTCTCCAGGCTCCAGTTCTCCGAACAGCACAGACTGGCCTTCCCACACCTTCATAGACAGCCTAGGGTCATACTCTTGGCCTGATGCTTTGCTCACCCTCGTTCTCGTGATAGCAGAGTACTTTTTCCAGATCTCAGAGTTCGCGTAGTGAGACCTCCTGACGCCAGACAACCATTTATCCCTTCTTTCAATGCAGGTGTTCAATGTCACACTGTCCAGCTTCCTGCAGATGTTGAAGAACTTTTGCACTGGTTCCATTGTTCGTCGGTGGTAAAAGGAAAGCTCGATCGACTTGCTTGTGCCAGTCTTGTTCTGGAATGTACTCAATCCAAACTGGGCACACATGACAGGGGTTTGAAACTGAAGTGGCTGGCCCGCGTATGTCACTTCCACCCTGTACCCTCCGTATGCTGTTCTAACAGGAGAGCCGAACTTAAGCAACGAATGAGTGAACCCCGTCAAACGAGGACTTGGAAGCAAAACGACGACGTTTTTTCCATCTGTGATCGTAGGGACTGTACTCGGTGCCAAACTATCGTACAGACGGGAATCGGTTTCTTTCCCATCCCCTTCAGGTTCAAATGCCATGACTGCAGTCTCGTCAGCAGAGGAAGGAGAAGACATCTACTTTGTTTTCTTGCGGTTGTATTTTGGCTCAATTTCCCCCGCCAACCCTTGTACACTTCAACTGTGATGAAGTGTAGCATCGTAACTGCGAGGTGGGCTTACCACCAAAAGACACAAAAAGCAAAGACAGGCAAAAGCAAAAGACAGGCAAAAATGCTACACTGGCAAACTACTGGAGGGGAGAAGTTCCGCAAGATCATGGAGGTTATCAGCCCTATCATGGTGGACGGCAACATCACGTTCGACAAGTCTGGAGTCTACATAGAAGGGGCAACCAGTGGGATTCACGTTAAATTGTGTCTCCCTTCAAGCGGGGCAGAGGCGTTCAAGAGCTGGACTGACAGGGTCAGCGTCGGGCTAGATTTCAAGTGCCTAGCTGGGTGGCTGAGATCAGTCACCAAGGGTGATATCATATCGTTCACCTTGTTAAAGAAAGATTACGAGTCTGCACACCCAGTCTTAATCTACAAGCACTGGGGTGGAGAGGGAGGAGGCAACCACGAAGTCAGGTTCCCTATCCTGGACATAGAAGAGTCTTCACCAATTGAGTTTCCTATTCAATACAGGTCAATTGTTACCCTATCCTCTGTCAAATTTGATGAGTACATCAGACGACATGGGGGAGGGGCAAAAAATGTGAGGTTCCAATCCAACCACGCTGGCGAACAAAAGTTCTTTATCTTGCATTCATTCGGCAATACTCCAGGGGAGACCACGAAGCCATGCTTCGTTCCCAATTCCACTGGCCCTTACAAACACGAGAACAAGGCATGCCAGAAACAAGAATCCTTTTCAATCAAAAGACTGAAAACTGTGGCCAAAGCCCACAGTGTCAGCAGCTCTGTCAACATCCATTTGAACGAAGGCGGTGCGTTGATGTTAAGCTACCAGTTGGGTCAATTGGGGTCGCTGGAGTTTCGAGTGGACCCGAGTGAAGAAAAAAGTCCCGTAGAAAAGACCGCAGACCCTGTCCAACCAAGCAAGGTTGCCCTCAAGAGAAAGGCCCTCACTGCATGTGTGTTATCGCCAAAGAAGAAAAGAAGAACGAAAGCAAGCAAGAAGGAGGAAGCGAAAGAAGCTGAATTCACGATAGACAATTTTATTGATGAGCTTGCAACGGAGAAGAAGGACACAGCCGAGACTCCGAAATGATCAGATCTTCTTCGTTCTCCCGTCCCTTTTTGTGAATAAAGTCTTGTATGCAACCTTTTGTCTCTTTCTTGGTAAGGTAGCGGTAGCTCTGAATTGCTTGATATTAAGGGGTCCTCCAAAAATCTGTAGTAGTTCGCGGGGGGGCGCCGGTGGAACGTTAACAAATTGATGGTAATTGCGTCGCGCTAATAGATAGGTTAAAGAAAGCACATTAGTTCGGTTGTTGTCAATCGCCCAAGCAAGTGAACACTGGAAAGAGCAGAAGTAACCAATACACGACATCTTCCTGTCCGTGCGATCTGGTGAAACATCCAAGGAGATTGGACACCCCACGTATTTGGGGGCTTTGTGAACACACCACCAGCAGACCCCACCGTAGGGTTCCGGCCTAATGATAAGCCAACATGAATACACCGCTATGACCAGGGGAAAAGCTGGAAAGGACCTGATCGACACTCTCTTGGCCAATTTCGAAAGGCTGAGCGGAGGATCCAGAGACTCTGCGCCTAAGTACCAAAACGACGCTGAGTGCGGAGAATGTGGAGGGAAGGTGATTGAAAATAAAGCGGAGGCACATCTATATTGCGAAACGTGTGGTATGGTAAAAGGGTTAAGTGCACTGGTATCCGCTTGGCAGCAAAGAGACAATTACAACGGCTGGATGAAGATCCATCAGTATCAAAGGCTTACCAGATTTCGAGAGGTCCTTCGGCAGTTGCAAGGCCTTGGTAACGGGCTTATACCTGAAGAAGTTACAGACGTTGTCCGGTCAGAAATGAAGAAGTTCAGAGTAACTGTGTGCAGCCCTGAGTTTGTCAAGAAATCTCTCAAAAGACAAGGCAAGGGGGCATGGGGGGAAAACTCTGTAAGACTGGCCGCAATGTTTGGGTACCGTCCAGTGATGCTAGGCTTGGACATGACAAGGACACTGGAGAGGATGTTCTTGCTTTGTGATCGCGCTTGGAGCATTGTCAAAAACAAAGTAAAGGAGCAGTTATTGTGGGACAGACACAACTTTCCTAGTTATGTATCTGTCGTCCATAATTTTTTACTGTTGCTTAACCAAAAGAAGCTGGCTGGTAGATTTGAACACTGTCTTCTTAAATCAAGCGCACTGGCTCAGAGACAACAAGTGTACTGGAGGTTCTTCTGTTACTTCCTGGATTGGCCCTTTCATCGCTTGTACGGTTCTGCGAACGGTGTTGCCGTAGGACACAGAAGTAAACGGTACCAGTGTGTGTTGCCAAAAAGTGCACTGCCGAGAAGATGGCAAGCAAGAAGCGCAAAGCACCGTCGGATAAAATCCCCCCCCGAAAGAAGAGAAAGCAATCTACCAAGTGCCCAAACGGGACCAGGTTCCACCCGGAAACATGCGGTTGTGAGGATGTCGGGAAAGACGGGAAGTTCACCAAGGACCCCTGGACAAAGCCAAAGCCAAGAAGCCAGACCAACTGCGCCGATCAAACGGAAGCCAAGAAGGAGAGGATCGAAGCGAGAATCCAAAAATTCGTGGAGGAAACAGAGGACCCCGTCTCAGACCCGACGGATAGTACATCCAGTATCGTCACCGATGAGCAAGCTAAGCCTCCCACCCGCTCAAGCCTCACCAGAAGAGCTGCTGTTGACTCGTTCACAGGGAGCACTTTCATCGTGGACGATGAGCATGAAATCAACATCCCTGATCACAAAGAAGTCCCAGACCTGTCTGCAGTTCCTACGGGGGCTGGTGTCTCGAAAGGCTCATCCTTTGAAAGGAGACAGACAGTAGAGATTGGAGGAGAGACCAGGTTGCTAACCTTCCCAGAGTGGAAGGAATACAAGAATGTTTTCATAAAGCGGTGTGTGAAGCTGGGACTCGACACCGCTAAATTAACCAAGATTAAGTGGGAGGTCCTAGGGAGCCCTAAAAATACTGACAGGAGACTCGACGTTGGAAGGTGGTGGCTTCCCCCAAAAGCACTGGAAGGGTTCTGGGAGGAAGAGGTTGGCAGCACCCCTACCCCTGAAAAATCCGCCACTCTCAGCAAACTATTGGAGTTCAAGAATTTCACTTTCATTGGTTGTTCGCCCAGGTCATGGAACCCATGCTTCGTGTCTACCGTCCAGGAGTTTATCCGCACAGAAGAAGACGCCAACACTGTACTCGCAGCCCTGCACAATATGTCAACTGCTGGTACTGCCAATGGCTTCTCAAGACACACGCTATGGAACAAGCTTCGGGATTTGTGGATGAGAGGCAAACGGTGTGTGTTTGGAGAGAAATGGAAAGAACACTGGTTCCAAACGGAGGGACTACTCTCTGATACCAACCTGACTAAGAAGAAGAAGCAACTTAACAACATGCGAAGCCGTCGCAAGCAGGAAGACCAGTTGGATGTCAGTCTTGAGAGTGTGCTAGAGCGAGTCAAACGAGGGAAAAGGAAGTTCGTTGACGACCAGTCTGGCAGTTGGGCAGACAAAGCGGTGTGGCTAGCTTTGGTCTGTGGAGCCCGTAAAATTGAAATCATCTTCATGTCTCAATTCAGACGCATTGCACAAGATGACCTGGAAATCATGAAGGACCTCAATAAGATTCAACCAGGTGCAAATGTCGACTATTGGGTACGACAGGCTGGTCTAGCAAAGAAAAAAGATGGGGTTGGGATCCCTATCATCACCGGAGACACTTTTAACATCGTTAAACCTTTGATCGGTGGGATACAGGTTGACGAGTTCCTGGAGGTCTGGAGGTCGTGCCGGGCTGAATTCCATGAGTTGGTCTTCGAAACTACAGGGGTAGAACCGAAGTTTGTTACCAGGGAAAGAGCAGGCGACATCTCAAAAGGCCCCATCAGACAGGCGTTTCGCCGAGAGTACAAAGAGGGCTCCAAGATGCTACAGTGGGTAACTGGGGACACCATTCATTTCCACACCTTACGAGCAATCTACGGCAACGTAAGTCACCGGTCGTTTGGCAAAAGTGGTCAGAACCTGACTGTGTGGGTGGGGAAGGTGCTAGGGCATGACTTAAACGACTCTGGCACTGCTCTGTTCTATCAGACAATCAATGTTACAGAGAGATCCGATCTCACTCCAGAGAAAGCCAGATCCGAGTTCAGTAGGTTGAACTTCGACCTTAAGAAAACACTTCTGGATGCCCTTCGCACGCTCAGCTCCATCAAAACTCTCAAGGAAACTTTGGAGGTTGGCAAGGAAACCAAGGTGATTGAACTATGGTCCACCAGAGACAAGGTTTGGAGAGAGTTCAGACCCAACCGAAAAAGAGGAAACATCGGAAACTCTTTGCTCCTCAGTCTCAAAGAAGCGGGGGTACCTCTCAAAACCAGTAACCTGAGACTACTGGGATATGGTTCTAAACTGATTGGTATGATCCACAAAAAATATCTCCCTGATAATAAGAAGAAGATCAATGGGGAACAAACAAGGACAAGTCGAGCAAAGCAAGTTGACGGGGGCACCAGTGATCAGTGGCAGAGTATCCTCGGGGTCTAGGGTTTCTAGACACAGAGGGAAAGATGATACTCGTCATGTTCACGCAGTGGACACAGGGAAATTCCACGCAGTGGAACGAGGGACGTGGCTGAAGAGCAAACCAATTACGATTCCTTTGCGAGATGGGGGGAAGTCTCGGTTTAAATAAAAAAATAACTCTGTGTTTGTATGTAAATTAAAATGGCGGGTAGACCTCAATTCAAAAAGGTTGCTAGACAGCCGGAAGAAGTGGAGGAAGTAGGAGAGCTTGACGCTGGTACATTCTTTCGGAAGGTTGGTGTTGGTAGGGAAATACCAGAATGGAAAAGGGGAATTCGCAGATCCGGTGACCGGTTGGTAACAGTCAAGAGTAGGCAATACGGAAGGGAGCAAAAACAATACGCTGTTGACACGCACAAGTTGGATCTACTGGAAGGGCAATGTGAAATGCTGGACATGCTTGAATCAACTAAGAAGGATAACCCCAGCACCAGGGACATCATTGGTGCTCTATCCAAACTGTATGGTGGCAGAGGTCGAATTCCACAAGCTAGAGTCCAGGCGGCATTCAACGACCGTTACAAAGGTAACGAGTGGTCCAGACACACGTGGAAATATTAAAAAAAACTGTTGTAATTACTATATTCGGAGATGGGTGGATACATAAGCAGTAAGAAACAGGTGGACGACCATGTGGTCACTGGGAAGCACAAACAAATTGAAAGACGGATGATCTCACACAACACGCACGCCAACGTGGCGTCCAAGGGAGTTCTTCAGCGGCGCAGACAAGCAAAGAAATTCCAACGTAGAAAGACAATGCCTTCCAGGAACAGGAGTGTGTATATGGGGGCCCACCATGCACCAAAAGGGGCTGCCAGGCCTGCTCACAGGGTACGTCGTGATGCCAATCACACCGCTTCCAGTACCCCGTCTGCTAGAAAGAGGCACAAGAGAGAAGCCTCTGCATGGAAAGCAGTCCATTTCGGGTCCGATGTTCTACAGGCTACAGCCAAAAACAAATGGATGTTTGGAATCTAATAAAAAAATTATCTTATTGATTTTGTGTTAATACATTATGAGCAGTTTGGTTCCATTTGAACAGAACCATGAATTGCATGGTGCTTTGTTGGGCTTGGGAGTGTGTGTGGCGTGGAAGGCCGCTGGTAGACCCTTCGGGGAAAGCTTGACTGTGGGAGGTATCACAGGCACCATAGCGACAGCTGCCATGAAAACCTACGGGCATCCAGATTTTCTCCGCAAGTTACAGCAACCCAAATGAAACGAGGAATAGAGATTAATTTTGATAAAGTCCGAAGACCCAACAAACGCACGCGATTGGTGGAAGGGAAAGAGGTAGTGGACTCTAGTGACAGCGACTCTAGCGACAGCGACGATGACCATGCCAAACAAATCAAGAAGCAACTGGCTGCACACACAGGTGTACAACGGCAAGCAGATATGTTTACTGCCAGCGACCCGACTGCAGGTCAATTGTTTGTGTTTTGCGGAAAATCGGAAAGAGGCAAAACCCATTTTCTCAAGTGGTTACTGGTAGACCAGATCCAGCGGGAAATCAATCCTATCAAGACTGGTATCGTGTTCGTCAAAACAAAGTTCAAACACTCGTATGATTTTGTCCCAGACGACAAGATCTTCCAGGGATACGACGAGGAGATCCTGACACAATACGTTACAAACCTGGAGGCGTTGTACGAGCAACAAGGCTACTTGGACCCAAGCTTCCTGGTTTTTGATGACTTGCTGGGGGTCATCGACAGCACCAGCCATTGGTTCAATAATTTTATGGCCACTTACCGCCATTTGAACATTCACATCTTTCTAGCTGTGCAATACCTAACTGGCAGAAGGGCTGTCTCTCCGATCATGCGAGAGCAGACCACCTTCGCACTCATGTTTAATTCAAAAACCAACCAGACTATTAAGCACCTGTACGAAAACTTCGGACAGTTGTTCGAGAAGGAAAAGGAGTTCAAGAAGTATTATTTCGACAACACCGAGCCGAGCAAAGTAGGAGACTATGTATGCATCGCATACAAGGAAAGGGAAGATAGACTAGAAGAGAATTACACCCCCATGAGAGCCCCAAAGAAAATTCCTAAAATAAATTTGGATTATTAACGTGCTTTCTTGGCCATCAACTGTCTTACTCCTTCTTTAATCCTTCTCATTTTCGGCGATTGCACAGCAGGCCCGCTTCTACGTCTTTGTTCTTTAAGTAGCATTTTGAGATTCTTCCTGACCCGCACAAGCAATTGTCTGTGTTGTGGGTATGCAGGGTTCAGAGTTCCTTTCATTTTAGCCAAAAACGTAACGACTTGCTGGATTTTTTGTGGTGTGACGAGATCAAGCCGGAGATCTTTATCCTCCAGTTCGTCCAGAATACTGGTAGGTTTTACAGTAGGAATACTGGTAGGTCTTGCAATAGGAAGAAGGGGGGGCTCAGAGGCAGGAGTTGCAGGAGATGCAGGAGTTGCAGATGCAGGAGTTGCAGGAGCCTCCTCTTCCTCATCGCTTGCATCCCCTGTTGGCGTCTTTTCCTCTTCCTCTTCGTCCCCGCTTGCACCCCCTGTTGGCGTCTCTTCCTCCTCTTCCTCCTCTTCGTCCCCGCTTGCACCCTCTGCTGGTGTCGCGTCCTCATCCTCTTCCTCTTCGCCCCCGCTTGCAAAATAATCTGTCTCTGGTACCCCTCCGTGCAAATGGTGGTACTCGTCGTATGCATCTTCCCGAACACTGGCGAGTGTATCCATTCTCTTCAGGTCTCTATCAGACCAGTGTTCGGGGGTAATCTCTTTTCCATTTCGTGCCACGAGTGTGTCCATGCCCTTTGCAGCTCTTTTCATTTTCGACGCTGCTCTTTTAATGGCTTTCTCTTTGTCTCTGGCTTTTAGAAATGTTCGCCCACTTCCTGTTTCTGACAAATCACCCTCTGATAAATCATACCCGCCTTCTGAGTCTGTAGCTGAATCTGACCATGTAGCTGGGTCCATCCACTCGTCCTCTAGCGCTGAAGTCTCACGCTTGACTCGTTTCTTCCCTTCTGCGACCACTTTTGTGCGTTTTTTGCCAAACGCTCCACTGTCTGCCCCCTGTTTGCCTCCGAGATCGGATTTCTTAGACAGAACCTGGATATCCCTCAGTTTAGATGTTTTCTTTTGTGGTAGAGCCGACTTCTGGCCAATCGCTGGGGGCTTGGTCTTTAGCTGCTGACCTTTACCAGTCGGTCTAGTGCTCGCCCCTGGTCCTGGAGGCGCTGCACGACTCCTTTTCATGCCGGAGAGCTTCCTGGATAGTTTGTTGTAAGGGTGGTTCATAACCTGAGAGCCGGAGCCTGCCAATCGAGATGGCCTGAAACCCTTTTTGGATGCTATCATACCCCTGAGGAAAATAGGACTATCATAAAGGCCTTTCTGCCTCTCCTCCATTTTTTTTTTCTGTTCAACTAGGTACTACAAGAGACAAAAAATTCGTAATGGCTCAACCAGTATCCGCAGGCCAGCTAGTGCCTGGATCCCAGGCAGCCACTAATATGAAGCTAGTTGATGATTACACCGACCCCACTACCAACGAAGGGAACCTTTTGTCTCTCATTACACTAAAGAATATTCTAGGCTCTCATAACGGTAAAGGCGAGGTGGACGACGCGCTGAAGGCGATGGCCAAGGAAGAAACGCGACAACTAATGATGGCCATGAGGGTCCTGACTGGAGAAGACAAAAGAGCCCAGAAACTCCAGGACAAGTTCGGGCGAGACATGAACGGAGCCATTGCGCTAAGCAAGGTTTTCAAAACCAAGGCAGATGAGAAGGAAGTGGAGCTGCTGCTCAACCCCTTCATCATGGACACTATCAGAAACAAGGCTGACGTACGAAAGGAGCGAGGAGGCTTCACCAAGACTGAGGTTGCACCCACCGGGGGTGATCCTGCGGGGGCACATGCCGCAGAGGCTGTTTCCAACCTCTGGGGGCCCCCTTAGTCTATAGATTTTTTTCTCCTTCTTTAATTGTAAAATGGTAATATAATGGAGCCACCACCCCCTGTTTTAACTCCCTTTACTGGCCTAGCAGACATCATCAAGCGCAAAAACGAGCCGTCCGAGAAGGAGAAGAAGAAGAAGAAGAAGGAGGAGGAGAAGGCTGTTAAAGAGAAGGACGAACAGGAAATAGATGAATCTATAGAGGCAGCGATGGGCAATCTTGTTAGCAGGTTTGTCAAACCTAAGATCAAGGAACACAAGTACGACCGCAAGACAAAGGCGGAAGCAGAAGACATGTCTATCCCCATTCCAAAAAAAAGGGTTCGAGGCAGAAGAAAGCCCAAGACGCACGTAGGGACAATGGCTGCTCAAATTGCAGAGGATGAGCCTCCACCCAAGAAACAAAAGAATTCCAAAGCAGCAACCAGAAACGATGACGACAGAAAGGCGATTGCATTGCTCACCAGCTATGGGAAGAACGAGTGGCTGGGCCCTTATTTAAAGGACAACCACGATTTCGACTTGACTCCCCAGAAGCTCAGAAAACTCAAAGGACACAAGGTCCAGGAGTTGCTTGACGATGTAGAAGATGTGCTCAGCAACAAGAGCAATTCTGCATTAGGGGACGGTGTCGTTCGACAGTCTATGCTTCAGCTAGAGGCACTGGTCGATCACAGAAGCAGGTTCAAGGTGGACGGAACCACTGACAAGTGCTTCGAAAACGAACACTGGCGGTTCTTGTTAGAAAGAATCAAGACGAAGCACGGTGTGGGTTTTGGAAAAATGGACCCAGTGGCAGAACTGACCATGGTCACTTTCCAGACCGCGGCCATGATGCACATGAACAATTCTATGACAAGCCCTACCGTTGATCTAGACCAAGAAGTATCTGTAGATAGTTTATGATTTGTATATTTTTATTCTTATTATAAAACTAAACAAGTGTAAATTATGTCATCAACTGCAGAGAATTTGAAGCGCAATTTCATCAAGCCAGGCATTAGTGCTCTAGTTGGGGGTGTACTGCTCCAAAATGAGCAAATGGGACAGTTTGTGGTCAACACTACCATCCCCGGTTTGGCCAGGCTCAATGGGACCTCCTTGAATAGGTTCCAGTTCGGAGCTATGCTTGGCCTGACGTCTAGTTTTCTAGTCGAGTCACTGAACAACATCATCCACGAGGTGGACAAGGCGAACCGAACCAAGCACTTTGCCAGTTTCATCACTCACACCGCTGGTGGCATGTTTTTCTGGAATCTGATCCCGTACATCCTGAGCAACAATACCTCCACTGTGATGTACAACCCCAAATTGGCCAAGATCGGTTTTGTGTCTGAGCTGGGGTCCCAGTGGGTCCACGAGAATTTCGTGGAGGCAGGAAGCTTCGGTCAAGATGTTCTTGACATCCTCTAATAAAAATTCTCCTATAATAGTACAAAATGAATCAAATCGACCAATTGGAAATCTTTCTGGATGTGTTCATCATTGTATCCTTAATAGCGATAGCTGTATATTTAACAATTGAAAGTGTGGTGGCCCTGTATCTACGCTGCTTGCTTGTGCCTCGGTCCAATCTGGATGCTCCTATTAAGACAGGGTCCTTCGAAAATATAATCGAAGACAGTTGTAACATCCCTACCGACAATGGCGACGATGACAAAAAGGCAGGCCATGGATCAGCTGATCGAGAAGTTCACGCAAGTCTTGGCTGCGAGGTCGATCGTCGACATCGACACCGCTAGACAAATTAGAGCAGACCACAAAATCTCAACAGACCAAATAGTCGCTGGAATCGAACGATGGGTCATCCCCCCATTCCAAGCTGGGCAACTGGAAGACTACATGAAATCAGAACTGCAGAAGGCACACATTTTTTCATCCAGGCTTCTAGGACTGTACAAGCCAGACAGCCCCATGTACCCCAAAATGAAGAAGCTGAAAATACGCTTGGCTGCAGGCAACGAGCATGACGTACACATGCTTGTAACACACTTTACTCGCATGTGTAAATTGCTGCAAATGTAATAAATTTTTTTGTCAGCATGATAGAAAGGCTCATATGGGAAAGAGAAGAGATCGGCGCAAAGCTAAAAAGGCAGACAGGAAAGCCAAGCGGCAAGGGAAGCGGCTAAAGAGGAGACAAGACAGGAAAGCCAAACATGAGGAGCGGAAAGCTACCCAGTCTGCTAGAAAGACCAGGCGGAAGGGAAAGAGAAAGGCAGCCTTCAGAGAAATCGGTAAAGCTAGCAAAGCCGTTTTCCACGAGGTCAAAGAGGACATCATCAAACCCGTGACGAATGTCATGACTGCACCTTCAGATGCTATGAGGAGTTTGACGTCTGGTGGAGGGGGGATGAGCACAACCCTTCTTATTGGAGGGGGGGTCGCTGTTGCTGCTATGATTGTCCTCCGGTAACTTTTTTTTCTTAATAATAATATAACCGTCCTCGAAATGCCTCGCCGTAAGACCACCTCCGCCACTGCGGTTGATCAGTCCACTAGCAAGAAAAGGAAGGTAGAAGCAGGCCAGAAACTCCATAAGTCAGGCCAGCCCATCCACATCAAACCAGAGCATGCTATCGCATACGATGGAAAGGCAATGTACATCCAGGAGGTGATGACCCCTGCCCCAGCAGCCACTGCGCTTAACAATACTGCTCAGTTTAGCTTCATTGTAGAGAATGACGCCGCTGGCCTCATCAAGGATGCAGTGCTGAGGTTCCAAATCACCGTAACGGGAGAGGAGGGACATTTCATGCCTGTTCCGTATTGGTTTGACCGCATCGAGTGGTATGACCGACACTCTGGTCAGGAAATCGCTAGGTATCACGGAGACGCTATGTTCTGGCTACTTCAAACAATGAACAAAGATGCACTGGAACTACTGGAGGACCCTGTAAATTTCAACGCCAAGACAGGAAAAGAATCTAGCTACAAGCAACAGGTAGGGGAAACCAAGAACTACTACCTGCCGCTGCCTCACACGTGGTTGGAGGGTTTTGACCTCGACCTTAGTCTGCTACGAGGGGATCTAGAAGTCAAGTTCTATCCTAAGGGAGATATCAAGGTTGATCCTGCCAGTGCAGCTGTGGTAGCCCTGAACGAGATCCGGTGGATTGGAGGCTCTGAGATGTTTTCTCAGATGAGCAGGATCCAGTTCAGGCGATCCAAGGCTCTGGCAACCCACCAACAAAACTATATTGATATCCAACAGTACACTGACGCAGGCCGTGCTCTGACCTCTGGGACTGAATACACTATTGACCTTGACCAGTTCCACCACGAGTCTGGCGGGGTTCTGTTCTGTATTCGACAGACCGACAGAAACGTTGGTGCATTGAGAACTGTTCCCCTCGGTCCTCGAGGCACTATCGACCACGAGAACGTTCACGGTCGGTCTATGCTGGGTGACGGGACCCCTATTGACGAGCAGTATGCGCGAACGTTCATCAACCCTCTACTGTGGCCGCAGTCCTTCTGCAAGTACAACTCTGTCTACCTCATCCCCTTTTCCTGTGATATGCCTGGTGTACTCAGCGGGGAGGTGGATGGGTGGCATGAGTTCAGAGGCGACCGCGAACGCCTCCGTGTTGTCACTGGAGCTGCCCCCACAATGACTAGCTACCAAATCACCCAGTCTGACCAACCTCTTATTGCTGATGCGGTCTTAGGCGACCGTGTCGTATACAAGGGAGATTCCACTCCCCTGTTCAACTATGCGGCAACCACTTACGACGAACTCTCTGCTATGATCAACGCATTGCCATCTGTCATCGCTGATAACATGGAGGTTCAACTGTACGATCTGACCTCCTCTGGCGCCGCCCTGGATGACTTTATCATCTTGACAGACGACATCCTGGTGCGAGTCTTCGAAAGGGGAACGTACATTCGTTACACAGCCGCTGGGGTTACGCCCGATTGGGCTGCGGTGCCTGCACAAGACTCTGGCCAGCCATTCCAGCTGAAGGGCTCTGGGTTGCTGTATTTCGACGAGGCTAACCAGTCTCGGCTAGCTGCTGCCCCCGTGTCTCTGGCCTTGGGCAATGTGGTCCAAGGGGTCCCTGGTTTTGTACCTGGCACTTACCAGATCGACGTCTACTCTCTGTACTACCGATACATCCATCAACACAACGGCCGTCTGGAAATGCAAGATTTGTGATTCTTATAATAAAAAAATATTAACATTTAAAATGTAAACCGAACCATCATGGTGGCCACTAGACGTTCACAGAAAAAGAAGAAGACTGGTTGTGAATTAACCTCACGGTGTGCATTAAAAAGATACGCAAAAAAATCAGGAAATGCGTACAGTGTCAGCAAAAAACGAAGATTTCGGGCCTGTGGAGGGAAATTTGTCGTTGCGCAAAAGAAATGCCACTCCGGACAAGCGGCAAGGCGCTACAACAGAAAACAAAAATCCAAAACAAGCAAGTATAACAAAATTTACGGCAAAAAGAAGCGGTACAGGCCCTCCAAATCAGGCCTCGCTGCTTTAGGGTTTTAGTACCCGTTTTTTTATTCTCTATGATATACCAAAGCGCCTACTATGCCCCAGAAAGCGTGTCCTCACTGCGGAAAGAAAATCCGCCCTACCCCCAGAGCACCCAATGCCTACAATGCGTTTGTCAAGGCCAACATGCAGCGACCAGACGTTCAGAAGTTAGACCCCAAGTCAAGGATGAAAGCAGTAGCTCATCTGTGGAACAAGCAGAAGGGTGCACAATAAAGTTTAATAAAAACAAACACAATTTTATATTTTTAACAGTTCGCCACTTTTTCCGTAGGGAACCAGACAGATTTTGCCTCCACGTTTGACCTTGTACTCTGGCTGCAGATTTTCTCTTGGCAAAAGAAGCGGAGAAAACTTGATGTCTTTCCCAAAAAAGTCAAACTGTGTAACTTTCTTTTTGCACGTAGCGCAGCGAACACTCCACTGAAAATCTTCTGAGTGAAGCACAGTTTTGCAATGATAACAAATGTAACACCAAGGGTCAGCCATTGGTTAATCTGTATAGATCTGGAGATTATTTTTCCTGTTTGCCTTTGAATTAGCACCTTTGGGTTCAATATTTCTGCCAAAAGTAATATCACCGTTTGTTTTTGTTAAGGCGTAGTCGTTGAATGCAATTCCAAAACCTGGGATCCCAGACAGAAACCCCCCCCCCAACCTTACATCGTGGTCGGTTTTGGCCAATGATACGTCTTTGTAGCTTCCAGAGAATTCTGGGCTACCGCTAGAGAAAAACCCACCCATGTTTTTTGTTAATGATTGGCAGAGAATTATATATTACGAACTCCTCCACTCTCTCTCAGACGTCTCTTCTTGTTCAGCGACACGTTATCCTCTTGTCGATCCAACAACATCTCCCACGCAGCCCCGTTCATGTCCACCTCTGCCCCTGTGAGAGAGTTGATAACCTGGATGTTCAAAACCTTGGTGGCCTTTTCAATCGTGACAAACTGGTTGAAATCATGAGAAGAAATCCAATTGTAGATGTTATGCTCAGATAGAAGAGGCACCAACAGCGTCGCCTGTTTTTCGCTGGACACATAAACCTGAGAGTCTGTAGTTTGAATTGTCTTAGGGACAGGAACGCCCATAGACGGAGGAGGTGCCACGAGCACAGCTTTCTGTTCAGTTGTGGTTTGATATCCACCCCCCCCAGTGACATATCCACAGCTCGATGATTGTGAGACTTTGATCCCCAGGGACAAAGGAAATCCCAAGAAAACATTGAATGGCATCGTATCTCCACTGTCGATAGAAGTGTCAAAAGGGGGCAAGCCCAAGCTTTTGTTAGCCGTACCAGTGCCAAGAAAAACAGTAGCAGATGTATCAGACGAAGTCACGGATAGTTTGGAAGTCAACGGATTAAACCCAACTGTGTAGGGAGTAGAAGGGCCCGGGAGGGTATCAAGCTGAGTTGCCAGCTCGCCCGCCAGAAGAGATCCGTTGTAATTTCCCACTGGAATGGTGAGAGGAGTCCCGTTCGCTGTGAAAGAATTGTTGCCGAGGTTGATGTTGTAGAGAGTGTTCGGAATGGTAGTCCACTTTACTTGATACCGACCGTCCATCGGTTTGTCAAGTCGGATCTGAAAGTTAGAAGGCGAAGTAGAACTCAGGTCCACTCGATCCTCACTCTTGATCAACACACGGTGGGTGTAGTACTCTGAGAGAGGGTGTTTTTTGGAACACTTGCAGCCACATGAAGAAGCTTGCATCTTTTTACGGGGGGCCACTGTACTTCTTCTACGGGAGATTTTTTTTTATGTCTCCGGGGGATTGGTAAAGTTGGAACTGGCAGCTCGCCGTTTCTGATCTTGCAAAGCGTGGCATGAAAACTGATTGCCTCCGCAACGGCAATCTGCCACCACGGCTGGTCGAATTTCGCCTCGATGATGTTGATTTCTCCAAGGTTTGTCATAGTAGGAACAATGTATCGCACAAAATGAACAGTGTGAATTCCAGTAACCGCCATTTGACATTGGATTTGAGGCCAGTAAAGATCAGGAATACCGCCCTCGATAGTTGATTTGTAAAAGGGGCACTTGATCTCTACCAACACTGGTTTTTCTTTGCACACTCCGTCAGGCGTAGCTCCCACAAAATCAGGGAGAATGTAATCCTCTTGACAATGATCCAGCGGCGCCCCCCTGCAAAAACCGATCTCCTCCTCCAGCAAAACATTTCCTGTGACTTGCGCGTAAACACGGAGAGCCTCGGATTCATAAAACGTCCCGTGATCGCACGCCGCGTTGGAAATCCTTTTGCCAAGACCGAGTTTCTGAATGGTAAGCTTTTTCACGCTACGATACCTGTTTTTCCCCCGAATATCGAGTTTGTGAACCAGCGTGTTGAAATCGGTGGCGGATATTGCCAGCTTTCTCTTGTTGAACCATTCTTGAGTACGAAACACAACTCGTTCTCTTTTCATGAGCGCGCACACTGCCGGGTGCGTTTTTCCATCCGTTTTATCCTTGGAAAAAATAAACGGAGTTGCCGCGCTCACTGACCCCCCCCACTTCGCGAAAACCCTCTCGCTGACCTTTGTTTTTTTCATTGAGTATGCTTTTTGGCAAAAGGAAAAGTTGTGCACTCGCGCGCGAAATATAATAACTTCAACTGCGATTTTTCTTTTTGTGGCGTCGGAGTAGTCGAAGCTAGCGCGCTGCTACACCGAACTTTTCTCGGCAAGCTGCCAAAACCAATTCCGCCGAAACAATCAACATGTCTTCCCCCAACGCACAGCGCGCTGTCTCCCCTTCCGCCCACGCCATGACGACGCGCCCAAGATCTGATGTTGACTACAAGCATGCACCTGCGCGCGCGCCAAGGGCCAAGCGCCGCAAGCTGCGCCAAGACGCCCCTGGCAATACGGTCGCGCGGATCATCTCTGTGTCGCCCAAACGCGCCGATGGCGACTACCTTGCGCGCATCATCTGGCAAGACGGCTCGGAGACGCGCCAGCTCATCTCTACTCTCTACAACCCGCGCTATGAGTTGGCCGCGTCGTTGGTGCGAGAGACTGAGAGTGGCGATGATGTCATCGCCGCTCAACAGCGCAAGATCGGCGCTCAACAGCGCAAGATCGGCAACCTCAATGAACAACTGGCGGACGCGTTCATCGCGCGCGCTGAGCTTGAGGGTGAATGCGAGGAATTACGAGACGAGGCTAAAACCGCTAGGCATTTCGAACTCGACGGGTTGTATGTCGCTAAGAAAGCGAAAGACGCGCTAGTGGTAGAGGAGCGGAAACGTTGGCATTTCCAGGGGCAAGCGAGAGATTACCTCGTGCTGATTGATGAGCAGAAGGCAGAGATTGATGAGCTCAAGCGACTGCTTGAAGAGGAAAAGAAAAAAACCAGGTCTTCAATCGAGACTGAGCGCGTTCTTTCTATGCTGCAAGATGAGCGCGAGGGCACTGCTGCTGCTGTGGAGGAGGCGGAAGCAAAATGTTGCTTTCGCGCCCGCCAACTCTGCCCTGTGCACAATGTTCATGACTCTCTCGCGCGGAGCGATGCTGCTCCTGAGCCAGAGCTCCTGGACGCGCAGGCTCGTGTTCGAGCAGACACGGAGGTGTTTGTTCCTGAGACACCTCCTCCTTCGCCCCCAGCCTCCCCTGCAGCTCCGCCTCCGCGGCTCCCTCCGGTTCCCCGCGCCCCC
>Ga0255039_10000111_pt1 | contig 27081 bp, 28 predicted proteins | sample BC1_12_1_MG_FD_181713 | JGI IMG/M metagenome (GOLD analysis project Ga0255039, IMG submission 181713) | Seawater microbial communities from Strait of Georgia, British Columbia, Canada - BC1_12_1 | ecosystem: Environmental > Aquatic > Marine > Strait | place: Canada: British Columbia | collected... | reverse complement strand
TCACATTATTCTGGTGGACAATATTCACATTTTTGGTCAGCTGCTAATCATTCTGGTATCATAGAAAAGGTTGGTGGTGGATCTAATGTAACATATAAATTAGGTCCCAATTATGAAGCTTGGGAAAAGGGTAAGGTAGTAGCGTTTTAAATAAATTATTATGGATAGGAATGAAAAATTAAAAATATTTGCCAAATGTTTAGGTGACCCTATATACGCTGTCGAAACATTTCTTAAAACATATGACTTAACCCAAAAAGGATTTGTACCATTTAAACTATTTTACAAACAAAAACAGATAATTAAATCTTACGAAGAAAATAATCGTAACATTGTAACTAAACCAAGACAAGCAGGTGTATCTACTACTACTGCAGCATATATCGCAATAAAAATTGCGTTTTGTGACCCTAATAACCCATGGAAGGTCTTAGTTTTAGCCAATAAACAAACGTTGGCTCAAGAATTTCTTAAAAAAATTAAAGATTTTACTGATCAAATACCTGAATGGGTATGGGGAATATCAGAAGGGGACTCTTATTTAGATATAGAAGCTAAGGGACATATAAAAACAAAAACCACTAAATGTGAGGTTAAGGCACTAGCAACTTCAAAAGATGCTTTAAGGGGATATACCCCAACATTTTTAGTTATGGATGAGGCAGCCTTTATAGATAACGGTGCAGAGGTATTCGGTGCCGCTTTAACGTCTTTGGGTACAGGTGGTAAAGTTACGTTAATATCCACACCTAATGGTCAAGACGCTTTATACTATAAAACATATGACGGTGCAAAACAAGGTGACAACAATTTCAACATCATTGAGATGAAGTGGCACGAAGATATTAGATATAATAGGGAATTAAGGTGGTTGAGAGGTGAAGAAGAAGTAATCACATGTGAAACCATAGGTAGAGAAACGTTGAGGTGGGAATATAGTGGTAATACATACGAAACAGATGGTACACATATCGAAGATTATGATGTGATGTTAAAAGATGGGTGGAAAGCAACATCTCACTGGTATGAAGAAATGTGTAGAGATATGAATGGTAATAAAAAACAAATAGCTCAAGAGCTAGATGTTTCATTTGTTTCTTCAGGTGGTAACGTAATAGACGATGAGTATATCGATTACCAAAACGAAAATTATGTTAAAGAACCTAAATATAAGGCTGAAATGGAAAAATCTATGTGGATTTGGAAAGAACCTGAAGAGGGACATAAATACATTATGGGTGTTGATGTTTCTAGAGGTGATGGTAAAGATAGTTCTACTATAGTTATTTTAGATTTTGATGGTTTGGAACAAGTGGCGGAATTTAAATATAAATTACCACCGGATTTATTAGCGGAAATAGTTTATAAATACGGTAACCTATATAAAGCATATACTGTTGTCGATATAACAGGTGGAATGGGAGTTTCTACCGTAATGAAGTTATTGGAAATGGAATATAAATATTTACATTATGATGACCCAAAAAGTAGGAAACTTAGTGAAAAATACGCTAAAACAGTTTATAAACAAGGTGATAAAGTACCTGGATTTAATGTTGGTAGTAGTAGGTTACAAATGGTTAGTGATTTAGAAGAACATATTAGAGAAAGTAAAACGATTATAAGATCAGTTAGATTAATTTCTGAATTGAAGACTTTTGTATATAGAAATGGTAGACCAGATCATATGGATGGGTATCATGATGACATTATTATGGCGTTGGCAATGCCACTATTTGTAGTACAAACTACATTTAAAAAATTAGAAACCATAGAAAAACAAACAAAGGCAATGTTAGACGGTTGGGTTAATACTAATTCAACAAACGAAGTAAATAAAGTAAATAAAAATTATACTAACCCCTTTTATAATAATACCCTCACTAATAATTCAACTATCCCAACTAACCCTAATGACAATAACAATGATGGTGATTATAACTGGTTATTTGGTTTTAAGTAACATTTAAACTTTTTTGATATTTATTATTATAAAAAAAACATTATTATTATAAAATGGCAAGAAAAACTATATTTCAACAGTTAAATGACTTATTTGGTCCAGAAATGAAAAGACCACAAAATAAGTCAACGTATTCTTTAAACGATAAAGAGTTATTAAAAACAAAATCAAAAGAAGAGTACGATTACGAAAAATTAAAACAACAACAAGATAAGTATTTATCTGGTATGTGGCAAAAGGTTGATAACGAAATTTATCAACACTCAATTTATTATGAAACTACTAGATTAGCTTCTTACGCAGATTTTGAAGGGATGGAATTTTTCCCTGAAATCGCAGCAGCTTTAGATATTATGATGGAGGAATCCACTACTTTAAATCCAGATAATAAGGTTATAAATATATTTTCAGAAAGTAAAAGAGTAAGAAGAATATTAGAAGATTTATTTTTTAATAGGCTAGATATACACACTACATTACCTATGTGGACTAGAAATACGTGTAAATATGGTGATAATTTTTTATTTTTAAGTATAGATAGTGAAGAAGGTATAACTGGTGTTAAACAATTACCAAATATTGAAATCACTAGGAAAGATAGTGCTGGGTTCGGTGAAAATTCTATAAACGAAGAAGAGGATCAATTTAATCCCGTTAAATTTGTTTGGGGTCAAAGAGATATTGAGTTTAATGCTTGGCAAATAGCTCATTTTAGATTGTTAGGTGATGATAGAAGATTACCTTACGGTACATCAATGTTAGAAAAGGCTAGACGTATATGGAAACAACTATTACTTTCTGAAGACGCTATGTTAATATATAGAGTAACTAGAGCACCTGAAAGAAGAATATTTAAAATCTTTGTTGGTAATATTGATGAGCAAGATGTGCCATCATACGTACAAAAAATTGCTAACAACTTTAAAAAGAGTCCTGTTATTGATCAAAATACTGGACAGATAGATACTAGATATAATCAAATGGCGCAAGATCAAGATTACTTTATACCGGTTAGAGACCCAAACGCCCCTAGCCCAATAGATACTTTACCAGGTGCAACTAACCTTTCAGAAATTGCGGATATACAATATTTACAGAAAAAATTATTTACAGCACTTAGGGTCCCTAAACCATTTTTAGGTTTTGAGGAGGTTAACGGTGATGGTAAAAATTTGGCATTACAAGATATTAGATTTGCTAGAACGATTAATAGGATTCAACAATCTATGTTACAAGAATTAAATAAAGTTGCTATCATACATTTATATATTTTAGGTTTGGAGGATGAATTAAATAGTTTTACACTATCACTTAATAACCCTTCCACACAAGCAGAGATGTTAAAGATTGAACAAACTCAATTAAAAGTTACCTTATATAAAGATGCAGTAGCAGATGCAGGTAATGGTTTTGGTGCAATGTCAATGACTAGAGGTAAGAAAGAGATATTGGGGATGTCAGATGAAGACATTAGAAACGACTTAGAACAACAAAGGTTAGAAAAAGCTGCTTCTGCGGAAATGGAACAAACAGCTAACATTATTAAGAAAACTGGTTTATTCGATAGGGTGGATAAATTATACGGTGACTTTAATAGTTTGGTTCCTGATAGTGATACTGAAAATTCAGGTGAAGAAGGTGATGCTGGTGATGCTGGTGATGCTGGTGGAGAAGGTGGTGGTTTTGGTGCTGATTTTGCAGACGCAGCTGATAGTTTAGCTGGTGGTGAAGCATCCGCTGCTGAAACTGCAACTGCCGTAGAATCCACTAAAGAGAAGGATAACTTATTGACTGAAGAGAATAGAAGAAAATACGTAGAAAAAACAAAAAAATATCAAGGTATGTACCTTAAAAGACTTACTGAAAGTTTAGAAAAAAATGATCATATCTATGATTTAGATTCAGTAGAAAAAGACGCATCTAAATTAAATAAAAACATAGAAGATATGACAAAAGAAATAGATAAAATCATTAAAGAGTAATTTTTTAAAAAATCTAGATATTTATAAATAAAAAAAACATGGAAAATTTCGGTAATATAAAAGATACATTTAAAACTATTGTAATAGAGTCTATATTAAAAAAAGAAAAAAGTGGTAAAGAACTATTTTCTAAATTCGTTAAACTAATTAAAGAAGATAAGACACTAACTAACCAGTACTTAATTTATAAAAATTTACAAACAAAAAAGTTCGATGATTCATCGGAAGCTAAAGACTATATTAAGGAAAATATTACATTATTAAAATCATTAAACGAAAATAAAGTAATAGAATCTAACGAAAAATTAATTAATATCTTAAGTGGTAAAAATATTATTAAAGAAAATGATGAGTTTTATTCACATATAGATTTTTTATTAAAAACTACTAAGTCTCCATCAAACATAGATAAAATTACTGAATCTATAAACTACATTAAACATCTGATGTTAGAAAAAGAGGAAGAAGTTGTTACAGAAAAAATTGATTCTGAATTACCTCCAAGTGTGTTAGCTAAATTATCTGTTAATAAGTTTAATGATAAATACTCCGACATCAGTGAGTCTGAAAAAAGAATTATAAGAACTATTTTAAATGGTGATGATAATGATAAAGAAGAAACGTTCTCCACTTTAAAAAGAGAATGTATTGATACTATTGATAATAGATTATCTGAATCTTCTGATATTGACTTAAAAGATAAATTACTCAAAGTTAAAGATAAACTATTAAATATGAACTTTGATAATGAGAATTATATTGATGACATCAATAAAGTTTACGAACTTAAAGAGTCTGTATCTGTAACTTCTGAATAACTTTAAATACCCTAATTGACTTTAATTTATATTATTACTATACTTGTTATTAATAACAATAAAATGTAAATATATATGAATGAAGTTAGGAAAGGAATTGAAGTTAGAACTAGTCCCAAATTATAAAACTAAAATAGGGACTGTAAACAATAAAGAGTCAAAAAGTATATATATAAATCTCACAGCTTGGGGTGAGATAAACGATATTAACGAAAACACTAATTACGATTCAGTAGTAAGTGGTTTAAGAAAAAAAATAAAACAAAATATTAACACTAACGTTAATAAAGAGTTATTTCATAATGATAAGTATATTGTGGATTTAGATATGAGAACTTCTGGGTTTGTAAATACAAAAAGAAGTTTTATGTCTTGTGAAATAACCCTCTACCAAAAAAAGGGGTTACCCATTAATCAACCAATATTAGTAGAATCATCTAAAACTATTATTCACGAAATTGTAAATAACTGTTTAGATAATAATAGTTATTTCACCTTTTATAAAACTAAAAAATAGAGTTTTTATTGTAATGGTATATTTATAAATAAATGATATCATTATTATGGAAATAATTAAAAAAAACGAAATCAATAAAAAAGGTATCCTAATCGAATACGACGCAGGATATATTTCACCAAAAGACAATAAAGAATTTGTTAATGAAGTTAATAAATTATCACAAGGTCAACCAATAGTATCTGACCCTTTAATTGTCTACGCAGTAATGCAGAAATATGGTGTAGAAAATAAGAATGAAAGAATCTACCCAGAATCCTTATTAAGAAAAGAAGCTGAAAATTACCTTAAACTTATTAAAGATAAAAGGGCTATGGGTGAAGCAGATCATCCAGAGAGTTCGATAGTTGCCGTAAGTAGAATATCTCACAACGTTGTAGACTTATGGTGGGAAGGTAACGTATTAATGGGTAAACTTGAAATAATTATGTCACCTGGTTTTGTTAATCAAGGAATAATTTCGTGTGAAGGGGATAGAGTTGCCAATTACATTAGAAAAGGATTAAAGATAGGTGTTTCCTCAAGAGGTGTTGGTTCGTTAGAAAAAGAAAATGGTAAGAACATTGTACAAGATGATTACGAATTAATCTGTTGGGACATTGTAACTTCTCCATCAACACCAGGTTCTTGGATTTATAATGAAGAACCATCTCAAGAACAACAAATGTCGGAGTCTAATAAAAAAAATGAAAACAAATTACTAAACAATTCATTAGATAATTTTTTATTAGATTAAAAAAAACAACAAAAAGTAAGTTTTTTATCTTTTATTGCATATTTATTAAAAAATGCATAATAGTGCATTCACAATAATAAAATATAATTTTAAAAAAAAATTAAAATGGCTACAAAAAGAAAATCAATCATCGAAGAGGCTTTGTTAGATGCTAAGTCTTTAGAGGATGCCTTAAAAGCCAACACGAAAGAAATGCTTTCGGCTCATATGTCGAAAGAAATTGAGAGTATCGTAGAGTCGTCTTTGAAAGAACAAGATGAAGAAACTATTGAATTAGACGATATTGAATTAGAAGGATCCGCAGATGATGAGGAAGAAGTTGAGTTAAGTCTTGACAATGAGTTAACAGATGATTCTGAAGAAGAGTCTGAAGAGTTAGAAATGGACGTTATGGATTTACCAGATGATGGTGAAGAAATGGCTGACGTAGAATTAGACCTTGATACTGTTCTAGATTTAGACGGTGATGAAGGTGAAGAATTAGAACTTGAACCTATGGATATGGAATTAGGTATGGGTGACGATATTTTAGATATGACAATGGCTTCAGACGATGAAGTTGTTACTGTATTTAAGAAATTGGGTCCAGACGATGAAGTAGAGGTAGTTAAAGATTCTGATGGAATTCATTTGACAGATAACGAAACTGGTGCAGCTTACTACATTAAAGAATCTTTGGAAGAAATTGAAGAAGAAGAATCAGTGTGTGAAGGTTGTGGTATGGATGAAGAAGAAACTATTTACGAAATCGAAATGGATGAGGAATCTGAAATGTCGGAAATGTGGGGTAGTAAATCTCATGAATACAAAAGAAGAGACGGTCGTAAAGCTGGAGATGTTGACGGACATTACAAAGATTATGAAAGTCCTTTCACTATGGAAGAAGAAACTGATGACATGGAAGAAGGTCACTACAATGAAGAAGAAGAACTAGTGGATGAAGATCATACATTAGCTAGAACTAAAGGTCGCCAAAGAAAGGGTGGACATAGAAATAGACAAACTTCTGAATCTAGAATAGCTCGTAAACCAGTTGTTCGTAGAAAACCAAAAACTGAAACAGTTTCTGAAACAAAAATGATGAAAGAATACAAAGAGTTAAAAAGTAAAAATAACGAATACAAAAAAGCTCTTAACGTATTTAAAGACAAACTAAACGAAGTGGCGTTATTTAATACTAACTTAGCTTATGTAAATAGATTGTTTACTGAACATTCGACAACTAAAAAAGAAAAAATGGAAATTCTTAAAAGGTTTGACAATACTGAATCAGTAAAAGAATCTAAATCTATTTATAAGGTTATTAAGTCTGAATTGGATGGTAAAACACCAATTAGTGAGTCTGTTGAAAATAAAGTTAACAAAACTGTTAAATCTTCTAAATCTGATTTAAATGAGTCTACTGCTTATGTAGATCCACAAATTTCAGCTATTAAAGATTTAATGAAAAGAATATCATAAAAATAATAACAAAATAAAAACTCAAAAATAAAATGGGACATTTATTAAACTCAGGTGAAGTCGGAAATATAGGACTTGAACACTTGAAACAAATAAGATCTAAAACTATTTCTAAGTGGAACAAAATTGGTTTCCTAGAAGGTTTAAAAGGTCACGTAAAAGAGAACATTGCTCAGTTGTATGAAAACCAAGCTTCTTCTCTATTAAACGAATCTACGAGTTCAAACTCTTCAGGTTCATTTGAGACTGTAGTCTTTCCAATCGTAAGACGTGTATTCTCAAAATTATTGGCTAACGATATTGTATCGGTACAAGCGATGAACATGCCAATCGGAAAATTATTCTACTTTGTACCAAAAACATCTGGTAGAGATCATGCTCCTTTAAACGGACCAGCTTTACCAGGACAAGAATGTGTATTTTCAGCTTGTAACGGTACATCACTAACTCAATTTCAAGAAAAGAATCTTTACGATATCTTTTATAATGATGGTTTATTTGATGCATCTAAAGGTACTGCTACTATATCTTCTACTGCTGGTTTTAATCCAGTTATCTTAAGTGCTAACGGACAAACTGTTGATACTGCGTTTGCTGATCAACCAGTTGCTGCAGATGGTAGTCTCAGACACGCTACAATGTGTATTACAGGATTCACTTCCGACGGTGCTGGTAGACTTACTGGACCTGACGGAAATGAAATGGATACTGAAACGTTTTTAGCTTCATTACGTATTACTACTGATAAAGATATTAAAACAAGTGTTGCAAATGGAGATAAAGTAATTATCGCAGAAGGTGGATCAATTCCATTTAGATTAGTTGCTCAAAAATACGGAAGAGGTATCGTTGATTACGGTAAAGATATCTGTGACGCTAATGGTTGTCTTTTTGTTGAATTGGACCTTACAACACCAGCTTGTGTTAGCTGTTCTGCTAGTACTTTTGATGGTTATGTAGGTGCAGATTTAAAAAGTGCTGGAGTTATACTTAGAGATAATATGTTGGTGTCATGGATGACATACGCTTCTTTAGAATACGCAACTGAAATGGGAGAAGTATCTTTCGAACTTGATGAGGTTGTTGTTTCTGTAACAGAAAGAAAATTAAGAGCAACTTGGTCACCAGAATTGGCACAAGATGTTAGTGCATTCCACAACATCGATGCTGAAGCTGAATTGACAGCTTTATTGTCTGAACAAGTAGCGGCTGAAATCGATAGAGAAATCTTGAGAGATTTGAGAGTCGGAGGTGCTTGGGCATTAAGATGGGATTATAATGGATGGAAACGAACTGCTAGCGGTGGTTTCAACGCTTACACTCAAAAAGAGTGGAATCAAACGTTGATTACTAAAGTTAACCAGATTTCAGCTCAAATCCACAAAGCAACTTTAAGAGGTGGTGCTAACTTTGTAGTAGTATCTTCTGAAGTTTCAGCGATTTTTGATGATTTGGAATACTTCCACGTATCAAACGCTAATCCAGAACAAGATCAATACAATATGGGTATTGAGAAAATTGGTTCATTAGGTGGACGTTACACTGTGTATCGTGACCCTTACGCACCAGCTAACTCAATTATCATTGGACATAAAGGTAAGTCTTTATTGGACACAGGGTACATTTACGCACCTTACGTACCATTACAACTTACTCCAACGTTACAAAACCCGTTCAACTTCGCTCCAACGAAGGGTATTATGACTAGATACGCTAAGAAAATGGTTAATAACCGTTTTTATGGAACGATTACTGTTGATGGTGTTGTTACATTTGACGTTAATGAATTAAGATAGTCTTAATTTATAAGTTAATATTAAAAGGGTGGGATTTATTTCTCACCCTTTTTTGTTTTATAACATATTTATTATTATATTAACAACCATATGAGAATTAAAAAAAAATATGTTTTATTAGAGTCTAATTTAATAGATTCGTTAAATGAATTTAACGAACAAGAAAAAAGACTACTTTTTGTGTTAAATAAAGAATATGGTATACCCAACATCAAAACTTTCGATGTATGGGTGGCAGCAGCCTTTTTAATAGAGTTATTCGATATACCTTACGATTTGGCGTATGAAATGTCAACAACGTATTTTTATAATGGACATAAACTATTTGGGAAAAGGGACTCCTTAAGAAAAAAACAAATTACTGCTGAGATATTTTTTAGACACCTTGGGGATATGACTAAAAAATTTAGAAATGACATGTCAACCGGTACTGGTGTTGGTGATGGAGATGAAGTAGGAAATATTAAAGTTAATTTTGAAGGTGATGACTTAGGGGAACATAAATCTTTAATTGAAAATAGGGAAATTGTAATGTGGGATAATAATTATGGGTTTACTTTATATATACCTTTACACTCACCAAGTGGTTTACATGGTGTATATCTATATAGTAAAGATGTTAACCCAAGAATGGTTGTGATTACTGTCAGAATAAAACCAATACCAATACCTAAAACAGATGATAACAAATATGGGTGGAGCGCCAAAGGTGATAAGGTTAGGGTTTTCGTAACAGCTAAAGTTGGTTCCGATGATGATGTCGAATATGGTATTGAAAATTGGATGGATTTTGAGGTACCCTTAATTAAACCACTATCTAAAGAGAGTTACATAAAAACTTTATATGGTATCTATAACGATGTTGTAGAAAGAATTGAATCAACTAATTTTAGATTACCTGATGGTGTAGAACCACTAAACCTAGTGTAAGTTATCTACTTGATTTACTACACTAAATTTTAGTTTTGTAGTATATGTCTTAACCAATTCATTAGAAGTTAATTTAATATCAATATAGTATTCATTAGGGATTAACCAAGAAGTATCCAAAACAAAATAATTTTTAAGAAACGATCTATTAACATCTTCCCAATCAATAACATTAACTTGTGTTGTACCTTCTCTAATCCACATTCTATATTGTAAACCATCTATAACACTTGATTGATTAATTGTATAGGGAAGTCTAGCGTTTACAAATACTTTTCTTTTATCACCTCTTTTAATCTTTTCATCTCTTTTAATACCACTTAAAGATACCATATATTCTATAGGTAATGACTCACTATCACCGAAATTATAATATTCATCATCAGACTTTACTTCAAAATTTAATGTTACATCTGATCGACTTATACCGTTTATGTTAATATCACTCCACGTATCGGAGAATAAAACACAATCATCTTCCGTAACTGGTACAAAGACATCAGCGTAATAAATACCTGTGGAAGTTTGTATGGTTTGTGCCGATGTAATGGCTGAAAAAACGTCACCATCTTCATCTTTTATTGTCACACTAGGGTTATTATCTAAATTAGTGGGTTCTCCACCTATATTAGTGTAAAAGTATAACCTATTAACCTTACCCTTATAAAAGTTCTTCCTGTCGTCTCTAATTGGGTCATTATATACTGTCTCTAAAAATGGTTCATAATATGTTTGAGTATGTCTTGTAAAGAACCCAACATATTGTGATGGATTTTTAACTATTAATTCTAAATCTCTTTCGAATGAAATACCGTATCCGTAATTTGTAGTACCACCAGTTATTAAACTATTAACTTCATCGGTAATATCCATAGAAATATTTTCATTACCTTTGTCAAAATGTTGTGTCGAAACTGTAATACCTGATGGAGATCCTGAATAAACACCACCCTCAGTCCAACTCGTACTAGTTGTTGCGTTTAACCAGTTACTAGCTGATTCTACAAAGGTTATATTATCTTTAGATTCAAAACTAAGTACTTGTTGATAGTCATAACCACAACCTTCATCCCAATCTTTATCAATTCTAAATAAGTTTAAATCAAACGAAGATGTTCTTTGTTTACCATCTAACAATTTTTGAGCTTGTAAGTCATTATCGAAGTATGAACTATTTGTCATCCTTAACGTATGTACTACTTTAGATAAATCGCCTAATTCGCCAGCAGCATATCTACTTTGTAAATCCGTAACATCAAAATAAAGTAAGTGTCTACTATAATTGGTAACTGAATTATCCCCCCCGTAATAAATCTCGGCAATAGGGTTTCTACCCGTATTTATTTGGGTATTTCTTGTGATAGTATTATTTTTATCAATATAAGTTCTAATTAACATTTTTTCTTTTTATATAAATATATTAATTACTATTAATGTTCTTATTTAATATTTTATTTAAGTCAAATCCCATAACATCTGTGGTAGTTTTACTCGGATCGGCAGGTAAACCATTATATGGGTGGACATGTGATATGACGTATTTTTTAATCAATTCTAAAAATTCTACTAAAGTATCACCATAGACTAATGGGTGTGCTTCATTATTAATTCTTTCTTGTTCATCGTCAGTAATTAAATTTTCAGGATCAGTTAATTCAAAGGTGTTAGCACCATCAGATATACTTAAAAGATTAATCTTAGACGCAACTACGTTAATAACACTAGAAGTGGGATCGTCTTTTTTAGAGACTTTATTAACTTTAATTTTCTTTTTAACTTCAATAGGTTCTGCTGTAAATTGAGCTATATTACCTTCACCCTTATATATTTTAATTACGTCTGAAGAATCTGACTTTATTTGCCACCTATCACCTTTATTGTTGTCAATGAATTCTTTAGTCGCATCTAACGCTTGTTGTCTAGATACTGAACCAATAAAATCAGTTTCGTTTTCAAGTCCAATAATTAACTCACCAGATTTAATATTACGAACTTCAATAAATAATTCAGTCCTATCAATATCATTTTCTTTATATCGTTCTTTAGGTAATTTATTGGATAAAACTACATCAGTAGTTAGAATAGTTTTTAACTTAACACTAATAACAATTTCAGGACTTGGTGTAATATAATTAACAATCTCCTTATCAACAGTTTCTCTTTTTAACTTTTCTCCACCATATTTTAATTGTATATACCCAACGTCTTTAGAGTTAAATTTATTATTAGCACCTTCAGTGAATTTACCAGCTCTTAACCATATTTGTCTATCCTTTTGAATTATGTCGGTATTATACCTACCTTGTAAAGTAATATCTTCATCATTACCATAGGCACCATCTTCAATTTTTGGGTCTTTTAATTTAACATAACCGTCAGGTAGTATAGACATTGCATCAGTATAATTCTCACCATCTAATTTTGTTGGTTGAGTAATCAATGGTCCAATCCAAAACCTTTTAGTTTTAAATGATGCCGTTGGATTTGTACTGTTATTTTCATATTGAAAAACAAATACACATTCTCCAGGTTTCGGTAAGATTGTTAAATATTTAGGTAATAGTGGAACACACTTTATTAATGAACCTTCTGTTTCAGTATCATCGATACCTGTAATTTTAACTTTAATTCTCCCAGATTTAGTAGAATCTGAAACGCTAACAACTTCACCGATTCTTATTATCGGTACAGTATTACTATCTCTACTATCTTTACTAAAATCATTTATACCCATCACTATTCGCCCTTATATCTTTTTGTTAATATTTTATTACCATAATAATATTCTTTTTCAAGTTCCTCTAAGTTTTTAGATAAAGTAACTATTTTTTCAATAATTGTATTTTGTTGTACTTTAAGGCTTTCTAACTCCATCTTAATTGAGGTGTTGCTACTGTTATCCCAGTCTATTGTATTTTTTATCGTATTTTCCATATTACCTAACTATACCTTTACATTTTACTAATTGTGTCGTTGTACCTATAACTTGTATTGGTCCACCTGCGTTAGCACCAGTAGCTGTTAATTGAATTCCGGGTGGAATCTCAATTTCTATAACTGCATCAGTTAATAATGCGTTAACTATTTCTTCAATCCTTATCACTTCCATCTGAAGATCTATATTTTTACCACCACTAGGTAATGGTTCTATACCAATTCCCACTTCTTTCTTCCTCTCAACTATCCTACTAGCGATATCTATAGGACTTAAACCATTTCTAAATTTAGTACCAGTTAGTATTAATCCTGGTGGGATAGGTTTAAGTTTGGTGGGTGGTTTAAATGCATTTTTAATTAAAGAAGCAATAACCCCTATCGTACCCATTACACCGTTTGATCCTGTTGCCATAATTTTATTTTTTTAATCACAAAATCTACCTTTACTACCTGATTGAAGATTTATGTTTACGTTACTTAATGAGTTTAAATTTACGCTGTTGGCAAATCCACCCACTTTATCTGCAGCACCCTGTGCTTTACCAAATAACTCATTAACTTTTTCTAATGAATTATTAATACCTTTAGGTAGTAAACTATTAACACTTTTAATGTCATTAATATTTCTTTCTTTAAGTTTTTTAGTTATATAACAAGTTATTAAATTTTTTAATGCTTTTAACACTAAAGGTAATAGGTAATCATATATCAATTTTTTAATTATTACTGAAATAATATCCTTAATTACACACCTAAACTCATTTAATATTTTTTTAACCTTGGTTTCCTTTATCGGTTCACCATTAACTAAAAAATATAACATATTCATCATTAGTAAATTTTTAGGTGTTAACACTAATTTAGTTAATGATATATTTAATGACGTTATGAAATTAGCTAAAAACTCTGCAGAGGCATTATTTTTATCTAAATTTTTAACACCTTCAGTAGATTCATCTATTAAGTCATCTATTGCATCAGTATAAGCTTTTACTTTATCAGACAAATTATTAGATGATTTTATATTGTTATTAATAGAATTTAGAGTTTCAAATGATATTGAACTAGTTTGTTTACCACAACATTTTTTGAATTGTTTAACACCAAGTTTTTTTTGTTTCACCAAATCACTAATGTCATCATCTACCTCATCATCTAAAGAATCGTCAATATTGTCAATACCCTTTTCTATATACTCCCTCATCGCAGATTCAAACGATACAACTTTATTAACACATTCATCAGAATAGTCTACTTTATTTGTTAAAGCCCCATATATTATATCTACTACATTAGGTATGACTTTATCTACATCAAAAAGTGGGTTTTGACTATTAAAATAATCGTTTATGAAAGTGATTAATGTTTTATCTCGATAACTATCCATTATCCTAACATTAATTACTCTGGGTCTATGTTCAATATTTTGGTATTCTACATTACCGTCAGACTCTATAAAGGCATTATCACTATTAAGGGAAACACCATTTTCATAATATCTAAATTCTGCAATGTTCATATTATTAATAGAATCTTTCCATATTAGTGGTTGTCCATTTGCTTGTATCACTTCCCATAAAAAAGCGTTCATATCGTTACAAATACCATTTGGGTCACAAGTACCTTCATAAAATAATTTACCAGATTCGGTATTAGGATTTGCAGCGAACAAACAAACCAAATCAATTTTATTTAATTCTACATTATACCCTATTCCGGTAGTACCATCACTTTGTGTTTGTAATAACCAATCAGGTATTTTAGGATCAATTTTACACGCATAACAACTTTTTAATGATAATTTAAGATTCAGAGATAAGTCTTTTGATAGTGGTTCTAATTGTTCAACTAACCAATTAATCAATTGCATACGCATACCATCATAATTGATACCAGTAATAAGTGCTAATAAATCATTTAAGAAATCTACAACTGACTGACTGGGGTTTAAATTTGGTACGTCAGGTAGGACGTTTGGAATTTCTAAGTTTGGTAAGTTATTACACGTTGTTTGTTTTAGAGTGATTAATTCAAAAATCTGCCTTTTTATACCTTCGATAATATCAGGTTCACATATAACATTTTTTAATTTTTTTCCCATGATTAAACATCGTATTCAGTATTATTTTTATCACTCTTTTCTTTAAACAACTCCCTTAACATATCTTTATCTTTTTCTGTTATAGAATCGTTAGTAGGTACCTGTTTATCATCACTTTTATCAGTTACTATTTGACTTTGTAGTTTAGCTAAAGATAGTTTTTTATCTATAGCAGTTTCTAATATTTTAAGTGTTTCGTTATTAACTTTACCTATCTGATATTCATCATTTACATCATCAATCTCAGCCCTAGTTTTTCTTTCATTTAGTTCTTTTCTAGCACTATTCATTATATTAACGCAATCATTATAAATTTCTTGCATAAATTCTTGTAGACTATCTTTATCTAAATTAATTTTAGTTTTCTTAGGGCGACCCATATCGTTTATTTATCTATAAATATCTAAAAAATGAAATTTTAAATTAAATCATTATCTATTTTTTCATTTTTCAAAAGAGAATATATCTTCTTAAACCTTCTCATAGAGACTCTAATATCTTTTGTGGTTAAATCAGACATTTCTCTAATATAAGATAATATCAAATTTTTATTATATTTGTTACCACTTTCAACATGTTCAAATATAGTTTCCCAATTATCCAAAACAGTGATTAAAGAATTACCTACCTTTATTTCGTTTTCAGATAACTTTGTACCACCTTTATCTGACAATTCCTTTTTTATACTATCTGATATCTCACAGATAAACACATCTAATGGTGTTTTATCGTTATCCTCTATATTATTATAGATGAAGTCATCCATAGTTTCTATAGTCTTATAAACATCATCATACCTTATATCAGTCCTCACTTTCTTATCATCTTTAATTAATTGACCTAAAAGATAATGTTTACAAATAGTACCAAAATAAGAATATGCCTTCTTATTTTTATCGGGTTTAAAATTATGCATTTTAGTCACTAAAAATGAAAGAGTATCAGCATGCATATCCTCAAAAGTATAGTCTTTACGATATAACTTATATCTCCTAATAATAGAATCTATCATTTTATTTATAGGGTGTCTAAGATAATCATTATATATTTTATTCCTTTCACTATACGACTCAGAAGTTAAAAATTCAACTACTGCAGTTTCTTGTTCAGGTCCAAAATATAGGTTTGTTGTTCTTTTACGACCTCTTTTTTTAGGTTGTTCTTCCGACATAACATATTTTAATTTTCATATGTTATCTCTCTATCTTCAGTGAAAAAATATTCTTTTTTAGCTTTATTAACCCAAAACTTACTTTCTAACACATCAATAGTATTTTTATATTCTACAAATAACGAACCTTCTCTATTGTTAGTATGTTTATAACCTAACTTTGGTATCACCATAATAGTTACGTCATTATAAGACATTCTTAAAAGGAATTCATATGTGAATGTTAACTTCATATTAGTTTTTAACCCACCTGATTCTAAGAACAACTCTTTTTTCACTATCATACCATCAAAATTAAAATTCTGAACTTTCTGTAGTGTATTATTATCTAAAACACCCATAACTTCACTAAATTCTTTAGCCCAAACACTTTCATTTGTAAATGAAATAAATTGTCCATTTTCGTCAGTTTCATAAACTATCGGTAAGAATACACCAACTTCAGGATATGAATCGATATATTCAGACCCATTTTTAATCCATATCGGTGATAATTCATCGTCATACTCTACAAATGTAAAATATTCTGTTTCACATTGTTCAACACCATAATTTATTTGAGATTGGAAATCATAATTACCTGTTTCATTATGAATGACTTTTGTTATTTCCTTTAAATTACCAAAATCATAAGTTTCTAAAAACTTAGTTAAATTAGTATCGTCTGATCGAACAATTAAAACTTGATCAGGTATCATCTTTTGATTTTTTATACTTTCAACACATCCGTTAATGTATTTTTCTTCTAACTTATGGATGGGTATAATTACTGTTATATTATTTGACATAATTTTTATTTATATTTTTATTATTTTTCAGTTACAACTGTTTCTTGTTCTTGTTCTTGTAATTTGGTTACCATCGTTTGTAATTCAACAGTCCTATTAGTAAAAAGTTTACTATATACTTCATTAAGTATCTCTTCGGATGTCTCAACCGTATATTTATCTTGATATTCTTTCATACCATTTAGAATGTTTTCAGGTAACGCATCCTCTAAATATAAACCAACCATAGTTGCAACAACATCAGGAATTGAATTTAAATTAGCTGTCCATATACCATTATCATTTAAGTTTAAGTTACCATTTTCATCTACAGTACCCATCCATTCAGGAACCATTCTAGGTATTTTACCAATTACTGGAGTGTTACACTTCATAGATTCTATTGGGAATGTACCGAAACCAGATAACTCATCTAACCAAACACTAACAAAAGACTCTCCTAATTGTTTAGCGAAATCTTTTCTTGGTAATCCTGACATATCTCTAAAAGTAACAAATCTATAGTGTGGATATTTCTGATAGAATATTTTAACTATCTTTAACAACTCTCTTTTATCTCTAGATGACATGGCAATTGTTGGCACCTTTGGTTTATCACTATTAGTAAAATAATCCGGAATACCTATAGGAATTTCATCCACATTCACACCCCTAAATAAAGATTTAACATAATCACTAAGGTTTTTATTTGTAGTGATAACATCTCTAATATTAAATTGCTCCCAACCTTCTCCAATCTCTAACATTTCAAAGATATATTCGTAAGATTGTAAAAATATCACTCTTTTACAAGGGAAATCTTTAGTTTGTTTCATTACACTAGCAAACGCTTCGGGTATAATTACAAAATCTTGTGGACCAACTTGTAACTGTTGAGACTCTATAGAAATATGTGGTAAAGTAGCATATTCTTCACCTAACCATTCGGCAATTCCCATACCTTCTTCATCCTCTCTCAACTTATAATCATTTTTATCGTGTAGTATCTGAGCATTATAACCAAGTTCTCTAAGTTTTTTAGCATGCTCATATATTGTCGCAACACCGGCTGTTGGGTTACCTTTCGTATCTAACGTAAAAAAATAAATACCGAAGTCTTTGTTTTTAATTTTTTCGATAGAATTTTTAATGTTTTCTAATTGTTCACTCATCTTTTTTTTATTTTATTTTATTATTATAATTCTTTTAGTATACCCTTCATTAATAAAGTATTAAATGATAATTTAAATGGTGTGCTAGTAGAATTCAAACCTACCATACCCATTTTATTGTCGATCTGTTCATTATATGATAACAATGAACCTATCATTTCTCTATACATCTCATATTTGATGACATCTAACTGTATACCTATCGTCTCATCTACAGGTATGGAGTCGTCAACTACTTCTTCTTCAACATTAAAGTCATCTTCAATCCTACATATTTCAGATAACCTTTCAATATCAAAATATAATTCTTTCCCACAAATTTCTAGTAATAAACTTTCCATATTTTTTATTTAAATTTTATAGTAAAAATATTATAAGTAAACATTAAACATCTTCAAAATCTACTGTTTCAGTATTTAACACTTTTTCTAATATTTTTTTATCGTCTACTAACTCTTTTAAATCTATAATGGTATAATCAGATTCACAATCTTTATTATAGTGGTTAATGACTTTAATTGAAACTTTACTTCGTGGTTTAGTATCTAATGTCGTAGGATTAGCTGTGATTAATATATCCACATGATCCCACTTTTTATCAAAATCTCTAACGAAAATAATATTATTAACTTTAGAAGATAATTTAGATAAGAAGAATAATGTTGCTGGTTTACTATTATTTAACTCCTTACTTATCACTATAGGTGTGTGTCCCATATCCTCAATTAAATTATGTAACTGATTTAAATGTTCAACGCTATTTAATTTAGTTTCACCAGCGTGTCCGAAAATTTCTAATGATGACTCTACATACATAAATTCATTTAGTTGTTTTGTACCACCAGAAAAATCAAAGTACTCTAATAAATCTAAAGACTTAATATTTCTTTCAGGTGTTTCCACACTTTCTTCTTCACCCTCTTCTAATGGTAAAGGGTTGTATTTGTCGTAAACCGACTCGAACTTTGTGATGAAATCTCTTATGACACCATCTATTGTTATACCTACTTTCATATAAAATTCTTATTTATCAGTTGAGTCCTCAATGTCTTCGAATATATCTTCGATAACTTTTATTATTGGATTCCTTACAACATCTTCTTGTTCTCTTAACTCAACGGTACCAAAACCTTCAATGTCTTTAAACTTATTTAAAACAATCTCTAAAGAACTATCTTTTTTATTTCTAATATCTTTTTGTCTAACATCTCCCATAATAACCATTTTTGAGTTACTTCCAATTCTAGTCATTAATGTTCTAATATTATCCATCGATATGTTTTGAGCTTCATCAATTAATATTATAGAATTATCAATACTCCTACCCCTAGCGAAAGCTATTGGTACTATTTCGATCACCCCTAACTCCATTAATTTTTCCATCCTAGTTCTACCAATAATTTTTCTTATATTATCGGTAAATGACTCCATAATTGGTGCCATTTTTTCTTTTAAATCACCAGGTAAATGTCCTATCTCCTCATTTTTAAGTGGGACTATAGACTTAACTAAAACAATTCTTTTAAATCTACTCTTACCCTTAACCAATTTTAAGGCTTCTGCGCACGATAAAAATGTTTTACCACTTCCTGGTAATCCACTACAGATGGTAATTTCATTTTGTTTTATTGAGTTAACTAGTTTTTTCTGATTAACACTTTTACATTTGACGTTTATGGAAATTGTTGAGAAAAGTTTCTCCTCCTCAACATTGTTTCTATTAAGATAATGTTCCATTTCAATTATCTCTTCTTCCGGTATTTCTTTATACTTTCTTCTACTCATATATTAATAATAGTGTGTTAATTAAACATTGTGAATGTTATTTTCCACATATATTAAATCTTTTTCTTTATAAAATTCTAACCAATATTCTATCATTTCATCTAACATTGACTCAAATGTGTATTCAGGTTGCCACATCAACTCCTCTCTTATTTTTGTTGAGTCACCTTTAAGGTTTTCCAATTCTTCTGGTCTCATATGTTTTTCATCTACCTTAATATAATCTAAGTAATTTAAATTTAATTCATTAAAAACGTACTTACATAAATCCATAACAGAATGGGAAATACCTGTGGCACACACATAATCATCAGGTTTATCTGTTTGTAACATCATCCACATCGCCCTAACATAATCTTTAGCATGTCCCCAATCTCTAGTGGCGGATAGGTTACCTATTGATAATTTTTCTTGTAAACCTAATTTAATCCTAACTGCTGACTTAACAACTTTATTAGTTACAAAGTTTGTCCCTCTCCTTGGGGATTCGTGGTTGAATAATATACCATTCCATATTTTCATACCATATGAATTTCTATAATTCCTACAAATATTATAAGAAAATACTTTTGCACAGCCATAAGGCGATACTGGCGATAATGGGGTAGTTTCTCTTTGGTACCCATCATTATCAATATTGTTACCAAACATTTCTGATGAACTTGCTTGATATATTTTAGATTTTGGTGAAACCATTCTAACTGCCTCTAATAGATTAAGCGTACCTAATCCTGTTACATTTGCAGTATATATTGGTTGATCAAAACTAACTCTTACGTGTGATTGTGCAGCTAAATTATATATTTCATCTGGTTGAACATCTTTTAATACCCTTACTAATGATGACATATCAGTTAAATCAGCATATTCTAAATTAATTTTACCTGATGAACGTAAGTGTTCTATTCTAGTAGATTGCGTTTCTGATACTGAGTTCCTTTTTACCGTACCCCATACTTCATACCTTTTTTCTATTAAAAACTCAGCAAGATATGAACCATCTTGACCATTAATTCCTGTTATTAAAACTTTTTTCATAAATTAAATTTTAAATCACCCAATATGACGTTTTCCAATCTTTATGTCCTTTTTGTTGAAATACGTGTTTTTCCTTACCGTTCAATATTTTATCTGATAAGGGGTAATTACCAGTTTTTGTACTTTCTTGATTGTAATTATCTATTATTAAAATACCATTTTTTTTTAAACACTTTATCGCACTTTCTGTACAGTAATCTCTCCATTCATTAGGGTTCCCATCTATTATAATACAATCAAATTTATTATCTGAAATAAATTTTTCAGGATAAGTAATAAATTCATTTTTATTATCATTATAATATGCACCGGTTTTTTCTGACCAAATTTTATTATTATCTACAGAAATAACCTCACTACATTTATTTTCCCACCATTTAGTAGAATTACCGGAACCATATTCAAAAACCTTCCAACTACTAATATCCCAAGAATTTAATACTTTTAGAAAACTTCTAGTGTACCAAGGAAACAACAAATTACTTCCATAGTCCATTAATCTACCACCAGATAATCCCTCACTAAATTTTTTATCAAAATCATTCATATTATTTTTTATTTTTTATTTTTTCGTATAGTTCTATGTCTTTAGTCCACATAGAAGTCCAAACAGAATGTTTTTTAAAAGTTAATTTTTTATATTCTTTATTTACTTTAACTCTATCCCAATAATAAGTTGGTTGTTGTGTATCATGTGCAACAATAGTTTTACAACCTATATCCATCATATCATTTATACAATCAAATCTAGAACTACCATGGCCATCAACAAATGCTAAATCCACCTCTTTTGGTAAATCTAATGACCTGTAAGTGTGTGAACCTAATGATAATACCCCTTTCCAATTTCCCATTTTAGAAAATTTATTAGAAATCTTATCATACCAACTCTGATTTTGCATCTCAATGGATAAAACACTTTTTCCGTTTTCAATTAGCAACCCGCTTGAGTAGTCCCCCATACCAAACTCTATGATAGTATTTAACTTACCTTTTATTTTAAATATTTCTTCTAAATATTCTCTGTGTGTCGATATTGTAATAATTTCTGCCATAATTTTATATTTTATTATTTAACCCCCAACTAGTTTCGGGTACCCCTATATACTTCAATATAGGTTTTATATTATTCACATTTTTATTAAATGGTCTAACGGGTTGACTATCGTAATAATAACCACTATGAAGTTTTTTTTCATCTATAAACCATTTAGACCTATCTATTCTTCTTTTTGCACTTGTACTTACCCCCCAATCATCTCTTTCAATACCTATACACCTTGGGTGGTTGTAAGATTCTCTACCACCATAATTTTCCCATCTACTAATAAGTCCCCTAAGTAGAGATTCATCAGAAAATTGTGGGAATGGTTGATTAACTTTCTCCTTAGAATCGTGTTCATACATATTATACCAGCTCCTAAATAATTCATCATATGAAAGGTTATTAGGGTTAATAATTTCTTTCCATACTTTCCCTGTTGCAGTTGTAAATGCCATAGGGAATTTACCCTTATCTGTACCGTAATAAGGGACATTACTACTAACACACAACACCTTATCCTCCTCAACCTTAGAGAACCATTTTAACCATGTTTCCTCTTTATTTAAAATATACATATCAATGTCCGCAATCAAACAATAATCATCTGGATAAAGGGTTGATAGATACATCCTTGTAGTCTTTGCTTGAATACTGTCAGCCACTTCATTTTTAAATGGTTTGTATAAAATAACTTCACCATATTCCCTCATTTTTTTAACAAGTGGGTCATCTTCTACCCTTTCAGTAATAAATGCACAGGTAATTTTTTCTATACCATACCACTTAGTCCAATTCTCAGCCATAGTTGGCCAGAAATGGATATATAAATCTACCTCATTTGTGGAGGTTATAATTCTATATTCTTTTTTATCCATGATCTTTTACGATATTTATTAATTGTTCAGCTCTGTTATAATATGTGTGGTTTTTCTTAACATGGTCATAACCTTTTTGTATCATCACTTCTCTTTCTTTATTATTCTTTAAATAAAAATTTATTTTATCAATTAAATCCTTTTCATTTTCATAAACAACAATGTTTTCTCCAATAGTGAATAGTTTTTCTAATCCTGGAGTATGATTAGTAATCAATAAAGTTTTACAACCTAATGTCTCGAAAGTTCTGAAATTAATATCATCAGATAGATTTCTATTGAAGTGTATTTTATAAGAATTAATTGATTTAACCATTTCATCACCAATAACGAATATGTCTTTTTTTACTGGTATATTATTCTTTTCGATTAAATCAATCCATTGTCTTCTATTCAACCAATTACCACAAAAACCTATGTTAGTGTTTTTTTTCACACCCTCTATTGGGAAAATTAAATCGTCTGGGTAAGCGTTTGGGAAATAAATACATTTCTGATTGAAGTATTTTTCATGTCCATACACCGCATTCAAAACAATATCAACCTTATGTTTATTACAGGTATTAATATGTTGTTGGGGTACACAATGAGAATCTATTGACCAAAATATTTTTAACCCTGTGTAATTACTTAAATCAGGTACCCAGTTTTTTTCTTCATAATTCTCTAACAATAAAATCATATCACAATCTTTAGAAATTTCATTAAATGGTATTATGAAATTATCGTAATTCAAACCCCATACTATAGATTCAACGTTATGTTTTTGTAGTGATCTATATAAGTTTAGTGCTTCACGATATTCTAAATTACCAACGTTCCTCCCTTTTTCCTGTATAATTAATATCTTCATAATAGTTTCCAATGCTGTGTATTTCTAATGTCATTCTCATCATATATTTCCCCCACAAATTTTTTATCCCTATCTCTTATTTCTGGAAATTTCTTTACATTACCACCAAATCTACTCCAATCGTCATGTACTAACGACCTATCTCTTACTAATGGGTATATAACTTGATCTAAGAAGTCTTGGTCGACACCTTTACTATCAAATTTAGTCCATTGGTTTATCTTATCTGATATATTAATTTCTCTTAAAATACCATTTCTTGCACCCCACATACCACCTAATATCGGTACGTTATGGTGTGGGTGATCTCTCATTATGTGAAAATCTTTATCCGATTCTAACCATTCATTTATTGCCTTTATTTCTCTACTACCAATTCTACTATCACAATCTCTACTTAATATAACATCAACTTCCGGGTCATCTGCGGCCCAAAATCTCCAAAACATTCCATAAAAAGATTCTTTATCTGAATCTACTAATATCTTTTCTACTAAATCATTTTCTGGTATAGAGTCTATTAGAGTCGGTTTACTATTTTTATCAATGTAGAATCGACATATAAAGTCTGGTAAGTTTTTTTCAACTATTTCAATATTCCTTAATGCCCCAGTCCAATACATTGGGTGGTTACCCCATAAACTATATGATACAATTTTTTTCATTTTTTTATTTATAACTAGATGTATTATAATAATAAAGAGGGAAGGATATAAGTAAACCTTTATTATGTTTATGTACCATTCTCATAAAAAACTCATAATCTTGACCTCTTCCTCTAGGGTTATTTGTACTAAATAAAAAATTTCTACTATTCCATTTTATTTCATCCATAACATCTCTTTTTATTGCACAAGCCCCCATCGCCATTGATTGTTTAAAAACATCAAACGAATAACCAAATATTTTTTGGTTTTTAGAGCCCGTATTTATGTCACCATCAGGGAAATATTTTTTATAAATTAAATCTGTGGTATAAGTATTTGTCATTTTAATGTCGAATTTAGGGTGGATATCACTTATTTTAGATGTTAACCCCCATCTTTCATTTACTGAATCCCAATATTTACCCATAGTTAAATTATCATTACATTTATGGTAAGAATGGTGTAAATGTTTTATATCGTAATTTTTAAAAAAATACTTAACCACTTCTATTCTCTGAAAATGTGGAAAATCATCAGAACCATGATATAAAATTATATCCGATTTTGTTTTATTAGAGTCTAATAAATTTTCTGCGGTTAATTTATTTTCTTTATTTCTTATAACCTTAACACTTTCTTTTTTTTCTAAATTATCAAAAAAAGATTTATTTTCGTCCCTGTATCCTGAAACACTAATGATAATATTATTTGCCTTTTCTGTTGATTTTAAATACATATCAACAATTTTATTTAAATAAGGGAAGTGTGGTGGGTATGTAGGTACATAAACGTCTAATTTCATAAATTAAAATTTTGTTTTTTTCTTAGATTATAAAGTTCTCTATCATTACTTTCATTTTTTATGTTAGTTTGATGTATTTCGTCCCTATTCCCATGTCCCCAATCGGGATGTTCATGTTTAATTATAACATCATTAAAATAAGTTTGTTTTTTTAAAATATCGGCAACGTTCATAAATTCATTATCACACCATACCGAAATATATTTAGGATAATATATGTAATTAAATCTATCGTAATATTTTTTACCTAAAATGCATAGAGTATTTAATTTTTCTTTTTGGTATCCATCATTAAACCACAATACCCCATCAGTATCTGGATAATATTTATTCATTTTGTTTTTAATTATTTTATCATAACCTTTTTCTACTGGTATCATATCGTCTGAAGCTAATAATATAATATCAAAAGATTCATCTTCAATATTAGCATTTATTGCCTCTATTTTACTTTTATTGTCACCCCAATAAACTTCAACATTTTTATAATTACTTAATACTTCTTTTACATGAGTTTGGTTCATATCTTTATCATCATTATCGCAACTAACAATAATTTTAGTAGACTTATCTTCTAATAAATCATTATATTTTTTTAAAACTTTTAAAAATTTATTTGATCTACCTCTTGTTGGAAACTTTATCAATAATTTCATATCAAACTTTCATATTCTTTTTTTATTTGATTAGTTATATTAGAAGATTTATATTTTTCAATATCTGTAGGTATAGTATGTAATTTTTTATCTATTATCGTACCTTCTTCGTCAATATTGTATATCCAACCTGATTTACCACATAACCACCCTTCAATAGTGGTTCTACCCATTAATATACTTGCAGTCTGTTCACATTCTCTAACATATTTTTCCACATCCCATAAAGATTCATGATATTTCACATGTTTATTTTTAATTAAATCTTCTAAATAATCTGACTTATTTTTACCGACTAACCATAATTCTTTTTCATTGCCTTCACAATATTTTACTAAATCGTATATCGTATTTTTTCTAAGATAATCTATAGAACCTACAAATAAAATTGATGGTTTAGTTTTAATATTATCATAGATTTTAAATCTACTATCATCTATAGGATTATAAATTACTTTTATTTTTTCGTCATCAATACCCCAATCGGTCTTTATAAAATCTTTTATACTTTCTCTTATAGCTATATACTTCCCTACTTTTTCATTTAATACAGGTTCTTCTAATTTAGGTATAACTTCAGAGTGTACTGTATTAATCGCAGGGATATTAGGATATAGTTTTAATAAGTGTTCACCTATGGGTTTATGGTTTATGTGTAATATGTCGTATTTTACGTCAGAAACTTTATATAACTTTTCCTCTTCCGATGGAACTACACCCTCTGGAGTGTTTAACCCCCACTTACCATCGCCCATTTTAAATCCTGGTGGGTTTCTTAGTGTAAAACATCTAACACCAAACTTCTCTATACGTTTAACCATTTTTATTCCTAATTGTGAAACAATATGGACTTCACAATTTTGTTTAGATAATTCCTTAGCTAATTCATACACATGTAGTTCAGATCCTGTGTAATCATTAAAAGCTAAACAACCAATCAAAACCTTAAGTTTATTTTGTTTACCAAATTCTTTTTTAACTTTAGCAGGTAAATTATCTTTATACTTTTCAGCGAATATTTTTCTATTC
>Ga0255039_10000110_pt1 | contig 27215 bp, 24 predicted proteins | sample BC1_12_1_MG_FD_181713 | JGI IMG/M metagenome (GOLD analysis project Ga0255039, IMG submission 181713) | Seawater microbial communities from Strait of Georgia, British Columbia, Canada - BC1_12_1 | ecosystem: Environmental > Aquatic > Marine > Strait | place: Canada: British Columbia | collected... | reverse complement strand
CGCAGTTTTTTTGGCAATCCAGCAAATTTGGTCTAACAAGATACGATCTATATTAACCACAATTGGCATTGTAATTGGTGTTGCGTCGGTCGTTGCGGTGATTGCTGCGCTTACAGGGTTAAAGACAACCGTGCTCAAAAAGTTTGAAGGGTATGGCATTAAAAATATTTATATTGATGTTGATAATAAGCATTATCGACATTTACCTTGGCGTCAGTTGCGTTTTTATCCCCATCAATTTGACGGCCTACTTGACAAATGCCCCTCGGTAGAATATCTCACACTTAAATGGCATACAAGGCAAGATCTGCAATATCAAACCAAATCTGAAACAGGCGTTGAAGTGATTGCTATTAATGCCCATTGGCACGAAATAGAAAACCGAAAAGTAATTATGGGGCGCCCTTTCAGTGTGATTGATGAAGAAAAGTCGTGGCCAACATGCATCTTAACTACAGGGTTGCGTGATAAGTTAGGGTTGAATATCGATTGTATAGGGGAAAAAATATATATTGGAAACCTTTCCTATCGTATTTGTGGCATTATTGAAGATAAAGTGAATATCGGTGAACGAAGTAAAGATAATATTTATATTCCATTTAGTCATGCTTTGAAACGGTTCAATCCAAGGTGGCTATATGCTGTTGCTGCAGCAAAGTCACCTCAAAAGACTGATGATGCTCGTGCAGAAATTGCATTTTTTTTGCGGCAAACGCGACGTATAGCCCCGGGTGATTATGACAACTTTAGACTAGAGGTGATTAGTAAATATTTAAATGATTTCAAAACGACCGCGAGTATGATGACGACAATTGCAAGTTGTGTGGTGAGTATTTCGTTGTTGGTCGGCGGTGTTGGCATTATGAATATAATGTTGGTTTCAGTATCGGAACGTACCAGAGAGATAGGGTTGCGTAAAGCAGTTGGCGCAACCCCATTTGAAATCATGGGGCAGTTTTTAATTGAGGCGGTAATGCTTTGTATCTTTGGCGGTGTTTTAGGGGTAATTGGGGGTGAAATTTTAACAATTATTATGAAACAAATTCCTCAGGCCCACCTTACTGATGCTTATATACCGGCTTATGCTATTTGGTTATCGTTTGGCTTTTCTGCTTTTGTCGGTATATTTTTTGGATTTTTTCCTGCGGTAAAAGCTGCCCGGCTTGACCCTATTGAGGCGCTACGTCATGAATAAGTATGTCTGTATAATGGGACTGTTTGTAAGTTTAAATGGTTGTTATAAATCCGACTTTGATACTCTTTCTAAAGGGAATTCATTGGCAGCGCCTATTAATCGCATTATAAGGTTACCATTAGATGAGATGCCCAAATTATCCAATGATGCTGATAAGGCATTTGATGATGAAAAACGATCATCGCAATATGGCAAAGAATTAGCGCTCTCCCTTGATCAATGTCGTGCATGGGGGCTGCGTAATAATTTATCCTTAAAAGTTGCGAGGTTGGCGCCTGATATTGAACAAGAAAACATCAAGCAATTAGAAGGTGCATTTGAACCGATGTTTTTTACGCGAATGGGCTTTACTAAAACAGATGTGCCGACGTCGAAAACATTGGATGCATCCCAGAGGGAATATTTCAATAGTTCCCTTGGGGTGCAAATGCCGTTATTAACTGGCGGAGATTTATCTTTCTCGTTACCTATGAGCCGCGAGAAAACAGATAATTTATTTTCTACATTAAACCCTGCATATAAAACAAATGCGCGACTGTCGTTACGTCAACCGTTATTGAAAGATGCAGGGGCAAAAAGTGCGATCTACGGCATTACAGTTGCCAATTTATCATTAAAAAAATCAATGGCCAATGTCAAGCAGGAAGTGATATCGATATTAACACAAATTGATACCGCTTACTGGTCATTATATGGATGGGAGCAATTGCTTGCTGTTCGACAGCAAGAATATGACTTGGCTGCGGCTCAATATGAACAAGCAAAACGGAAAGTCGATATCGATGTTATTCCACAAATTGAAATTATTCGTGCGCAATCAGAAATGGCGTCTAGAAAACAGCGCATTATAGAGGCTAAGGGGACTGTGGCGATTAAGGCGCGGCATTTAAAGCGGCTTTTAAACCAGAGAGGGTTAAGTGTTTCGTCAGATACAACATTAAGTTTACAGACACATCCTAACGGTAGTCACTATGAAATTGATACCGAGAAGTTGTTGAAGCTGGCGCAAAAAGAAAGGCCGTCTTTGTTACGCTTGAATATTGAATTGGCGGAATCACAATTACAACAAAATTTAGCAAAAGACCGCTTAAAACCAGATTTGTCATTAAGTTATACTTACACAGCTTACGGTCTTGGTAGTAGCGCAGGTGGTGCTTATGATGTTTTAGAAACATCTAATTTTGGCGACCATTTAATTGGGTTAAATTTTGAATTGCCATTGGGTAATCAAATCAATAAAAGTAAACATCGCAGTGCAAAAATTGCTCAATTGACCGTCGAGACACAGCGGCAACAGCTTTCGTTACAAATCGAAACAGAAGTACTCGATGCCGTTGCAAATTTAGAAACCAAATGGCAATCTTTGCAAGCAAGTGGTGAGGCGACAATATTAAAATTAAGACAAATGGAAAGTGAAGCGCGTCGTTTCGATCTGGGCTTGCAAAGTTCTACGGAGTTATTGTCAGCGCAAACACAATATGCGCATGCTCGCAGTGCAGAAGTAACGGCCTTGGCAAATTATCAAATTGCCCAAATAAATTTAGCTTTAGCCTCAGGTACATTATTGGCAGCAGCCCAAATCGAGTTGGATGAAAATGGGGAAGATCGGTAATCTTTTAATACCGCATTAAAACGCACAATATTTCCAATGATAAAAAGGTGATCTTATTTAGCTCCGTATCGTTGTAAAAGGTTTTTTTACCAATAAAACATTTTACCACCGAATTGCACTGAAATTTACTCAAATGGTTTTACGATTTGGTTAAATTTGAATTTACCATTGTGATGCCTGTTTCAGATTTAAGCATATGGAAATTATTACAGTTTTTTATATTATTAAGTTCTGCCATTATCAACATTAGCTATTTGTGTTACCCTTTTTTCTCTCTAGATATGATAAATGATAATCGTGGCGCCTTCAGTGGTAAAAATGCATTGGTATGGCGTGGCGATTTCACTAATGTTCGAATATTCCATTACCGAAATCTATCATAAATCCCTATTTTAAAGGTACTTACGGATTGTATGGCGTTACTGCTTAAAGTAATTGTGCGCAAACTACAAAATTAACTTGATTTAGTAAAGAAAATAGGCATAATTCTAAGATTCTTAAGTATGAAAATAGTAAATTTGGAGTAATATAACGTGTACGCAATAATTGAAGACGGCGGTCGCCAGTATAAAGTAGAAGAAGGCCAAGTGGTCTATGTTGATGTTCGTGATGTTGAAGGTGGCAAAATCACTTTTGATCGCGTGATCTTTTTACAAGATGATAGTGGTACTACGATCGGTCAGCCGGTTGTTTCTGGTGCCACGGTTACAGGCACAGTAAGTGAAGAGCTTGCTACAGGCCCTAAATTATATCCAATGCAATTTCGTCGTCGTAAGAATTCAAGACGTCGTATTGGTCATCGTCAAAAGTATTTAGAAGTGGCAATTACAGGTATTACCAAGTAATTCCCGTTTTATATGGTATTTTATACAACCTGACATTATATATTTAATGTCAGGTTTTTTTACGCATATACATAATTTGCTTTCAGCGAATTAGCTTTTATAATAGTCAAAGGGGTGATACACTATAGTAGTTGCCTAGCGGGCAATTGGTTAGATTAGGTGTCACGTATTGGAGTTTTGTAGTTATGGACTTGGTATTGCTGGAAGCAGTTGATTTGGTAAAGGCGTATAATGGCCGTACCGTCGTAGACCAAGTTTCGTTTCATGTACATGATCGAGAAATTGTCGGTTTACTTGGCAGGAATGGTGCTGGTAAAACAACCTCATTTAGAATGACCGTCGGTATGGTGACGCCTGATTCTGGTAAGGTTGTATTTGAAGGACGAGAGATTACAAAATTACCGATGTATCAGCGCGCTAGAAATGGCATGGGATATTTGTCTCAAGAACCAAGTATTTTTCATCGGCTCACTGTAGAACAAAATTTATTGGCCATTTTAGAGACAATGAGTTTAACACGCCGAGATCGAATGTCTCGATGTAATGAATTGATCGATAACTTTGGTTTACAAAAAATTCGAAAATCTCAGGCACGTGTCCTTAGTGGTGGAGAACGGCGGAAGTTGGAAATTGCCAGAGCGCTGGTGACGAATCCGTCATTGATATTACTAGATGAACCATTTAGTGGTGTCGATCCGATCGCTGTTGAAGATTTGCAAAAAGAAATCAAGAGATTATTACATGAAAAAGGTATTTCAATTTTAATAACTGACCATAATGTTGAACGCACCTTAGAAGTTGTAAATCGAGCCTACATATTAAATGAAGGTTGTGTCCTTGCCAGCGGTGCACCTCGTGACTTAATCAAAGATGAGAATGTACGAAAAGCATATCTTGGCCACACATTTAAGGGCGACGAATTTGATCAGTAATGAATGTGTCATAGGGCAAAAATACGGGATTGACCATGTTAGATAACATTAAAAATTATTTTCATTACTTGGCGGTATCACATAACTTTATTACCGTTGCGATAGAGTTGGTTTTAATTGGATGCGTGGTATATTCGGTCATGCGTTTTTTGCGCGGTACAGGTGGCGAAAAATTATTTAGAGGTATTGTTTTTGTTTTATTGTTATTTGGTATCGTTGGATTATTTTCGCGACAATTTTCTCTAGAACTTGATCGTATTGAGTGGGTTTTTCAATATATACTAGGTGCTGTTTTGGTGGTTGCCGTTATAGCGTTTCAGCCTGAACTTAGACGCGGGCTAATGCAACTTGGTGGTACAGAGTTTAGCCGAAGTAGCGCACCAGAAATGCAGCGTGTCATTGAACAAGTTGTTGATACATGTCAAACATTGAGTAAAAAGCAGGTCGGCTGTCTCATTGCATTTGAACGCTCTGTTGGACTAAGTACTTATATTGATGAAGGTACACCGCTTGATGCAAGGGTAACTATCGATTTACTCCATACGATTTTTTGGCCAGGTACACCACTTCATGATATGGGTGTTGTTATTAGAAATGGTCAAATAGCAGCAGCAAGTGTGCAATTTCCACTCGCAGAGCATGGTGAATATGACCGATTGTTAGGGTCTAGACATCGCAGTGCTATTGGCTTGAGTAAAGAATCAGATGCTGTTGTAGTGGTTGTTTCAGAAGAAACAGGTCGTATTGGTATTGCTGTTGGTGGAAAATTCACAGGCTATTTAACCATCGATCAATTACATGCAGCATTAATGACCCATTTGGTCAGTGAATCGTCTAATGTAGGGCGAGAATCAAATAGATCATCTATAAAAGAAGGGGTTTAATTTGATGGAAAAAATAAAAACCTTTCTTTCGGTTGCTTTGCTTAGTTGCATGATCTGGTATTTTTGCGAGCAAAAAGTAAAGCAATCTGCGCAGGTGATTTTAAAATTACAATTTGTCGCTAATGATGAAGTTGATATGTCATTTATTTCGAAATATGGGCAAGACTGGGGTACTTCGCCTCTTTCAACGCAACTTACAGTAGAAGGTCCTGCAGGTTTATTAAAATCTACTAAAGGCGGCGCTGTGCTATTTGAGATTGATCCAGCTGTTTTATTTACTACACAGGAACGTAAAGAATTGGGTGACCATCGTATAGATGTAGTCAAACGATTGTTAGGTCATGAATTAACGATTGACGGAAGCACTATCACAGTCGTTGATGCAGAACCTGCAGAGTTTAATATTCGCATTTTTCCATTGATAGAAAAAACGGTGAATGTAGTTGTATATGATGAAACGGGTGAATCAATTATTACTGGTATCGAATCCATTGAACCAAAAGAAGTGGTAGCAAATGTTCGCGACGGTGATGAATCACCTGAAGCGGTGATCAAACTGACTGCCCAAGAAAGATTAAAGGCGATCAAGGCCCCTTTAAGTGTCAAGTGTGAAGTAAATAATAAACCTTATGCACAACCTGTGCTGGTAAAATTATTTGCAGACAAATCACATGAATTAGCCTCAGATAAAATAGTCAAGCCGCGCTTAATGGTGGTATTTCCATATTTAACACTTAATAAATATAAGGTGGTCATTGACTCTGATGAAAGCGACTGGCGGGATTTTATTATTAACGTGCGCGGCAGCAATGAGGCCGTTGCAGCATATATTAACCCTGAAATTACTTCACACCACTTTGTTTTGCAAATCAAGGAAACTGATGTGCCAGATGTATCGTATGACCGGCAATTAAAATATACCACTGATGTATTTGGTGATGATCTTGAAGTTATTGATCAACTGGATATCTTGGTGAAGTTTCACCTTGAATTAATACCTGTTGTTGAGAAAAAAATCGATGCATTATAAAATGCATTTAAATATTTTCGTCTAATATTTTTTGTTCTTGTTGAGTGATTAATTTAATATATTCATCAGGTGATGCTGCATTTCTTAGCTCATTGATTAAAGGCGTTTTGTAAAAGAGTCTGCAAAGACGTGCCAAAATATGGATATGGGTTTGGGCATCGGGCGAGCATGTCATAAAAAATAAATCAGTCATTTTGCCATCTGGCGCACCAAAACCAATACCTGTAGTTGTGTGGGCTATGATCAGCAATGGTTTTTCAATATTGAATGGTTGTGGTTGTTTAGGGTGTGGGATGGCAACGCCACCAACCATTGCTGTCGAAGATATTTCTTCACGTTGATTAAGTGCTGTTAATAGCGTATCTTTGCAATATAGGGCATCCGAATGGCCAGCGAGATTAACAAGTTCACGTATGGCACTACTGCGTGTCCGTGCAGGTAGTTCAGTTGAAATCAAGTTATACGAAAGCATATTGGAAACGAGTAATAATTCGTTATCAATATTGCGCTGGGCGCTATGGCCGGAGTCTAGGTCACAGAGGTCTTTCTGATTTAAAGTGCCCACGCGGTTTTGTAACCAGTCGGTGATTTGTGCTTGATTGAATCTGAATATGCCTGAAACTTTTTGACAGGGAATGTCTCCACGTTGGGCCATTTTGTTGACCTGCCGCGCATCGACCCCGAGAAGGCGTGCAACTTCTTTAATGTCAAAAAACGTACTGCGCATTTTATCAGTTCCATATAGATGTTCAGTTAAAATTATCGGTGTTTATTGGCAAAATTATAATAAAAAAGAGATAAATCAGCTATATTTTGATAAAAACAGGTGATTTATCGTTGAAATAGGCATTTCTTGTTTCTTTTGACTGTAATAACAAGATAATAATTTACTGTTGACAAGAGATGAACCCATTTCAACAAGTCAGAAAATCACAAATCTATATAAATATTATAACAAATAATTGCCGTATTACCAATTAAACAGGAATAAACAGATGTCATTATTTTTAATCATTCTAGGTGCGACTATTTTGTATTTATTAGCAGGCAAATTTTATGCACCACTTATTGGTAAGGTACTACACGAAAAATCAGATCGTAAAACACCTGCAGTAGAAATTAATGATGGACGAGATTATGTGCCAACAAAGACTCCGATTGTTTTTGCACACCATTTTGCTTCCATAGCAGGGGCAGGTCCAATCATTGGGCCAGTGATCGCACTTATATATGGTTGGGGGCCAACGTTATTATGGATTATATTAGGTGGTATCTTTTTAGGCGCAGTACACGATTATGTAGCTACGCATGTGGCGCTACGTGAAGGCGGAAAAAGTATCACCATTACATGTAGGCGGTATGTCGGCAAAAGTGCCTTTGTGTTACTTTTGTTGTTATTAATATCTGCGATGACTTTGGTGTGTGCTTGTTTTCTAGGTGCATCAGCTAAGGCATTAACAAGCCAGGTGTCATTAAGTGATATGGGGCTTGATGCAACGCAAACTTTTTTTTCGACAGTGAACGGTCAAGCGCTTATTGGAGGTATTGCTTCAACAAGTGTTATTGTGATCACATTATGTTCACCCCTTCTTGGATTTTTATATATTAAAAAGCAGTGGCCGACATTGGTTTGTTCATTTATTGCCATAGCAATTTGTGCAATCTCAATATGGATTGGTTTTCTTTACCCAGTTCGTTTTTCTGGATTTGAATTCATGTTATTGCAAAAGAGTATTTCCGTTAGTGGACCGCAGGTATGGATGTTATTGATTTCTGCTTATGTGTTGTTTTCAGCAGGATTACCAGTATGGATATTTTTACAGAGCCGCGATTTTATTAATGTACACCTTTTGTATCTGGGTTTAATTATGATGTTTGTTTCAGTTGTTTCAGCTACAGTGAAGGGTGGCGGCCATTTTGGGGTTGGTGATGGGATACCGTTTAATAACATTGCTGAAGGTAAATCCATACTAGGTTATGTTTGGCCTATAATGTTTATAACGATAGCATGTGGCGCGGTGAGTGGATTTCATTCATTGTGCGCTGGCGGTACAACATGTAAGCAACTTAATAGTGAAAGGGCTGCGCGGCAAGTAGGTTATTACGGAATGTTATTAGAAAGTTTTTTCTCTGTATGTGTTGTCTGTTGCATATTAATTGGATTAAGTTATGCCGGCTATCGTATGTATTGTCATCCTGTAGATGGCGGGAAGGGTAATTGGATTTTGACCTTTGCAGTGGCAGTTGGCCAAACAATTCATACCGGTTTTTCTGGCTTGCCAGTTTGGTGTGGTGTGGTAGGGGCAATGTTACTTTTAGAAGGATTTTTGGTAACAACATTGGATACAGCGATTCGTTTGGTACGGTACTTATTTGAAGAAGCATGGAGTTCTCTTTTTGCGAAGTATGATGTTTATGCAGAGAAGGAACAATTGGAAAATGATCTACAATCTAATACGCACCCATCTGTAGATGGCTTCATGGGTCGTCGAATCGAAGAGGATGTTGCACAACCAATTGTAACAAAAGGTATGCATAGATTTTTATTAAAATTACTACAACATTATTGGATAAATTCTGGTTTCGCCGTAGCACTAATGCTTTGGATGGGCTTTAATGGCGGCTTTGTAAAATTATGGGGTATCTTTGGTGCAACCAATCAATTATTGGCAGCTATTGCACTTTTATTATGTAGTGTGTGGTTGTTTAAAAATGATCGTACAATTAAGTATACAATAATACCAGCTTTGTTTATGTTGGTGACATCTATGTCGGCATTGTGTATTTCGTTGTTTAAGGCAGGCGGCTATATTGATACAAATAATAAACCATTGATGTGGGCAGCGACCATTATATTAATACTTGCTGTTGGCATTGTTGCAATGGTTGCTAAATCCATCTTTGTTCATGACGCTAAGGGTAGTGATTAGCACACTTTACGGTTATGATTTTCCCTTAGAATTATTAGGTCTTGTATATTTTATTCCATTTGTTATAATATTTAAGTCTCTATTAACCAATTGTGTTTCTTTAAAGGAGAAGCGTTCTTGGAAACAAAGCCGCATAATAATCATAAAGAAGCGCAACATTCAAATCAACAATTAGTTAGCAAGTGTGCCTTTTTAAAACAAAATGGTTTACCTTCTGATAAATTGTCCAATCACCAAGTCGAGTACGCTGTTAATCAAAATGAAATCAATATCAAACAGATTATTGATCATATGCATGTCGGCGTTGCCATTCTTGATAGTGATCATAACGTTATTCAATCGAATAAAATGTATCAAGAATTGTTGCCAAAGAATAGTTTAGGAAAACGGCCCCAACAATGTGATCAATGTGATAAAGTTGATCACAACGCGATTTGTGCATCATGTCCTATTTCATCTGGCGATAAAAAAAATGAGTTTTGTGCTCAGTTTGATTTAGAAGTGAATGGCCATAGACGTAATTTTAGAATAATTGGCAATCCAATATATAATCATGACCAGAAAGTGATTGGCACTATTCATGTTATTGAAGAAGTATCTAGCCAAGTTGATGCAGAGGTTGCTTTGCAGCAGGCACTTCGTTTTGTTGATACGACAAAGGAATTGATGTGGTATTATGACAAAGATTATCGATACCTAGCGGCGAATCAAGCTTATTGCGAAGCGTTTCAGTGTGAATTAAAGGAGATCATCGGTAAACATAGTATTGAAGTGATCTCTGAGGTTGCATTTAGGCAAGTAAAATCAAGTCTTGACAAATGTCTTGGGGGAATGGAAATACACCGAGAGTTTTGGAAAACTTTTCCAGCCTATGATTTACCAAGATATGTCGAGGTTGTGTATCAACCTTGCATTGACCCTAATGGAGAAGTCACTGGTATCGTAGGGAGAATGCACGACATTACGTTTAGAAAAATCGCTCAAGATGCTTTGGAGAGAAGGCTAGAACTAGAGAAAATAATTGCAACGATTTCTACCGATTTTATTAGTTTACCTTATAATTCTATAGATAGTAAAATTATACAATCTATAGAACAAGTTGTTTTATTTCAAAACATTGATCGTGGCTCTATTTTTCTTTTTGACAATAATAATGATGATGGTGGTGCGTGGCAAAACGCCTATCAATGGGTTCATCCAAAGTTGTTAGGCAGTGAACAGGTTCATCACAATGTTATTGTAGAAAAGGATCAATATGTTGGTCGTATTATTCTAGCAAAAAATATATTTAGTTGTGCTAATGTCCATGATTTACCTAAAGAAGCAACTTCGATAAAAAAATCCCTTTTAATGCAAGGGGTGAAGTCTATTATTTGTGTTCCAGTAATGTTAGAAGGAAAAGTTGTAGGTTTTTTTGGATTAGATTCAATCGTAGAAGAGGTGATATGGTCAGAGCAAACTGAAACATTGTTAAAAGTTGTAGCAAACATTTTTTCAACCGCTATAGGGCGAAAAAAACATATCATTGAGCGTGATATTTATAAAAAGCGTTTGCGTACATTAGCCATTCAGTTGTCAAAGGCCGAAGAAAAAGAAAGACGTAGTTTGGCAGAAAAATTACATGATTCTATAGGGCAGCTACTTGCGGCGTCCCGATTAAAAGTTAATCTATTAAACCAAGATCCAGATGTGGATAGTCGTAAAATCATGGAAATTGATCACCTTTTAGAGCAAACGATTCAGCAAACCCGTGATTTGACATTTAATCTTTGTCCGCCAGAATTGTATACGATTGGTTTAGGTGCTGGTATTGATCGATTGGTAGGTGCATTTAAAAAAGATCATGCATTAAATGTGTTTTTGGAAGAGGTAGGGCAACCATATCCCCTTTCTGAAGCGCTAAATATTTTATTGTATCAAGCGGTACGCGAATTATTGTTTAATATCGTTAAGCATGCAGATGCAAATCATGTATTGGTTTCTCTTTCGTATGCCCCAGATAAAATCATGATTACTGTTGAAGATGATGGGTGCGGATTTGATGCCCCCACAGTTAGTGCCAATGAATATGATGGTAAAGGGTTTGGTTTATTTAATGTAAAAGAACGACTTACTTATATGGGGTCGAGTATGTCTATTAATTCTAAAATCGGGCAAGGTACAGTCATCATGATTGAAACTTCCCGAGGGTAATAATTTTAAAACCGATTAATTATATTTGTATAAGGCATATTATGGAAAAGTTAGCACTACAGTCGTGTGAAGCATGTTCAATAGACGCATCGCCCCTTGCAGTAAATGAATATAAACATTTATTAGATGAAATTTCCAGTTGGAAGGTCATAACGATCGATGATATAAATCGTTTATTTCGGGTATTTAAATTTAGCGACTATCAAAGTGCATTAACATTTACTAACAACGTTGCAGCATTGGCTGACGAGGTAAACCATCACCCAGCATTGCTTTTGGAATGGGGCGCGGTGTCAGTAACTTGGTGGTCACATAAAATCAAAGGGTTGCACAAAAACGATTTTATCATGGCAGCAAAAACTAATTTGCTGGCGAAAACCTTTGGATAAGTTCGGAGATGATGTTACGCCAATCCGACAGCATGTCAGAAAATTCGTATTCAAGAATATCACCTAGAAGTACTGTGTCTTGTGCTTCTAGTGCTTCTTTTATTTGAGCTAGTTTTTGACCTAAGCTACCAAGTCTCTCAGAGAGTAATGAAGATTCCATCCCGTCGCTGTTGGGCATCGGGACAGCAATTTCTAATGTGTTATAATCTAGTTTCATCAAACGACATATCGATTCAATTGATATAAGTAACCCGTTCCATTGTTGTAGGTAATCACTCAGCGGTTCCATTGCTTTCTCAGCGCGACCTTCATGAATGAATGCTACGATTTCAAGGCGTGTGGTATCTTCTGATGTGAGTGTTTCTGATAGCAATTGTAGGCTTGCGACAGCGAGACTGTTTTTATGAGGGGCATCAACTTTTACTTCTTGAAAAGTATTGGCAGGTTTATCACGCCATTGATGTAGTTGTTCTGCATTTAGTTGTTGACCATCAATCCATATCATGGAAACGACTTCATCTTCTTGTAGCATTTCACTATTAATGCTACTAAGTGTTTCGCCAAGTGTTGCTTCTGGGGTAAGGGAAACTTCTTGTGGGATGTCGTTAATAATGAGTTTCATTTTAATCTCACGATCTTAATTTAAAGTTTGGTCGCATTGAGATGCGAAAATAATAAAACGCCATAAAGGCAATGCGCTGTCGGTAAAATCTTACATATTATCATGGAAATTAGGCAACTTGTCCAGTTTCTACTTTACACAGTTAGTTATCAATTGGTTGTTGTGGCTGACTGTGATTGGATGGCGTATCAGTGAGCATATTAGTCACTATTTGGTTTATTTGAAGTATTTCAGGACAATATCCCCAAATGGTTTCGATATTGGCGGTACCTGCTGTGGTAAAAGCAATATGGCCAATACCAATGGCGCGATGGAAAATATTTATCAGCATGTAGCTCCCTTGAATCTTGGTGAGTTGGCATTGGAATATTTCAACGTTGAATACGCCTGAGATCGTAATAAGGCGTTGACTGGTAAAGAGATAGGTGCATGAGCGCCATTGCAATATACCAAGGCAAAATCTACCTAAAATAAGTGTTGCACATATCACCTTATATAATTGACCATAGTTCAGTGTCAAATATGAGTTTTCAATCCAACTGATCATCATAAGGGTCGCCATGGCAATGCACATGGTTTTCCAGCAGTAAACCCAAACTAACCATATGGATGGTTTAATCAATAAAACAATTTTTTCATTGTGACCCAATAGGTGTTGTGGAAGCGCTGCTACTGAAGGTGACGATAAATTAGGGTACATTTCAAAATTAGCCATAGTCCTTGAATTATAACCTAATTTAGTGTCATAATACAGCAACTTGCAATTTTATTATGATTGAATTAAAATAGTATCTTGATAAATCGCCGCCTTCCCTGGCATTAAATACCTATATTAACAACATCTAAATAGGCTTTATGTAGATCGCATGGTCTGGCCATAAAACCATTTTGTAGCATGATTGCCTTTGTGGTTAATCTATCAAAGGTGTTGGTGAGGGAAGCTTATGCTAGCACGTATTCATTCAGCGTCTGTAATCGGTATTAATGCCGTACATTGTGAAGTCGAGGTAGATGTAGGTGCCGGTGGTTTTATGAGTAATACCATCGTTGGTTTACCAGATAAAGCGGTGAAAGAAAGTGATGAGCGGGTGCGTAGTGCTATTTTAAATAGTAACTACCAATATCCAAAGACAAACAGTACCATTGCATTGGCGCCTGCCGACATCAAAAAAGAAGGCCCATGCTTTGATCTGCCAATGGCATTGGGAATGCTTGCCGGTCAAAAAATATTGCAAAATGATTATCTTGCCGATTCGGTCATTACTGGTGAGCTTGCGTTAGATGGTCGCGTCCGTCCGATTCGCGGTGCGCTATCGATGGCATTGATGGCGCGCAAAAGTCAGTTTAAACGATTTATTTGTCCTGTGGAAAATGCAATTGAGGCAGCGGTAGTCAATGATATAGATGTAATACCCGTTGCAAATTTAAGTGAAGCAGTTGGTTTTCTTAATGGGCAACTTGATCTTGAAGCAACGGTACTTAATATTGAATCTATTTTTGCACAGGCAACCGAAACAGCGCTCGATTATGCACAAGTGAAAGGGCAGGAAGGGGCCAAGCGTGCTTTGGCAATCGCTTCTGCTGGTGCACATAATTTGATAATGACTGGCCCTCCTGGTAGTGGCAAAACGATGTTGACGAATCGGTTACCGACAATTCTGCCGCCACTTACACTTGATGAATCACTTGAAACCACACAGGTTCATTCATCAGTTGGTTTATTAGACAAATCTCAAGCCCTTATGGCAGTGCGACCTGTACGTCAGCCCCATCATTCATCGACGGGGCCGTCACTCGTTGGTGGTGGATCCGTTTTGCGACCAGGTGAACTCTCGTTGGCACACAATGGCTTGTTATTTTTAGATGAGTTTCCAGAGTTTGCCCGTAGTGTTCTCGAAATGATTCGCCAACCGCTAGAAGATAGAAAAGTGACCGTTGCCAGAGCATCGGGTGCAATGACATTTCCAGCAAATATAATGTTAGTGGCAGCGATGAACCCATGTCCCTGTGGCTATCGGTCAGACCCCAAACGTGCTTGTAAATGCACGCCCAATCAGGTAGAGCGATACATGTCAAAAATTTCCGGTCCGTTGTTAGATCGGATAGATATTCATATGGATGTGCCCGCGGTGTCGCATGATGATTTGTTAGGTAAAGCTGTAGGGACGAGTTCAGCGACATTACGCAATTTGGTATTAATCGCCCGCGCATCGCAAGTAGAACGGTTTCAAGGATCAACAACCCGCGCCAACGCCGACATGGGCCACGACGAAGTATGCAAGTTTTGCAAATTAGACGAAGCTGGGCAAGCGTTATTAAAACACGCCATCTACGAACTAGGTTTATCGGCACGCGCACACGACAAGGTGTTAAAGGTCGCCAGAACGATTGCAGATATGGAACAAGTAACGGACATCACGAGCGAGCATGTGGCTGAGGCGATTACATATCGAAAATTGGATCGTGCGTAATTATATTAAAGAAAGAAATGATTAACGTAGGATAAATCCCGTCAGGGATGACATTATCTAGCCGGTGGTTTTAACCACCGGAATACGATAAAAAGAAACCGAGTCCTGTAAGGACGACATAAAGGAACCATAAAATGGGAAGTACATTAACCGAATTGATATACCACGTTGTGTTCAGTACCAAAGATCGTAAACCAATGATAAATTCAAATATGTGTGACGAATTGTATCTTTATATTGGCGGTATTATTATAAAACATGATGCAGTGTTGTTACAAATTGGTGGCATTGAAGATCACCTACACATCGTTATCAAATTAAAACCAACCCATAAGCTATCCGAACTTATGCAAAAAATAAAAGGGTCTTCATCTAAATGGATGAACAAAAAATTTGGATCTGCAATCAAATTCGGATGGCAGGATGGGTATGGCGCATTCACGGTGAGTGAATCTCAATGTTCAACGGTCATCAAATATGTTGAAAACCAAGAAAAACACCATAAAACAATTACATTTAAAGACGAATTTATTCAATTTCTTAAGCGACACAAAATCGAATATGATGAAAAAATATTGTGGTTGTGAAAAATGTCGTCCTTACAGGACTTAACTATGGGGTATAAAATACCGGTGGTTGAAACCACCGGCTAGATAATTATTCCCTTACAGGGAATTGCTATTAAGGATTGTGGTTATCGCATGGATTTGGTTGTTGAGAATACGGTTATTCTTGAACTTAAATCAGTTGAAACTATTAAAAGGATTCATAAGGCACAATTGTTAACTTACATGAAATTATCAGAAATCCAAACAGGTTTATTGATTAACTTTAACGTACCGTTATTAAAAGATGGTATAGAAAGACTAATGTTATGAAATTGGTCGTTCGTGATGCTTTATTTTTTATCCATTAAATATAAAAAGATCCGCTTATTCAAAATGAATCAAGCGGATCTTATTTAACTTTTATTTAATTGGAGTTTGGTATAGTTAAGTCAACTGTTTTAGCATCTTGAGGAACACCTAATCCATAGATATCTTTTGGCCCATGATTTGGGTATTTTAATATCGCTTTACCGGATTTAATAAGCAGACCTTTGTCGTCAAAGTCTTCTAGGCTTATCTTGATTAATAATTTTGAATCACTCGCAATATACATTTTTATTATTTTCCGTTTAGCAATACCAAAATCTCCTGAAAGATCAAATTGTTCAACTTGTACATCATGACCATCTATCACTTCATTTAAATATGTACTCTCCCCTGCTTGTGAAAAATAGTCATGCATAGAAAGTAACATTTTTATAGGTGACGACATATTAATTTCACCACCTAATTCAAATATTTGCTTTGTCAACGTGTTTGTTTTTGCATCATATTCGATCTTTGTTTGGTTGACAATATCGGTCATCCATGTTTTTCCTGTAAGAAGTTTGACATAATATAATTGATTTTTATAATTCATCCATTGCTCACCGTTTATGTTTTCAATGTCTGATGTCATATGTAACCATTGTTGCTGTTGCATCGCAATTTTGGTATCTGCCCACGCTATCGTAGCGCCGTCAATGCTGCCTGTGCGAAAATAGTTATATGTCATTACACTCAGCATCATTAATATGACTGCCGCAAACTTTATTTTTCCATTTTTCATAATAAATCTCCAGTTATCAAACCTGTTATTATCAGATTTTAATTTGTTATTTTTTGAATGTACTTTTAGAAGCGACTCAATAAAGACCTTAGCTTTTTGATCATTAATATCAACATCAAATCGATTCACTTTTTGTTCTATATTATCCTTTGGTCTCATTATTTTACCTCACTATCTAATATCGACCGCAGTTTATCTAATCCATAACGGTACCTGCTCTGGATCGTTTTTGTAGTAACAGCCTGAAGTTGGGCTATTTCACGGAACTTCATGTCACCATGCAAATGTAAAACAATCACTTCTCGCTGTTCAAAAGGAACCTGCCTCAAGGCGTTAGCAATTTCTAATGATGTTTCTTTAATTATACAGTAGTGGTCGCCGCTTCTTTCATGGGAAGCAATATCACCTACTTTTGAAAGTTCAACATAAGACCTTACTTCATTAGACCTCACTTTATTGCGAACACCATTTACAACACATGTGCGTAGATAGGACTTTAAACTACTTCTTATTTTCAAAGACTCAGCAGATTGTGCCAGCCGCATAAATACATCGTGCACTACATCTTCCCCAGCGCTTGCGTCATACAATAACGCAGTTGCAATTTTAAGCATATAATGCCGATATTTTTCATAAATACGACATAAAGCCCCGCTATTGCCACGGCTAAGTTTAAAAATAAGTATTTTGTCTTCTAACATTACTTCCTATTCACTAAAACAATTGTTTCTTACTTACTAGACACCTATGCTAGTTCTTTTGATTTAATAAAAAATGAATATTTATAAATAATACTATAAACACAAAAGTTGAATTGAATCCAGATGCATTAAAATCTAGGTCATGTTTTTTGTGAAAGTATTATTTTCATATATGCTTAATATACTGTGTGAAGCGTTAGAGTTGAACTACTGTTTGTTTATAGATTTTGAAATCGAAACATAATAATCCATCAATCTATTGTATAGCTTACGACTAGGCGTCATATTTCTAAGCTCCCAGTTAATCAAAGTCATCTCATTAATCCCTACAACCTTAGCCACTTCCTTGATCTGCAATCCCAAATCATAACGTTGTTTACGTAGCTCTTCTCCAAAAGTCTTTGGATTTTCAGGGTAATCATGGATAAAAACGCTTTTAGGCATCTTTCTGGTAAACACATAACTTGTTATAAGTAATGGGTTTATATTCTTATTAGATTGGTTGGAGTTATGACCCGCATCCATGTCCTTGTGGCTATCGGTCAGACCCCAAACGTGCTTGTAAATGCACTCCCAATCAGGTAGAGCGATACATGTCAAAAATTTCCGGTCCATTATTAGATCGCATAGATATCCACATGGATGTGCCCGCGGTGTCGCATGATGATTTATTAGGTAAAGCTGTAGGGACGAGTTCAGCGACATTACGCAATTTGGTATTAATCGCCCGCGCATCACAAGTAGAACGGTTTCAAGGCTCAACAACCCGCGCCAACGCCGACATGGGCCACGACGAAGTGTGCAAATTTTGCAAATTAGACGAAGCTGGGCAAGCGTTATTAAAACACGCCATCTACGAACTAGGTTTATCTGCACGCGCACACGACAAGGTGTTAAAGGTCGCCAGAACGATTGCAGATATGGAACAAGTAACGGACATCAGCAGCGAGCATGTGGCCGAGGCGATAACGTATCGGAAATTGGATCGGGCGTGATTATGAAATGGGATAAAAAATACATGAATATCAATAATGTGTTTAACCAATATCTTGAGGTTAGGCGTCGTCCTTACAGGACTAGTTATTTTGGGTTATGGTACCGGCGGTTAAAACCGCCGGCTACGACGCGTAGCTCCTACGGAGCATGGTTGAATTTGGATTTAATTATTACCAAGAATATGCGCAAGAGGATAACGGAACGCAATATTGAAGAATATGTAAATATAAATAAAAAAAAATATCGTATAGATCATCCCGTAGGGATGCCGCGTTTTAGCCGGCGGTTTTAACCGCCGGTATGGATTACCATACATTTAAGTCCTGTAAGGACGAAGCAAAGGAGCCAAATAATGGCAAGCACATTAACAGAATTGATATATCATATCGTATTTAGCACCAAAAATCGTGAGCCAATAATCAATCCAGAAATTCAAGAAAAATTGTATCGTTATATTACCGGAATCATTAAAAAAGATGACGCCAAGTTATTGCAATCAGGCGGCATTGAAGATCATATTCACCTTGTTATTAAAATGAAACCAACGCATACACTGTCTGAACTCGTTCAGAAAATCAAAGGTCATTCTTCTAAATGGATTAATAAGCAAAAAGATGTAAATAATAAATTTTCATGGCAAGAAGGGTACGGCGCATTCACCGTAAGCGAATCCCAATTGCCCATGGTAATAAAATATGTAAAAGACCAAGAAAAACATCATAAAGAAATGTCATTCAAAGATGAATTGGTGATATTCCTAAAACGACATCACATCGAATATGATGAAAAATATTTATGGGGGTAATCTGGTGTCGTCCCTACGGGACTCTTGTATTGTCGTATGCGTTCCGGCGGTTGAAACCGCCGGCTAGTAAATGCCATCCCTAACGGGATTTAAAAAGAATATTCAAACAGTTCAAATTGTCTCCCGTGCCTTAATAAGCACCGGCGTATCTGTACTCGAAGTACCATGCAGCGCATGAACTGATGCCGCGAGAAGATATGGGCGCCATTGCGAGCTTACTTGATAAGCGTCTTCAAATAGTGCCGCAGGAAATTTATAATCATGGGCATCTGTTGTCGCCTTTACACATAACAAGCTTCGCGCTGTTTGTAGAAATGCGTGTTCATTTTTTGGGTTTTGTAAAAGTGAAAATGCATTTTTACACGCATTGTCACTCGCAGTGCGTTGATCTAGATTGTGTTTATTGTTAAAATGCTTCTTTTCGGGTAGCATCTTGAATACGTCTTGAATTGTATTAGATGTTCTCAAATTGATATTGTTTAAATCTTCGATAAGATTCATGGGGCGCAGTTGATTTTGTTTTATGGCGCTACGTACAAAAAAACTACTGACTAAAGCAGCGGCCTGCAGCAATTGGAGTAAACGAATATTTGATGGCTGCACGAATTGAAATCCATACCGAAGTGCGTTTGTCGAAGTGATGATATGGATGAGATAACTGCCAAGCGCATCACCACCTGTTTTGTAACGAAATATGATGTCTGCTGATACTAAACTAATGGCATCCCAGATAGCACCGGCTGTTGCATCTCCTTTGATAAGGGCTTTACAAATATAATCACACGATGCTGCTGGATTAGGCGTCCGTAATAAATGATAGAGTTCGAGGGTTACAGAATTATTACTTGTGTTACTGGCCCATTGCGCTGGGAGCTGGCTTACCGTTTGATTCATTCGCGTTATATTTGCTTCATAATTATTATCTACTTTGGGGCGGCTCACTTCACGGGCTAAATAACGTAAGCTTGTTTCTGCGTGTTGCCATCCGATGGTGCTTAATGTGCGCCACGCATTACTTACACCGATTTGATTGTGCCCCATGGTGCCTACTAAATCTCTAGGTGCATATTCCCATAGGCGGTACATTGCCTGTGCTGCGCCTTCACTGCGGGCCAAAGCGACGATTGCCAATTCTGCTTGATCTTTATCACCTTCGAGAACTGCTTGTTTTAAAAACGCACCACTATTGCCGGCTGTAGGTAGTGTCCTGCTTAGTTGTCGTAAAGTTGTTTTTTCATAACCATCGTATTCATGTCCGCGTTTGATGCGATCGAGTACCCAAAATAAAGGCAATAATCTCTCTTCGATTTTACATTGTGCGCTGATGCGATGTGCTGCGTAAACTTGTGCCACATGATGCATGTCAGCTGTTTCTGATGCTGCCAGAAACAGTGCGCCGTGGAATTGTTGGTAAGATAACCCCGACTTGAGCTTCTCGATAAATACCGGTACGCAATTTTCACGTTTTGTATTTCTAATGAGTTTGACCAGGGGGTCCATCTCGGGGCCAAATTTTATATAGTTTGAATTTATAGCGATATCTTTAGCGACAGCCCAGCTGAGGGGCTTAAGAAATCCAAGGTTTACTAATGTGGCACCCGCAGCGGATGTTTTTAGAAAATGACGTCGATTGTAAAATGACATAAGGTTACAGCGCATTTTACCGTGAGTGAATCTCAATTGCCTATAGTAATAAAATATGTTAACGAGCAAGCACAGTACCATAAAATAATTTCGTTTAAAGATGAGCTGTTGTTATCTTTAAAGTTGCGCTATGTCGAATATGATGAATAATATTTATCGGGGTGATAAATCAAATTTTAATAAATCATATATTTCTTTGCGAATGCGTTTCGCTGCTTCGCCTGGGTGCGAATTGACATCTTTGGCAATTTTAGCAAGTTTGTCTTTGGGGTATTGTTGTAGTGCTTCGTTTAAGCAGTCACGCAGGTTCGTGGCATTTTTGTTGAGTTTGGGTGATATCTTTCTTAATCGCCACGGTAAAAAACCTTCTGATAATACGTCGTCTTTAATATGCGAATATACGTAAGGTTTATTTAGTAGTGCGCCATGGACAGCAAGAGAAGTTTGGTCTGTGCATATCACATCACATGCGATCATATAAGGCATCCAGTCGTCCTGAGGGTTACGAATAATGTATCCCTTATTTTTGAATGTGTCAATATATTCACCCCATACGCGCTTTCCTTCTTTTTTGGTGCGGTATAAGTGAGGGTGGGCACTTAGCATAAAAGTAAACTCACTTTTATGTAATTCTGTTTGCTCAAAAAAAGCTTCACCCATCGTTTCAAACAAACAATGCTCTCCCCATGTACTTATTACAAATACGACTTTATCTTCAGGTTTAATCCCCATTTGTTTACGAATTTCTGTTCGATTTTCAGAAAGCATTAACATTTTGTCGGCGCGTAAGTCACCTACTGCAACGATAACATCTTCTAGTTTGGCATCCATATCAACAGCCAGTTGTTTATTTGCTTCAGAGACAGCAAACATTTTTGTATAACGCACCTTTCCAGAACCGTCATACATTTTTTCGCCAAAAGTAGTTGTGCTGCCAAGATAAGCTGATTCTTGTCGGGTGATTAATTTTCCACTAGCTACGCCATGACGCGTCCTTAAAATAGGGCAATTAGATGTATTTAATAAGCCTAATCTGGAATGATCGGGTGAGATCATTAAGTCCCAGCTACGTGCTTTTAAATTATTTTTAGTTACGCGCTTAAAGGGGAGCCTTTTATAAATATGTGATTTAGCATCTACGATATCTCTCTTTTTAAAACAATCATAAAGATAAAAATTTAACCGCGAGTCCTCTTTTAAAATATCCCAAACGTCTTTGACGTGGTCTGCCATTAATGAACAACTGCAATTAATCAATATATCCCTTTGGTCACGGGGTCTGGAAAATATGATATAATATGGTCGACATGTTATGTAGTAGAGGGCGCGGTAAAGGTGTCGAGGTAGAATTTCTAGCGGTCTAAATATTTTTGCGTAGAGTAAATTTAACAAAGCTTATCTCGCTTACTAAAATCTATTTGAGTTGTTGTTAGGGTAGCTATAAACACATTACGTGAATGTATCATATTAAAAGAGATTTAAATATCAATCTTAAAAGGGGCATTTTTTCCATTATAAATAAAACGAAATCTATAGAAAGAGATACCGTTTGTCAACAAAACCAAATGCTGTTTCACGCTTTTGTTCACGGGGTGCCGGTGCCACCAAGTAAGCGCTCTCATATCTGTGGCAACGCAATATAACAGATATGGCATCTAAACTGCGCTATTTAGATTTAATAAATTATATATTTCTTTTCGAATACGATCCTTCGCTTTGCCTGGGTGTGAGTTTACATCTTTGGTAATTTTAGAAAGTTTATCGTATGGATATTGTTGTAACGCTTCAATTAAGCACTCTTGTAAATTTGTAGCATTTTCATTTAATTTGGGTGAGATTTCACGTAATCGCCACGGTAAAAAACCTTCGGATAATATTTCATTCTTAATGTGTGAGTAAACATATGGTTTATTGAGTAACGCACCGTGAACGGCCAGAGACGTTTGGTCTGTGAGTATGACATCACAGGCAACCATATAATGCATCCAGTCTTCTTGAGGTTCACGCACCATATAGCCTTGGTCTTTGTATTTGCGTATATATTTTCCCCATATGCGCGAGCCATCTTCTTTAGGACGATATAAATGCGGATGTGCACTTAAGATAAAGGAATACTTTTCTTTGAGGTTATTCGCCTGCTCGAAAAAAGCATCTCCCATTGTTTCAAATAAACAATGTTGTCCCCAGGTGCTTAATACGAAGACGACTTTGTCGTCTGGCCCAAACCCCATTTGTTGGCGAATTTCATCTCGGTTTTCTGCGATGGCTAGCATTTTATCATCTCGTAAATCTCCAACGGCGACAACAACGTCTTCGTTGGCTTTATCTAAACTAATTGCAAGCTGCCTATTTGCCTCTGAAATAGCAAACATACGTGTATAACGTATCTCGCCATTTTTATCATACATTTTTTTACCAAAAGTAGTTGTGCTACCAAGGAATTGAGAATCCTTTTTAGTAATTAATTTACCGCTAGCGATACCGTGGCGTGTCCTTAAAATTGGACAATCTGATTTTTTTAACAGATGAATTCTGGAATGATCTGGTGAAATTAGTAAATCCCAATGGCGTACTTTAACTTTCATTCTGGACACGCGCGTGAATGGCAGTGTGTTATAAATATGCGTTTTGGCGTTAGGCATATCATTTGTGCGAAATGAGTCATAAAGAAAAAAGTTTAAACGTTGATCATCTTTTAAAATATCCCAAACATCTTTGATGTGATCAGCCATCAATGAACAACTACAATTAAATAAAATATTTCTTTTGTTTTTTGGTCTAGGAAAGGTGATATAAAAAGGGCGTACAATTATATAAAATATTATATTAGAAATATATCGTATGACCCTTTCAGGTGGTTTTATGATTGACGTATATAGAATTTTAAACAATGACTTGATACCTTCTAGCTGTAAGGCGGTTATTTTAAACTAATTTAATTTATATAATTTCTGATACAGTGCACATTTTTCAATGAGTATATCATGGGTGCCTATATCAACGATTCTTCCTTCATTCATAACTACGATTTTATCACAATGTACGATACTCTTTAAATGATGGGCGATAATAAAACAGGTGCGCCCTTTACTCATTTTAGATATAGCTTCCTGTATTTTGTCCGCGCTATCAACATCTATTTGACTTGTTGCTTCATCGAATATAAGTATTGGGGCATCGCGAAGAATTGCTCGGGCTATTGATAACCGTTGCCGCTGGCCACCAGAGAGATTGGTACCTTGTTCACTAATAATAGTGTTATACCCTTCATCTTTTTGCTCAATAAAGTCATGTGCATTGGCTTGCTTTGCTGCGCTAATAACTTCATCACGGGTGGCATCTAGGCGGCCATACTTAATATTATTTAATATTGAATTATTGAACAATACTGTTTGTTGCGAGACAATACTGATTTGATTTCTAACAGACGTAAATGTGCCAGTAGTGATGTCTATACCGTCAAAGGAAATGGTACCGTGTTGTGGCGTATAAAAACGTGATAACAAACCAAGCAACGTACTCTTGCCACAACCGTTTGGACCAACAACGGCTATGGATTGCCCATGAACAATTGATAAGTTAATATTCGATATCGCGGGTGCGTCAGTGTTAGGATACGAAAATGATATATCTTTTAATTCGATCGATTGCGTCATTGGTGGGATGTCAATGCCGTTATCGGTGTCTTGCTCAACTGATGTTTGATCCATTAATTCAAATACGCGCCCAGCAGCGGCATTGGCAACCTGGACACGTGTAATCACATTGCCTAATTTTTGACCCGATAACCCCGCGGTAATCAACAGCGCCGAAATGGTTATAAATTCAGCTGGTGTAATTTCTGGATTAGGCGTCGTGAGTAATTTTACCCCTACATACATGCCTATAGATGCTGCTAGCGTGCCAAATACTTCCAAAATGGGTCCAGCAGCGGCATTAAGGCGGGCTCTTTTATATTGCCTTCTAAGCAGTTTTTTGTTTACTGCGCTGAAAGCGTCATATTCAAATGCTTCCCGATGGTATGCCTTTACTTCACGAATGCCTTGTAAGCTTTCTTGTAATCGTCCTAAAAGTCTAGACCGTTCTTCCAAAATTTTTCTAGAAAGCGTTTTTAACTTTCGGCCCAGATGATAAATGGTAAAGCCGACCAATGGAAACACGATTATTATAATCGCTGTGACCTTTGCATTTATTGCAAATGCGGCAAACAAAGTCATACCCATTTTTAACGGTTCGCGAACCGTTTTACCAAGCACAGCGTTTATTGCTCGGCTGATTTTATTTACATCTTGCACGAAGCGACTAATGATATCGGTAGACCCTTTGTCTGTAAAATAGATCACAGGTAAAGCGATAGCTGTTTTAAATGTTTCGTTACGAATACGTGCCACGATACGAAATCCGATACGTTTGACTATATATTCTTGCATCGCTCGAAGAATGCAACGTAGCAATGTCATCGATAGCATGAAGCCAACCATTGAGGTTAAAACACGGGTAACAAAATCTTCGCCTTCAGGAAGAAATGAGGTGCCCCATGCGATAAGGTTATTAACTTTTTTGTTTAGTGAAACTTTGAGATTGTCGCGCCAATTATTATGCGTTTCAGATAGTCGATAACTTTTTAAACCACCTGTTTGGTTCGTCGTTTCAAAAAGCACTTTTGACAAATCATTCATTGACGTATCAAATGCAATAAATCTAAGCAGCGCCGCTTTGGGTACTTTTATTTCGTCGTCAATAAATCGTATGTTCGTTAAGATGTCTCCAGCGATAATGCCACCCTGGGCAGCAATGCTATGCGAAGCAATGGCGCTGATCACCAATTGATTTTCACCAGTAGGGGTAATGGTCATTCCAAAACGACGTTGAATAACCGATACGTGAATATCTTGATGAGGGTTGTCGCTCATGACCACCTCCATCAGCGGCAACATTATTCCGATACTGCCAGTAAATAGAAGTGCTACTGCGATGGCGAACAAAAATGATAAAATAACACTTTTTATTTCGCGTTTAAGATACTTTAAAACACGGATAAAGTCTTTCACGTTGTTATTATCTCCATGAGATGTAATTCAAATCGGTATTGAGCGTTTGTTTAATTTAGAGCATAATATAGGAAAGAATAGGCTTAAAATCAATCTTAAACTCTGTAGGGGACTATTATTAGATAAGTGTTGCTGGAATTCTGTTTGATAAGCAAACGTGATCGTCGTGAACATAATACAATTGGGAGCTTAATTTAGGGGAAGCCAAAAAAACGTATGATTTATGAGATCATTCGTCTCAATAGTGTCAATAAAATAGGTATTAGAAATCAAAACGTAGCGATACACCAATTTTATCGATATCAACGTCATAGCTCACTATCTCAAATGGTGTCATTTGATAAGAGGCAGCGACTGATATTGTGTTAGTTATAAAGTAACGGGCATCTAATGAAGAATAGTTTGCAAATAGACTTAATTCATTTTTATCAGTAGGCACTAATCCCATTGCGGCTGAAGTCACGATATCGTCACTATCATGACGTATTGTGGACTATATCTGTTTCAATATCACCAGAGGTATAGCGTCCTAAGCACTCATCATATTTTTCGTTGTTATTAACACCTGAATTTTTTCTTAAGTGCAACACGAAATAAAAAGATATAGTTTTCCCAATGCGATACTGTGTTACAGCGCTTGTTGATAACGACGCATCAAAGCTGCGCGGGTGATCATGCCAACGAATTTGTGGGCGTCACCTTCGGCGTGTACTGCTAAAGAATTCACTTCAAACTTAGAGAAGATGTCTAGTACTTTATCCAATGTTTGTTCGGGTGTAACCATTGGTATTTCTATGTGTGCCAATTCACTTGCCAATAGCAAGGGGAGTGCTTCTGGTTCGAGAAGCGCAGTGTGGATATCTTCTGTTGCTAAAATACCATGATAGTGGCCTTGGGCATCTGTTAGTATAAAGTCGGTAACTTCCAAGTTTTTTGAAATACGGATCACTTCGTCAAGAGGGGTATTGTCATCGATTTTATGGAAGTTGCTTTGCATTACCATTTTAACTGTGAGCCTGCGTAAAACTGTCGTGTGTGCGCGTGATTCATATTGCACACCACGTCGCCGAAGTTTTTTGGTGTAAATTGAATCACGGTGCATGTAGTGCGCAATAGATAATGCAATGGTAGAGGCAAGCATTGCAGGTAATATAACACGGTAATCGCGTGTCATTTCAAAGAGAATAATGACTGCAGCCATGGGCGCATGTGTGGTACCTGCAACGACAGCAGCCATACCGATTAACGCATATGATTGC
>Ga0255039_10000109_pt1 | contig 27334 bp, 28 predicted proteins | sample BC1_12_1_MG_FD_181713 | JGI IMG/M metagenome (GOLD analysis project Ga0255039, IMG submission 181713) | Seawater microbial communities from Strait of Georgia, British Columbia, Canada - BC1_12_1 | ecosystem: Environmental > Aquatic > Marine > Strait | place: Canada: British Columbia | collected... | reverse complement strand
TATGCCCTCCTAGTGAGGGCTTTTTATTCTCTGGAGATAACATATGAAGATGGAAGTTGAATTGCTTGCTTGTGGACAAAGCTATATCCGGTCAGGTAATTACTTGGGAACAACTGGCTATGTGATGATGGATGTAATGGGGTTTGTTAATACTTCAGCTAAGAGTAGTGAAATAGCTAAGAAACTCAATACAAACGAAGCTTTTCGTTGTGCCATCAATGGGATTCCCGGTAGACCCAATATCTGTGTGACCCTTAGTGGTATAGAGCGTATCTGTAAAACTCACAACCTGCTTACTCAAGACTTGATAGAGTTTGTAGCGAGTGAGAAAGAAAAAGAAGTACATAAAGCACCCCCTGTTGTAGAACCTGCAATAGAAGAGTTTAAGGAACTTCTTCCAGTAGTTGAGCAATTAGATCTGCTGCTTAAGATAAATAAGCGTTTAAAAAAGATTGAGAAGATGATGTCTGAACTTCATGAGGAATTGAAATAATGAGAGTCGTTACAATTAATTATGACCCCTTTGAAAAGTTTAATGCGGTGTATACACAGGCAATGTTGATCTATAGGACTAAGATTATCTATGCCTGGGCACAAAACTCAATTATAGAGAATGCCCCTATAAAAGAAATAATTGAGTGGCATTATGGTTACCCCTTAGATCCGTTTGGTACTAAGGGATCTGTAAATGAAGAAGGTATATATAGCTATCCCAGCGATCCAGATTTGTACCCCATAGCTACTATTACTACAGCTAAGGAAATCATTTTTTGTTATGAGTATGAAATTATCTGCATAAGGAACAAAGAAGATGGAAAAGATCTCATCCTTCGCGTCGATTAAGTTAGTTAAACAATCCATTACAGCAGCTAGAGAAACTCTTAATACATATAGAGAGGAGTATCTAGCTGACCCCAATACAAGGAACTGTTACAAACCTGCATATATCCGGGATCAGGAACAGCTATTAATTAAATTAGAGGACATTAAAACAGGCTTATATGCTCATCAAATGAAATTAGAGAGATTAAAAAATGAGAACTCTCACTCTCGATCTGGAAACAACAGTACAAACTTATAATAAGAGAAAAGCTTCCCCCTTCTGTCTTGAAAATTGGGTAGTGGCATCAGGATACAAGCATGATGATGAAGATACCTTCTGTAATTATTTTGCAGATCATCAAGGGTTTCTTCATCATTATGTACCTATTACACCTGAAACGGAGGTACTAATTGGCTTCAACATCAAGTTTGACCTGCTCTACATGTGGAGCAAAAGTGAGTTGCAGGACTACTTCCGTAGAGGTGGAAGGATATGGGATTGCCAGTATGTTCATTATCTATTGCAAGGAATGCAACAATCCTCACACATGGTTTCAATGGACTCAATTACAGAGGAATACGGAGGATCCTTAAAGATAGATGAGGTTAAAGCTCTATGGGAACAAGGGATTGATACCCCTCAGATCCCAGAGGATCTTTTAATAAAATATTTAAAAGGGGATGTAGATAACACCTATCAAATATTTAGTGAGCAGTATCAACACGCACAGAATATCCATCCTAATTTCCTACAAATGGTATGGAATAGAATGGATGGATTACTTGCCACTACAGAGATGGAATATAGAGGATTAAAGATAGATGAACAGATTGGAGAGCGAGATAGAATTCAGTTGCAGTCTCAATATGACAACCTTATTGATCGACTTAATGATGAATTACCTGGATTCCCTGAAGGATTTACCTTCAATTGGAAATCCAACTATCACCGTTCATATCTCCTGTTTGGAGGAGTTGCCAAATATAAAGAATGGAAACCGTATTTAGATAGTAACGGTAATCAGCTCTATGCAAAGAAGGTAGAGAAAGAAGTAGTTATGGTTGAATCAGCAGTGGATGGTCATAGTATCCCCTACCGATACCAATCAGGTAAGAGGATGGGGGAGATTAAATATAAGAATAAAACAGTGCCTGATCTGACTAAACCTAAAGGTGCTATTCAAGATGTTTTACATTTCATTGAGGGTAAAACTCAGGCTAAAGAGGAATGGGAAACTGCTCTTAATGATGGAGCAGGTAATCCTATTTATAGAACAAGCTCTGAAGTTATTGAGGAATTGGGGAATAGACGGATCCCCTTCCTTATTGATTTAGCTAAAACACAGAAGATATCTAAGGATTTAACTACCTACTATTGGAGCGAAGATAAGAATGGTAATAGAAAAGGAATGCTCACTCTTGTTGACGTTGATGGAAGAATACATCACAAGCTTAACCACACTTCTACAGTTACAAGCAGACTTAGTTCATCAGACCCGAATATGCAAAATATTCCAAGAGGAGATAAATCCCTCGTTAAGCGGATGTTCATTAGCAGATTTGGAAGACATGGACGAATTATTGAGATCGACTACTCACAATTGGAAGTTATTGTTCAAGGAGTTCTCAGTCAAGATAAACAACTCTGCAGTGACATTAGAGAAGGAATAGATTTTCATGTTAAACGTCTATCCGCTGCGACTGGTGATGATTATAGGGATCTTAAACATCTTCATCTTTCTGGTGATCCTGTCGTTTCAGCACAAAGAACACAAATTAAAGGATTCACTTTTCAACGCGCATATGGAGCTGGAGTATCTGCTATTGCAGACTCAACAGGAATGTCTAGGGAACAAGTTAAACAACTTATTATTGCTGAAGAAGCAATGTACCCAGGAATCTCAGCCTTTGATGCCTCAGTTGAAGAAGCAATCCATAAATCCAGAGAGTCACTTGGTAATCCAAAAACAATAAATGGTATTACCTACTGGCCTAAACAAGGTCAGTGGTTCTCTCCTACAGGAACTAGGTATATATGGACTGAAAAGGAGACCCCTGACTTCATGAAAGAGCAGGGTAAGCCTTTAGGTTTCTCTCCAACTGAAAGAAAAAACTGGCCAGTACAGGGTCTAGGTGGAGAGATAGTACAAACTATAATTGGTAAAATATGGAGGGAATTCAATAAACAGAATAATTTCTTAAATAAAGCCTATTTAGTAAATACCGTACATGATTGTGTCTTAATCGACAGTCATATTGATGAATTAGACAGAGTGGTAAAGATAACTCGTCATATAATGGAGAAGGTGCCTAACGTATTTAATTATTATTTTGATATGGGAATAAATGTCCCATTCCCAGTGAGTGTAGAGATTGGTAACAATTGGTACGACATGGAGCACTATATAGAACCTTAATTAGATTCCATGACATTTTTTTGACTAAAAAATTTTATAAAGGATACAGAATATGAGTTTGATGGATATTGCCAACGAAACGCAAGATGTAGTCGATACTGCTGCTGGTGGTGGTGATTTTAAGCCCCCTAGAGAAGGTGTGGCTCTATTAAGGCTGTGTAGTGTAATTGAACTGGGTACCTATGCAGGTGAATGGAAAGGTAAGGCTAAAGAAAATAAAAAGGTACTAATTGAATTTGAATTAGTTCATCCAGATCACAAGATTCTCAATAAGTCTGGTGAGTTTAAGGGCTATCACAAGGTCATGGTCAGAGTTAACAAGTCTGGACATGCCAAGAGTAAGTACATGGCTCTATTTAATAAACTGAACTATGACGGATCAGTTCATTATCAAAAAGATACTATCCCAGCACTGAGTAGATTCTTAGGTCAGGCATTCTTGGGTACGGTTTATCACAATGTTTATAAGGAAAAGACTTATGCGAACCTCGATAAAGATGGTGTGTATAGTATCGGTGCTCCTCGGTCTCCCATTACTAATCTCGGAATGCCAACAGGAGAATATGAGGACATCCCAGTACCAGAAATGAATGTGAAGCCCCGTCTATTCATGTGGGAAGCTCCCGGTATGCCTGATGCTGGTTATCACAAGATGTGGGAAAGCTTATTCATTGAAGGTGAAAAAGAAGATGGAACCAGTAAGAACTGGATCCAGAATCTTATCCTGAGTGATGAGAATATTGCTCTGCATGGTAGTAAGGCAGAGCAATTGTTTGTAGAAGGAGGTGCTTTAAATGATATGTCTATTGATATTATCTCTTGTGATCCATCTCTAGATTAAACTTATTACCAATAACAGGACAAGGATGTCCTTTTAAATAGGAAATTAAATAAATGATTACTCTTGTAATTATCTGCCTTACTGTAATGACTATCTTTGTACTTCTATGTATAGCTATTGATAAGATTGAAGATAGAGATACAAGAATGTATACCTTTAAGGAAGGTGTCCAAGTCTTATATAAAGATCTATGTAATAAAATTAAAAAGAAGGATTAATTATGCATCAATATTTTAAAAGGTATGAGTTTGCTTGTTCTTGTGGCAAGTGTGATTGCGATACAGTTGATGCAGAATTATTAATTGTACTTGTTCATCTTCGAGTAAAGATGGGGCCAATCATTATTGATTCAGGTCATAGGTGTCCTGCTCATAATGCTAGTGATGCTGTTGGAGGAGCACCTGATAGTCAGCATCTATTAGGTAAAGCTGCAGATATTAAAGCACGTAATTATACTCCTGCTGAAGTGCAGGGTTATTTACTTGGTGAATATCCTGATAGATATGGCATAGGTATCTATGAAACCTTTACTCATATTGATGTGCGTAATGAGAAGGGTAGGTGGTGATCATGAACGAAAACGACATCATGAAGTTAGCTTATGAAGGATTGAATACCCCTATCGTTAGTACTGCACCAAAGATGGTGCCAGGAAGAGTCCTTCATGCTGATGCAGATATCTTTAGCTACAAGGCATGTAATTTAGAGGAAACCTATGCAGAGAATGTCAGTAATTTAAAGGAACTGATTACTGCATGGCGAGTACTTGCTGGAGCAGAGTTTATTGTTCTTCACCTCACTATGGGAAGAAAGGGAGGTAGGGAACAAATAGCTCAGGTTAAAAAGTATCAGGGGAATAGAAGTAAAACAAATGAAGATAAATCCCAGAGAGTATTAGATCTCAGAATGTGGATGGCTGAGTTCAGTAATATCAATGTACGTTCTGACCCTCAGTATGAACAAGAAGCTGATGACTCCATGTGTCAGGCTATGTATAGATCAATACAGTTTGGACAGGATGATGTGTTGTTCAGTCCTGATAAAGATCTGTGGATGGTACCGGGTAAACACTTAAACAAAGATACATTTGAAATAGAGGAGTTCCCTTTAGGTTATGGAGAAACAGGTACTGTTTTAGATAGTAATGGTAAGAAAAAGGTAGTGGGTAAGGGAACCAGTTGGTTCTGGCACCAACTATTGATGGGTGATTCAGCAGATAATATACCTGGCTTACCCTTCTTATCTAAATCTTTAGTCCTTGAGTACTGTCCCAACAAAGCAATGGCAGATATCCAGAAGCGTGTTGCTACTGGAAGGATGCCTAATGGCAAAGTACTAACTGCAGCACAGAAACGAGCAGCTCAGACTAAATATGAACGTATGTTTCAGGAACAAGATGCCAAAAAGATTGGTGGAGTATTAGCTACTCGGTATCTGCAGACCTGTAAGACTGATAAGAGTGCTTACCAATATGTATTGAATGCATATAAGAGTTGGTATCGACCTAAAGCAATCTTCTTTAACTGGGAGCATGTCCGTATGGAATGTACTCCCTATGAAATGATGTTAGAGCAGGCTCGTCTCTTGTGGATGAGAAGAACAGTTAATGAAGATGTTGAAGAATGGTTTGAGGAACTAAGGCATGGGTAAGATGAAAAATTTAGATATTGTTATGAATCAATATAAAGATGATCTAGAAACTCTATTCGCATTCGTACTTAAACAAGAGATGCGTATACAGGAGCTAGAAGAAATAAATACAACACGAGAGAAAGCACATGCTGACTTTGCACAGTTCATGAGGAACAGATGATGCCTACTCATTATGATCCACAAGATGATAGAGATACCCCTACCAGATCTGATGTAAGGGATATGTATGCTAAAGATGAAAGAGATAGAGAGAGAAGAGCACAAGTAGAAAAAGAAAAGGATCGTAAATATGGTAAGAGACGATGACTAGATATTACGTACCACTCAATGAGGCTAATGAAGAAATGTCTCAGACAGTAGATGTTGTCACTCTCACTGGTACTAAGAAACAAAAGAGAGCTGCATGGCGTAGGTATCTTGGTGTTAGATGTGATGTTTATGATTATCACGAGTGTAATCGTATAGCTAAGGAACTTGGATTCAAGGAACTGGTAAAGAAATGAAAGTAAAACACAGTGAAATAGCAGGACTACGAAAAGTATTCCAGGAACAACAGGATAATCAGTGTGCTGTTTGTGGCTGTGATTTTAGTGAGGCTTACTACAATCACAAAAAGAAAAAGGCTGTAGCTAAACACACTCCTTGTCTTGATCATTCCCATAAGCATGGTCAGATAAGGGATGTGTTATGTAGTGGCTGTAATTCTCTCGAAGGTAAGATAATTAATTGTATTGAGAGGTGGCATACATCGGTAGATGTGAACAGCCATTTAGATATAGCTTATTTATTAGAGAGGATGGCTGACTATTACATCAGACATAATGTAGATGTTCATGGGATGGATCATCCCAGTTTTAAAACTAGCGAGGAGAAACGATTATTAAAGAACAAGAGAGCACGACTCAAAAGAAAACAGACGAAGTAAAGCTTGCTGACCTGGCTAAGAATAGAGAATCTTGGTTCTATTTCCTTAAAGGTTATGGAGAGTGGGCAAGAAAAGATTCACTAGAAAAACATCTTGCTGCACTCATGGAAGGTACCCAGCAATATAATGAATTGTTTAATAAGGACTGGGATATTCACAGTCATCTTGTCGATTTCTTTGAATTCCTAGAGGCTCAAACAAATGAAGCCTAGACTACCAACACAAGGAGAAATCTTAGCTCTTACTAAAAAAGATCTAGATAACATTCTGTATTGGAATCGTGTGTTCTCTAGAAATATTCATCCTAAAGATACAGACAAGATTACTAAGAAGAAGATTGAACTAATGTTTGAGGCTGATGCAGCACCAGTAGGATGTCCCAATTGTGTTGATCCTTAATGACTGAAGTTGAATGGGAACTTCTGTACCGACAGAAGAAGAGAGATAAAACTTCATCAAGGATCCACGGATCTTTTGATAGAGGGTATGCATCTGAAACTGCTGTCGGTCAGTCTATAATTAATCAGAACCTCCGGTACATCAGTGATGAACTGGAGGATCTTTCATATAGAAAAACCAGAGGACTTGGTGGCAAGTATGCCGCTATATTTAAAGATGCAGTAGAAGTAACTGATGTACACGGTAAGTTGTTTAAAGATTATGATCGAGCTGCTTACATAGGGTTGATGACTATATTGGATTGTATATTTCAAACTAAAAAGAATAAGAATCAGGTAAACCATATAGCTGAAACAATAGGTAAACGATTAGAAGAAGAACAAATTCTTAATATATTTAATAGAGAGAATAAGGACTTCACTCATGTGAAGGGACACATACTGGAGCACAGTAATAAAAAAGGTAAGAAAGATGAACTAATACGTGCTGTACAAAAAGAATGGCAGAATCTAGGTAAGACTTGGGAACCTTGGGGTAACCGAATTCGAGTACAGATTGGTTTGAGAGTTATTAAATCTGTCACAAGAGTGATGGATGACTACATACAGATTAAAACTATTAAGACAGGTACAAGAAAATCCTTTTATCTTGAAGCTACATCAGAATTAGTTGAGTTTATTAGTGAGCATACTAGCTACCTATTAAATAGAATGACTTCAACTCAACCCTGTATTGAAAAACCAATTGCATGGAAACGAGATGAATCAGGATCAATTACTGGTGGGTTCCATGATATTGATATATCTAGGACTGTACCTTTCATACGTACCAAGACAAAACAGCAGAGAGATTTTACTAATAGGCATAACCCTGCTGCCCATATTCGTGCTGCTAATATACTCCAAGCTACAGAATGGAGGATCAATGAGTCTGTTCTAGTATTTATTAAATCATGTATGGAATTAGGTGAGTTCCCAGATGTTCTTCCCTCATTAACAAAGAAAGAAGTTTCTCCTAGACCACCTGAGGATCAAGCAGAAGCAAGAGTAGCTTGGGGTAAGGAAGCTAGTGAAATAATTAAATGGAATAGATCTAATGTTAGCAAAGTATTATTACTACAGAATGTACTTACTCTTGCTAATATATTACAAGATATTCCTTTTTGGTTTGTATATAACTGTGACTTTAGAGGCAGGTTATACGCTTGTAGTAGTTATATTAATCCACAAGGTACAGATTATGTGAGAGCATTACTTAAATTCTCACATGGCAAACCATTAGGTAAGTCCGGTATTAAATGGTTAGCTGTTCATGGAGCTAATTGTTATGGATACAACTCGGTCTCTTACTCTGATAGATATAAATGGGTCATGGATAACCTGGAAGGGATACAACAATCTAGCCGGGAACCACACAGCAATGCAGGAAGAGCACTGCTTAAGGAAGCTAAAGACCCCTTCAGATTCTTTGCATTTTGTAGAGAGTGGGATGAGTTATCCCGAATGCAATTCTCCGAATCATTTATATCCCATTTGCCAGTTACCCTCGACGGTAGCTGCAATGGTTTCCAACACATGTCAGCCTTGTTACATGACCACCAAGGAGGTGCCAGAGTTAATCTTACTCATTCAAAACTACCGCAAGATATCTACTCTGATGTATCAAATGAACTCATTAATAGGCTTACCGCAGATACTGACAACCCGTTGGGAAAAGTCTTACTCCGTGGTGGAATAGATAGGTACACAGTTAAACCTGTTGTTATGCCAGTTCCATATGGTCTTACTTTAAGGGGGGCCAGCCTAGCGATACATGAATACATAAATGCTAATGCACATAGATATGGATTAGATCAAAACTACTTAAAGAACTGGGATTACATAAGATATTTAGCACAGATGATCTTAGATATTACTGATGAGTATGTTCAATCAGCTAAAGAACTGAAGGCTTGGTTACGAGCAAGCAGTGATCTGTTGGCTCAACATGATTCAGTAGTAAGTTGGGTCAGTCCTGCTGGTTTCCCTGTATATCAGCACTACACACTATTCACTACTGACTCTATTAAGACTGAGTTGTTTGGTAACAAGACTATTTTCTATAGAGATAAGGCTCATGGTGTACTGAAAGAAAAATCTAGAGTTAGTCTCACACCAAATCTGATACAGAGTTTAGAAAGTAGTCACCTAGTGATGCTAATAAATAAGGGAGATAGGGAGGGTATAAGTACCCTTACCTCTATTCATGATTGTGCTGGTACCTATGCAGCAGATACACACAGATTTAGAGAGATCATTAACGAATGTTTTTGTGAGTTATATATCCCAGATGTTCTTGAAGGTATTAAAAGACAATGGGAAGAAGTAACACCCCTACCCCAGCTACCGGAATATGGAACATATGACAGCACCGAAGTCCTTACCAACCCCTACTTCTTCGGATGACATCCCTGATATTAGGTATGTAGAGAAGGAAGTTATTAAACTAGACCCTCGTGGATTAGTTAAAAATGATATTGAGTTCATTCGTAGTAAACTACAACAAGTAGAATGGAAACCTAATATGACTCTGGCAGATATTGCTTATCAGCAAGGTAAGCAAGACCTGCTTAAGTTCATTGAAACGAAAGTGGTAGGTAGGAGATTAGGCTAATGGCTTTAGTAGATCCCTTTGGAATATTTGGTGGTGGTAGGAAAAAGAAGAAACAAAAAGATGCTGCTAAAAAAGCAGCAAAAGCAGAAGAAGCACGGCAGCAACAGCTACGTAGAGATGAAATGGAACGAGCTATATTTCAGACTACTGAAGGTCAGGGTATAGCAGAGTCAGCAAGTATCTCACTTGGCTTTGATGATGATGAAGATGATCTCTTTGGTTTTGGTTCTACTGGGCTAGTGATATGAGTATTGGATTGTCCTCTGTTGAGACTGACCTCAAGCAGCAATTTGATTTCCTGATAGGGGAACGATCCTACTTGGAACACCGATGGGAAGATTATGCAGGGTGGACACTGCCCTTCCTATTTCCACATGAAGAGTATTACTCCACTACTGAGATGCAGAATGATTATAATTCTTTAGGAGCACAGGCTCTTAATCATCTCAGTAATAAAATCGCTGTTACTCTTTTCCCTCCTTCAAGACCCTTCTTTAAGATTGAACTAACTCCTGAACAGGATGTTATGTTGCAGGAACAAGAAGGTTTTACTGCCGGTGATATAGATATCTTTACTAGCCGAGCTGAACAACAAGCAATGCGTAATGCAGAACAGATTAAGTTACGCACTGCAGTCATCTTGGCTATGAAGAATCTTATTGCCTTGGGTAATACTCTGATTTTTTATCCAGAAGAATTTGATGCTCCTGCCCAGGTATACAACATGAGAGATTATGTTGTTAAACGGGATATGAGTGGAGCCATTCTTCAAATCATCACTAGAGACAGGAAGAGTATGGAAACTCTACCTGCTGAATTTAGAACAGAGATGATGGGTAAAGGATTTAAGGATGACCAGAAAGTAGATCTTTATACTGGCATCACTAGGAATGGAATTGATTCTTTCTTTGTTAAACAAGAATTAGAAGCTGAACTTATTACCACTACTGGTAATTATCCTGAAGATAAACTCCCGTGGACTGCACTCACTTGGAATCTGATACGGGGACAGGATTATGGGAATGGATTAGTAGAAGAATATTCAGGTGACTTTCATGTCATCTCATCTCTATCTGAATCCAATCTAAATCTGGCTGCTATTGCCAGTGATATTAAGATTCTTGTTAATCCAATGGGACAGACAGATGTTGAAGCTCTCAATGAGTCTCCTGCTGGTACTTATGTACATGGTCTTCCTACTGATATTGCATACCTCCAGCTAGAGAAACTGAATGAACTTCAGTTCACTACTACTATGCTGGAAACATATGAGCGTAGGATTAGTTCTGCATTCCTGTTAAATACACAAGTAACCCGAGATGCAGAGAGAGTAACAGCAGAAGAAATAAGAATGAATGTAAATGAACTAGAGGGATCTCTAGGAGGGGTTTATTCTCGCCTTGGCGAAGAGATGCAACAGCCAATAGCAAAGAAATTATTAGAGTCAGTGAATCCGGCATTGTCTGCATTGAACCCCATCATTCTTACTGGTGTAGAATCACTATCCAGAAATAGTGAACATGAACAAATTATTATGTTCATTAATGATCTAGCTATGATGGCTAATATACCTGAACCAATGATTCCTTTTATTAAGTATGACGATATGGCTAAGGTACTAGCCAGTAATAGGGGTCTGGAATATACCAAGTTCGTTAAATCATCTGAAGAAGTAGAAGCAGAACAGGAAGAAAAACAAGAACAAATTGCTGAGACTGCATTTAATGAAGCAGCAGGTGAAGGATTAGGTGGTCAGTTAGGGGTTGAAGGTATATGAATGATTGGCACAAAAACATAACACTGGAAGCTGAAAAATTAAAAAGCAGTTTAGATTCATTAGAAATATTTATATGGCATGACCCTATGTTTGCAACATTAACACCTAAACATAGAAAACTATTACAATTACAACATACTGTAATGTCGCAGTACTTAGAAATATTGCACAAGAGATTAATAAATGAGTGATACTCCCCCAGCAGTGGTACAAGCAGCAACTCCAGCTCCCGGATCTCAAGTTGCTACACCTGGAGTTCCAGCAGGGCCAAGTCAAAGCCCAGTTAATGCTGCAAGTTCTGCAAGTAAAGCTAATCAACAATCTGTTGCTGCAGGTGAGAATCACGGTTTAACTAATCAGGATAATGCTCCAGCTAATACTCAACCTGAGACACAACCTGATACACCTACAACTCCAGCATCACTAGATACCGCTAACTTTAAGCCTAGTGGTAATGAGCACATAGATCAGATTACCAACTTACTTTATAACTCTAAGTTTGAAGGTGCTGATAGAATCATTGAGGAAGTAGTTGGTACTCAAGAACTATCTCTAACTAGCAAAGCGAAACTAGTCGAGGAACTAGGTAATGATGTAGCCAAGTTAGTTATTAACCAACTTGAAACATCTGTTGCTGCAGTAAGAGAAGCAGGGGCAGCAGAAGGTAAGCGACTTAAAGATTATGCATTTGGTAAATTTGGTGGAACTAATCCTGAAGAAACATGGTCAGGGTTACAGCAGTTTGCTAAGTCTGAATCAGTAAATCTATCTTCTGATGATCGCAAAGCAATGAATGAAATGCTCAGTGCTGGTGGTATTAAGGCTGAGTTAGTTATAGATTCTTTATTTAGTAAGTACAAAGCATCAGGAAAATATATAGAGAGACCTGCACTGATGCAGGGAGATGAAGTAACACAAAGTACTAATGCCATCATGAGTAAGAAAGAATATCAGGAACAAATCGGCCCAGCGGTTGCGAAATATGGTGAGTCTTCTCAAGAAGTTCAGGCTCTCCGACAGAGACGACAATTTTCACTCATGAAGGGGTACTAACCAATGGCTGATGTAATCAATGGCCCGTTTTTCACAGGCGAACTAACTCGTCCCGGTCATCAATTTCAAATTGATACTGGTACTGTTAACCCACTGCACATTGAAGAGTATGGTGGTGAAGTAGAATCTCAAATGATCAAAACATCGATCATGAGGAAGTATATTAATGTTAAGCCTGTCCGTGGTACTGACACTATTACTAACGACAGGATTGGTACTACTTCTTTGCAAGCTGTTACACCTGGAGTTCGACCAGAACCCGGTCAGGTAGATTTTGATAATGTATCTGTGAAAGTAGATACCATTATCTTGGCTAGGAATAATGTCCATCTGCTGGATGATTTCCAAGCTCACTATGATGTACGGGCTGAACTCGGTAAGGATCACGGTAAGATTATTGGTCGATTCTTTGATGAAGCAATTTGTATTCAAGGAGTTAAAGCAGCCAATATCATAGCTGGTGATGGTACTGGTGGTACTACTCGTCTGCCTGAAGGTTGGTATGGTGGTACTCAAATTGATCTGGATGCAGCAGGTGATGAACAAGATCCTGATAAATTGCAGCGAGCAATTGAGGACTTGTGTCAGTCCATCGAGGAGAATGATGTTGATTTGGAAGGAGCTGCGCTCTTTGTTAATCCTGAGCAGTTTTACACTTTGCTTCGCAATGATAAGTTGCTCAACTCAGACTACTCCCTTGGCAATGGAGATTACGCAAACGGAACAGTCATGCGTTCCTGCGGCATCCCTGTTGTTAAAACAAACCGACTACCTCAAGAAACAGTCACAGACCATTTCCTCTCCAACCCAGGAAACAACGCAGCCTACGATGTGAGTGCTGCAGAGGCTAATGTTGTTGCACTGTTGATTATGCCTAAAGCTCTCTTGTCTGGTGAAACTATTCCTCTGACAAGTAAGGTCTACTACAGCGATATTGAACTTCAATGGTTCATTGATTCATATCTGGCATTTGCAGCCACACCTAACCGTGCGGAACATGCTGGTGTAATTAATAAAGCCTAATCCTCGCTGGGATGACTCACTGATACTGAGTATAAATAGGATCGGCATGGTACTGCAGCCCGTACCTGACTGGTAGGAAAGACTACCCACTATCTGAGGCTTAATCTGACTTGGAGTGTCTTCCTGAGAGACAAAAATATCAGTGACAGTCGGGAAAGACCGACACCATCTTATGGATAGTTAAGTTCAATAACAAAATCCGCAGTTGTTGAATCGGACTGGGAGATCCCCGGTTGCTATCCAATCCTTCTAAAAAGACTCATAATTACTCTATATTTCAGGAGTAACTTATGTCCTATTCAGAATTAGAAGCAGTTAACTTCCTGCTATCTCATGTTGGTGCTGCCCCTGTTGCCAATCTCAATGTAGATCTTCCTGATATTGTCTCTGCACAACTTAGACTTAATGAAGCATCTATCTGGGTACAGAAAAAAGGTTGGTGGTTTAATAGATTAATTCGTCAGGTTTATGAACCTGATGGTAGTGATGAAGTTGTATTACCTGATAATACTTTGAAGGTTATTGGGCAGTGGCCTCAATTTGTTATTGAGAGAGAAGGCAAAGCTTATAATCCATACGAAGATAGTTATGAATGGGATATAAATCTTTGTCTAGATATTATTCTTCTTCTTGAATGGGATGCCTTACCTCCCTCTGCTCAAGATGCAATTATGTATCGAGCAGCAGTAAATATGATTATCCATGAGCTTGAAGATTCTAATAAGGCACAACTAATTCAAGGTGATGCACAAGAAAGTTATGTCTTATTGAAACAAGAGGATCTACAAGTACGGCAGAGGAGTGTATTTACTACTCCCGCATTTCAAAGACTCATGTATCGAGTTCGACCATACAAAAGATATAACTTAAGGAATCCTACATTTCCTGGGGGTGGTTTCTAGTGCGTGTTGATGGATCTGTAAAAACTGTTACCGCAGGTATCAGTACCCTAGATGATAAAAGACATCCTGGTATATTCGCTAAGAAGGTAGATAACTGGCGATGTGATCCTATGGAGGGATTAGTTAAGCGACCAGCTTCTCACTTTATTACTGAAACACTTGGAAGTTCTTTTGATCCTGAAATAGATGTTATCTTCTCAACTATTCTTAATGACTTGTTGATATGGGTATTTATATTACCGGGTCAGGGATCAGGTGGTACTCATCTCATTAGGGTATTTGATGAGTTTGGTATTGAACATGATGTAGTTCCCTTCTTAGGATCTAGTTATCTTAATACTCTGACAGGAAATGATTCATTAGCTTTTACTAATATTGAAGAAACTATTTATCTAGGGAATAAGAATGAGGTAATACTTAACTCTAGTATAGAAGAACTATGGACTAAAGAATCTATGCTTGTTATTAAACAAGCACCTGCTTCCTTCTCTAAAATAAAAGTTATCTGGACAGGTAGTGATAATGTTCAATTAGCTGTTGAGCATGAAGTACCTGATTTCATTACTGATGACACAGGTACTAATACAACTGCTACAGAGATAGGGGTATTAATTGCTGCCATTATCTTTGCTAGTGATGAAGTTCATGTTCAAGGATCAACAGTTCTTATTAAGAGAGCTGATGGAGAATATGCAGATATCACAGCTACTGATGGTGCTAATGATGCAGTAGCAGCAACCCTGAATGATGAAACTCAGGATATAAATAACCTACCTAAATATGCAGCACATGATTCTGTAGTTAAGGTGAGACCAGATAAAACCTCAGATAGAGGTCAGTTCTGGATGAGAGCTACGGCATATGTTGAGACAGATGGTGAAGAGACTTATGCAGCTAAAAAGGTAGCTGAATCATTAGTTGAAGATGCTGTACTTACAGTTGGTGAGAATATATTTATACAGACTCTTCATTTTAAAGGCTTTCAACGAATAGCTGATCCTGAAAATCCAGGCTTACTTCCTCCTTTTGGTAATTTAGTACCTAATACCATACAAGCAGTATTAATTAACCATCTACATAGCTATGCAGAAGTAGGTAGTGATGAAGCAATAATAGTATTAGTTCTTGATGAAGCTCCGGGTCTTCCTGAGAACATAGAATTTGTAACTATTGTTAATCAAACAACAGGTGAGATGGTTGTTGAGACACAGCTTCAACAATTGGAAAATGATGTTACTTGGGCAGGTATCACTCCCTTCGATCCTAAAGATTTGGTAGTTGGGCAAACATATGATGTGTATTTTGAAAAGATAGAAGGATTCTTTGGTGCTTTACCAGAGGTAGTATGGAATGAATGTGCTGATCCTGCATTATTAAATTACTGGAATACCTCTACCTTACCTCATGTATTAGGTATTAATGCAGATGGATCATTTGTTACTGGCCCTCAAATAGAGCTAGGACTAAAAAATATCCATAGTCCCAGAGCAAGACAAGCAGGAAACGATGATACAAATCCTTTCCCTGAATTCTTAAACAATACCATTAATGACATAGGTCGATTTCAAGACAGACTAGTTATGTTATCTGGTGAGACAGTATCTATGTCTCAGACAGATAAGGCCCATGCGTGGTTTCGAGATACTGCTACTCAACAACTAGCTATAGATCCTATTGGCATTAAAAGTACAGCTACTGACTCTTTGTCTCTCAATCATATTGTTTCTCACAATAACGATGCTTTGTTATTTAGTAAGAATGCTCAGTATAAATTGATTGGTTCTATAGGAATCACATCACAAAATGCAGCTCTTCCTCAAACCACTAGTTATGACAATACTGATTCATCTAAACCTATTAGTAATGCAAGTGATGTATTTTTCTCTGTAGCTTACTCCTCCCTATTTTCAGGCATGAGTAGATTCTCAGTTGATGCTGCTTCAGATAACCAAGATATAGCAGTAGGTATTACTAATCATGTTCAGAAACTGATACCGGGAAACATTACTCAGATCACAGCTTCCTCAACACTGAATATAATTATTTGTTTGAGTGAACTGGAGCAAAATACTCTTTATATTTATGAGTATCGAGACCATAAAAAAGATCCACAACAAGCATGGTCTAAGTGGATTTTTCCTGAAGATGTAACAATTTTAAGTATTAACTTTAAAGAAAATAAGCTGCAACTAATTATTAATGATGATTCAGATACACCTCATCAAATAGAAATGAGGATGAATCAGGCAGTCACTCCTTTCATGGATAGAGTGACATTCTTAGATTTATTACATACAGCTACAGGTATTAACACATCTATATCTATCCCTTCTGGGTACCCAATGGATGAACCTAATCTTAAGGTTTATCAAGGAACAGATGCACCTAATCCCGGTGCAGAGATAACAGGGTGGTCAGTAGGTGGTGGAAATATAAACCTACCTATTAATCTAGGTGGTGGTGGTGCTGCATTTGGTTATCCATTTAGATCTGCATTTATGCCATCAAGGAGATGGATACGGGATGATTCAGGAACTCCACAAACAGCTAGTAAATTTCGTATCACTGATTATGGCTTTTGGGCGTATGGGGATATTTTTAATGTGGATATTCTTAATGCACCTTCTGGATGGCCTACTCAAACATTTACTAACGATAATCCTGAAAGGGATGCTTATCATCGAATTTCATTTAAACAAAGACATGATGAAGCAGACATAGAGATATGGACAGAGGATCCCTTCAATTCAGAAATACTCCAGCTTGAATGGAGAGGAACATATATTAAAGTAGGAAGGAGATTCTAATGGACTTACCCCTATATGTAATTCCTGAAGTTACTGAGTATGCTCATTCTTGGGTAGCTATGGCTGCTGCTGCAGTTAGTGCCGCTGGTGCCATTGTAGGCAACATGCAAAAGAATTCTGAAGCTCAAAGACAAATGGAACAATATGTTATTGATATGGTTGCCATTGATACTAATGCAGGTATGGCTCAAGAAGCACTGATATCTGATGTTGCAACTATTACCCAAACATCTCAACAACGACAACTACAAGTAGAAATGAATGAAGCAGCAGATTTAGCTAATGCTAAAGTATCTGCGGCTGCATCAGGAACTTCTGGGCAATCAGTAGAATTAACTGAAATAGAAATTGAATCATCCGCAGGTAGAGCAGCAGGAACAATAGAGACACAGACCAGTAATTTTTTAGCTGGAATAGATCAGGCTAGTAGAGATATAGAATTATCTGCTGATGCTCAACGAAGCAATTTAGAACCCCTAGATACTAGAGGGCAATTACTTCAGGTATTTGGTGCAGGTCTTCAGGGATTTCTAGGAGGTAGGTAATGTCATTCGGTCAGTCACATAGAGAATTAGTACAAAATACTAATGAAGGTCTTGTTGAACCTACAAGTAAAGAACAAACAAGAAGCACTGCTCAAGTAGGGGCATTACAAACACGACACTTAGGTCAAGACCATGAGGCTTTGGCCGCATTAGTTGATGTGGCTGGAACTGTTGCTCAACCTGCTATTGCTGAAGCTAATAGAAAAAAAGAACTAGAAGCATATGAAGCTGCCGGTACTGAAGAAGGAAAGAAAGCAGCAGATAGTGCATCTGATGTTTGGCATAACAGGATCTTTGGTGCTGATGCCTCACTAAGAGGTGCCCAAGAAAGAATAGCGGAAGATAACTCAAGAAGGATTTATCTCAAAGCACAGGAGTTACTTGAAACTGGTGGAGCTGATAGTTGGGATGATGAGAAATGGAAAGAATGGAAAGATGAACAATTAGAAGAAGAGATTGGTAAATATAATAGTGAGGGGATGAAAGATCTTATCACCTCATCTATGGGTAGGGATTTCCAGAACCTAGAGAGAGATAGGGAATGGAAGCATCAAGAATATTTACAGGCTGAAAATAGAAAGAGTGTTCTTGAACAAGCTACCACTATAGCTGAAACATATAACGCAGATCGAAGTTCACCTAATATTCAACGATCTGAAGAAGATAGTCAGGCTCGTCTTCAGGAATTACGTGACTTAAAAGAAAAGTCAGGTATGTCTGATCTGGCATTTTCTAGTGCTATGGCACAGATATTTGCTGATGAACTGACACAAGGAAGAAATGAATTTGCTCAGTTTATTAAGGATGAAGGATTCCTTGATGAACTTTCATTTGAAGATCAACAACGAGTAGAAAGTGCTTTAAGAGTTCATGACATTAAGAATGGTGAGGAATTTGGTAATCGTTCTAATGCGATTTATGGCCCCACAGGATATATAGCTCAAGGGAATGAGACTCGTGCCCTAGAAGCATTTGATTCTTTAATTGCAGATTATCCTGAAGCAATTCCTCCAGGTGGAAGAAATGCAGTTAGGGATCAAGTTAGGCAGGCAGCTTGGGGTCATGCTGAATCAAGAAGACACAGACAAGAACGAGCACTTCATGCAAAGGATGATGCTTCTGAAGGAACAGAAACTCCTTTTGCAGTAAGAGATCAGTGGGGAAATATTACTGGTTATGAACAACTGCAGCCCCATGAAAGGTTAATGGGATTACAGACTCATCTTGCTGAAAAACAAGAAAATGAATTTCATGCTCGGCAAAAAGCTAATGATCCTACCTATGAACGCCGACCTTTAACACCTCAAGAACGGCAACAAAATTATATAGATGATGCTGACTACACAGCTAAGATGATGGAGCAGAATAAGATACTCCTTCCTGAAATAGCTAATGCTATGCATTCCACTATAAATTCTCTTAATCATGATTTAGAGAATATGGATGCTGGTCAACAAGCAAAACTTAAGTCTGATCTACATGCTTATCAGACAATGATGAATCAGAATCCTGCTGTAGCAGCTATGTTCTATCAAGAACTGGGAGATAATTTTGGTTTATTGGAATTTGCCAACACACAATTAAAAGATCCTAATGTAACTACAGCTACATTAGCTACTCAAATGAAACTCAACCAGGCACAAGGTTTAGGGGCACAAGGACAAGGAGTACCGGGGAAACAAGCACCCACAAACACTACTGGTTCCTTAACTAATAATGGAGAAAATACTCATACTCTTGGACATAGACAAAGAAGAGATGCTCTTTCTTCTGTTCAGAATGGATCAGATGAAGGGGCTTTATTTGGAATATTTGGTCGTGCTAAGAGAGATACGAATAGGGCAATTCTTGATGCTGTAGAAACTGAATATTCTAATCTCCTTTCTCAATATACAAATCCTAATCAGTCACAACAAGATATCGCTTTCACTAATGCGATAGCTAAAGTGAGTAGTGAAGGTGCTTATTTATCTACAGGAAATGGTAAAGAATTCTTCTTTAACTTAGGTGAGGCTGATAACCAAGTAAGAGAAGCTGGTTATACCAAAGGTGGATTAAATGAGTTTTTAAAAGAAGTAGGTAACAACCAACACCATTTAGATGAGATTGAAAAACAAAGTGGTATTAAGTTGACCTCTTGGTTTGGTAATCCTCTTACATCTAATGGTGCAGTACCTGTTGATTTAGGTAATGGTCAGATTGGTATACAGATACCAAGAGATGATCCTAAAGATGATAGGGGTGCATATACATATGTTTTGGATTTACCTCATGTAGATAATCCTCAAGATGTACCAAAAAATGTACGTATAGATAGAGCAAGAACTGCTCATGCTGATTCAATTGTTCATGACTCTGAGGCATGGAAAGCAGTTACAGGAGATAGACGTTCTCCTATGGAACAATTAGATCATGAAATTAATATGAAAATTATTAATGAAAACGTAGATGCATTTGTACAAAAACATGGTGTACCTATTAATTCTAAGGGTGTCTATGATGCTGAACTCTTGGCTCCTTATGTAACTCAAGAAGAGCGTGATAACTACATGCCTGCACATGAATATAATAAAAGCTTAATTGATAGACGAGCTGATGCAGTTACTAAAGCAGTAGCTGATCAACGACGTAGAGATAATTTAATTAATGAGCCTATCAATGCTGCAAGAGGATGGAATAAAAGACGATTATCTAAGAGAAGACATAATCAAGGAAGAGTTACTGAGTATGAAGGGGCACCTGATGTAGCTTTCATTAGAGAAGGTGAATCTAGAGAAGAAGGACAGGCAAGACAAAATGCAGCTATGGCAGAATTTGAAAAAGGACGGTCTCAATTTAGACAAGAACAAGCAGATAGAGTCCGACTAAAAGAACCTGATGATTTAGAAACCCGGTTAAAAGGTTTAGGTAAACTTAAATGAGCTTATTAGATCCCAATCCTATAACGAAGGGTGACTTACCTGATACATTTGTTATGGATCAGAGTAAGGAAGTTCTGTCTGGGATTGAATTTAAAGAGGTTGCTCCTCCTAGAGAAGAATTAACTTCAATACAGGGGAGCACTCGTTACGCAGAGGATTTTAATGAGGCTCTAAAATATAGTCCCAGTATGCGTAAGGACTGGACTCCTGAACCTGAATGGACATCAGGAAATACGTTTGGTCAGGCTTTATGGAACTCCATGAAGCGAGACAGTTGGCTTGGCAATATAGGGAGACTTACTGATCAAGCTATTGCTGGGACACAGCAAAGTGAAATAAACGATGGTCTTATTTGGGATAATCAAGAAGCATTAGTTCATGGTATTAGTCCTATTTATCATGATGACATTCTTCAAGCTCCTACCTTTGGTTTAGCTAAAAGAGAATCTAATCGAATTAGATTACGGGAAGCAGCATTAAAGAGAGAACATAATACTCATATAGGTAAAACAATAGCTGCAGATATGGCTGGATTCTTTTTAGATCCAACTAATTTAATACCCGGATATGGAATCGTAAAAGGAATAGCTTTAGCTAAAAGAATGTCTAGTATTGCTGTATTGAGGGGTGTTGCAGCAAGTAGTAAAGGAAGACAAATGGCTGGATTTGCTACTGTGGGAGCATTTGAAGAAGCAATACGAATGGCCCCTCGGTATGCCAGTGATCCTACATTTGAAACAATGGAATATATGGAAAATATAGCTATGAGTGCTGCATTTTCCGGCATATTGCCAGCAGTATTTGGTGGTGTTCAAGCAGGATTAAGAAAACTACCTGCTTTAAATGATGATATGCAAAGAAACCTACATTCATGGGGTGTTGATGTAGGTGTCAGGCAAGCAATGAGATTCCCTGGGGAACTTAAAGAAACTGGATTTGCAGATCCCGGTACTGCAGCAAGAAAAGCGAAAGAAAAAGCACAAGATTCTGTTGATGCGAAAGTAAAAGAATTTAATAAAACTGCTGAAAAGAAAAAAGCAAAAGAAGCTATTGATGAGGATATGTCAGGAGAGACACCTTCTAATGAAAAGTTAATGGGTTGGATGGAAGAGAAATTAGATCAAGCAGGTGATGCAGCAATAAAGAGATTGAAACATAAGTTAAAAAGGACAGTGGCAAGTGCTGCAGGAGTTGCTGTTGCAACAGGAATAGCTGGGCCAATAGGAGGAGTAGTTGCTGCTGCCTTCTTTACTAATAAAGATTATTTAGCAGCAGGATTAAAACTAGCACTTAAACATAAGAAAGAAAGAAGAGTTGCTTATGATGCTGCTGTATCAGCAGGGGATCATGAAGCCGCAGCAGAAATATTAAAGGGTGCAAGGAAGCAAAAGAAACCCACACCTGAAGAAACAGTGGATGAAATGGAAGTTAATATTCGTGAATCTGTAGAAGAAGCTAAAAGAAAACTTCGAGCAGCTAATGAAAAAGCGTGGGCGTGTGCATGACTACTAAAAAATGCCAAGTTGATATTGAGAATGCACAAAAGAATGCCAATACAACTCTCTCTGAAATGAAGAAAGTAGTGGATGATCTTCTAGATGAACTACCACTAGAGGTACTTGATGATGAGACAGTTAGAAATTTATATAGAGGATTAAATCAAGCTGTTGAAGGTGCAGAAGAAGGATTAGCTACATTTAGATTTAATAATGGTATACGTGTTCAGCGTTCTTTTATGAATCAAGAAGATGCTAATGCACATATCGTTGAAAATGATTTAGTTCCTTCTATTGAAACAGCTCAAAGGTCACTTCATAAACTTAATGAAGAATTACGCACTCTATCAAGTACAAAAGATGTAAATTTATTGCGTACCTTTAGAGAGGGATTAGGTGAAACTATAAAAAGAGCTTTACCTGATGACATGGTAGTGGATTTCATTGATGGTGGAGAGACTCTTGAAGAGCTAGTTAGAATTATGGGTAGGATGAACCATGTTCAACGACTAGAAACTGTTGTTAGATTACAAGATGAGTTCCCTACTCAGTTCCATAAGATAACTGAACAACTAGCTGATATAGATGCAAAAAATATAACAATTGAACGAGCTATGAATACGCTTAAACAATTGGAAGATATTGAATTTAAGATGAATGGTGCATTAGATCTTGCTGCTATTAAAGCAAGAAATCCTTATGTAGATGCTCTGGAATTATCACCTAGTTATTTAGCAATGACTGAAGAATTTTCTTCTTCTGCAGATAGAAAAGTTATTGCTGATCAATTTGTTAATGATAAGTTACAAACTGCAGTAAAAAACCAATTTGGGCCACTAACTGAATCTCTAGCAACACGACTCCTTAAGAGTGAAGTACCGGGAGCACAAATGTTTGCTCTCAATATACTTGAGACACCTTCAGGATTTGCAGGAGATATTATTAGACCTAATACAGCAGCTATTAGATCTTCCATGCTGCATAAAAGAAGTATCCATAAAGTTAATACTGCATATTCAGAATTGCTAGATGAAGTAGGAGCTGAACTTGGATGGGGAAGAATTAAAAGACTCATCATGCAAGATGGTCATGCAAAGACTCATCCTGAATTAGATCAAATTAATAGAGAGGTTATGATTCACATAAACGATCTCTTTTTAGGTAAGCCCTCTAATGCTTCTGCCCCAATACAAAAATATGCAAAAGTACTGAATGATTCGTATGGGGAAATACATAACAATGGTATTGGTAAAGTAGATGGAATAACTCTTAAAAACAAAATTAAGAATTACCAAAACCAAAGATATGATGACCATCAATTTAGACAACTGACTAAAGATCCTCAGTCTAAACAACAACTAACTACTCTCTTTCATAGAGGATTAGTTGGTGGAGGAATGGATGAAGATATAGCTGCAAAAGTAGCTAAAGTAGTCGTTAATTCAAAAGTTAATAGTATGCATTCTGTATCTAAAGGTAATCAGCCTTTAGGTGAAGAACAGTTATCAGGACTCTTACCAACACTACAAGAAATTGTAGATGGACTTAAAAATAATGAAGTAAGGCCATCAGATATACAAAGATTTGTAGATGCCTTTCAGGGTGCTGGTGATGATGCTTTACCTTCATATGCACACAGGAGATTGAGATTAGATCTAAATGCTGAAGGTGTAGTTGGTGGTAAGAACATGAAACTGGTGGATCTGATGGAAAAGGATTCCTCTGGTAATTTTGATAGGTATTCAAAAGAAGCTAATGCACGTATTGGTATTGCTGAAGCTATGCCTGCTTTGAGTAGTGATGCTGCAATAAATGACTATATAGCTAATGTAGGTAAACAAGCACAGTTACTTGGTACTCATGTTGATACTAAATCACTGCGTAATATTGTAAATGTCATGATGGGTCTTCAGCCTGAAGGTTCATTACCAATGGATGTAAGGAAAGTAAGAGATCTTGTTTCTTTAGCTGGAATGGGTGGCTTGGGAGAATCTCAACTCGCTGAAACAGGTATGGCTTTAAATAGAGGAATATCTGGATTAATTGGTGCTGCTCAAATGTTAAGTGGCAGACAAGGACTAAGGAAACAAGCTAGGGGAATAGAACTTACCCCAGAACAAATGGGTGATACTAAATTAATGGGTGAGTTAGGAGAAATGACTGGGTTATTTCAAAACGCACATCGCATTTTAAGAAGAAATATCCATTATGAGCAGCATGACAGTGATTTCGGTGCATTAAGTAAAGCTATTGAGTTTGGTACTGGTGGAAAATATAGAAATACTATGAAAGCCATGCAGGATAGATTTACTGGTTATGGTGCTATTAGGAGTATGCAAGATCAATTAACAATGGCTTCTCTATTACAAGATGTATCTAAATCAATGAGAGGAGATAAACCTTTTACAACAGTAAAACGATTTAGGGATCTGGGTATTGATATAGAAGATCCAAATAATATGTTCTTTAAGAATATAAGGAAGTTTGCTGACGTTGATGAGAAGGGAATCATAAGAGAATTAAACATACATAAATGGTCACAAGCTGATTTAGATGAAGCAGGTATTATTTTAAATAGACATGCAGGACAGAACGTCCAATCAGGTTTTGCTGGTGAAATGTCACATATGATGGAAAACCCTTGGGTTGCATTTATGATGCAGTTTAAGAGTTACCCTTTACTTGCTGCTGAGAAACAACAAGCACGACAACTTAAATTTGCTGACAAAGAAGCAGCTACAGGTATTTTTCTTAATGCTGCATCATCAAGTGGAGCAAGAATTATTAGATATGCATCTGTTGCTGGTGCTCAACCATTAGGTGAGAGACAAGATTATTTTGAAAGACAGTTAGAGAATCTACCTTTTGATACTTGGGCTTATATGGGAGTAGCCGGTATGACTCCAACTATTGGGCCATATGCTTCTCAATTTATGGGACACCCTTTTGGATTAGGTCAGGGTGGTCATCCTGTAGAAGGACTTCATACAGAAATGCCTGCTCTTTCATATGCCACTAAAATGATGACTGCCCATAACAGAGTCACAAATGGTGAGCCAATGAATGATAATGACTATGCACGGATACAGTCATTAGCTCCATTAGGAACAATAGGGTTTACTAATATTATGGCAGGAATATTCAGGAGTTTTCTTAATGACTAATAAAGCATCAGAAGAAGCATTAGGTGTATTACACAGCAGAGTAGCTGATGTTCTCATTGAGAATCTAGAGACAGAAGAGGGGCCAAGTCCTTCTATTATTTCTATTGCTGTTAAGTTTTTAAAGGACAATGAAATCACATGCTCTATTAAGGATAATCAAGATATGGATTCCCTTAATGAAGCACTAAAAGCTAAACGAGCTAAACGTAAATTAAGAATTGTTGGAGATGAAGAATGAGAGACCAAACTAATATGCGGGCTATTCCAGTAGGGAATCTCCCATTCGATAGGCATAGAACTTATCTCTCAGTATTTGCTACAACTGATGTCACAGTCACTATTAGTGGTGGAACTCCATTCACAATCTTGGCTGATACTCAGTGGGGGCCACAACCTGCTCCTATGAACGATATAGAATTTAGTGGTACTGGAACTATTATCTTGGGGTAAGTAATGGTTTCTCATGTCAAAAGTAAAAGTGGTTCTACTCAAGGATCCACAGGAGAGGGAGCAGGAGAACTTGCTCCTATAACACCTCCTGTCTGGGATATTGTTCCTGATGGATCTGCCCAACAAGGAACTATCTATCAGATCCCCATGACTACATGGGTAAAAGGTAGAGGATTAGAAAACTGGGCATTGATAGGTAATCCTACTGGAGTAACTATTGATTCTCTAGGTGTTGTCACAATCCTAGATACTGTCCCTGCTCAAGTTCTCTCCATGTCCTGTTATGTAGAGAATGAAGCAGGCAATGACACCAGTAATACTTTTGAATGGGAACTAGAAGCAGTTCATATTCCTGAACCCCCTGTCTGGGATATTGTCCCTCCCCAATCTACACCAGACAGTCAGTTACCAGATCAGTTGGATATGAAGGATTATGTAACTTCATTTCTACCTATTACTGATTGGACTACTACTGAAGGCAGTATCACTGCAGATGGAATATTAGTTATTCCACAAGGAACTCCAGTAGGTACTCTGTCCATTACAGTTACAGCAGAAAATGATGATGGTGTATCTCCATCTGCACCATTTGATTGGGAAATAACTCTCAGTGGTGATGAACCTGAATGGGATACAGTTCCTGATCTTCAATTCTTAGATACAGATCTTCCTGATTCTGTAGACATGAATGACTACATTCTCTTGGGAGCTGGTCTTACTGGATGGGCTTTAAGTGGAAATCCAGCAGGAATAACAATTGATGGAGCAGGCTTAGTAACAATAGCTGGTGGTACTGATCTTGGTGACCACAGCATGACCTGCTATGTAGAAAATTCTTTTGGTAGTGCCAACAGTAATACCTTCATATGGACAGTCTATGAAGAACTTCCTCCTATCTGGGATGAGATTCCTGAACAAGTAAACGATGACAGAGATCATCCTGTTGATTTAAATCTTGTTCCTTTTGTAACTTCTAATACTCCATTAACTGACTGGACTACTGATGTTGGTTCAGTAGATGGTGTTGGATTATTAACTGTTCCATTCACTGCTCTTGGAACACAAGATATTACTGTGGGTGTTACTAATAATGGTGGTACTGAACAGACTACTTTTGAATGGACTACAGTAAGAACAGCAGCTGATATAGATACTCAACCTGTACCTTTAATTGTTGATGAACCTAATGGTGGTGAATTTACTGTAGAAGTATCACACCCAAATACAAATGTTTTTGATTACCTCTGGCAAGCTGATATTGGTAACGGTTGGCAACCTGCACATACTGAATTATCTGATGTAGAAAATGGAACACAATCAACAGACACCTTAGTTCTGCAATCAACTCTTGATGAAGATAATGGTGTTGTACGTTGTCGAATACGATCTTATAGCGGTGCAGGTGGTGAACAAGTTTTTACTGATGCAGTTGCCTTAACAGTAAATCCTCTTGGCCCTCCCGTATGGGATGAGATTCCTGATGATGA